>CEUF01046017.1_pt1 | contig 34258 bp, 34 predicted proteins | sample 531461 | NCBI WGS metagenome assembly CEUF01 (sample SAMEA2623350, study PRJEB7988) | marine metagenome | biome: marine biome (ENVO:00000447); feature: surface water layer (ENVO:00002042); material: "saline water (ENVO:00002010), including plankton (ENVO:xxxxxxxx)" | depth 5 m | reverse complement strand
TTTTTAAACAGCTTTTATTACAGAATTTAAACTTAAGTCAGGTAAAGAGACGTAAATCCTGAAATAAGTACTTAGAAGGAATCGTTACTTAAATTCCTAATTTTTAATTAAAAGCATTATTGGAGATGTCCTATGAAAAGGATGCTTGTTAATGCAACACAACCAGAAGAGGTAAGAATTGCCATCACCGACGGTAATTCTTTATTCGATCTCGATGTTGAAAATATTGCCGAAGTAAGAAGAAAAGGTAATATCTATAAAGGTAAAGTTAGCAGAATAGAACCTAGTTTGGGTGCAGCTTTTGTTGATTTTGGTGCCGAAAGACACGGTTTTTTACCGTTTAAAGAATTAGCTCCGCAATACCTTCCTAAAGATAGAAAAGGCAAAGAAAGAATCTCAATAAAAGACTGCCTATCGAAAGATCAAGAAATAATTGTTCAAGTTGAAAAAGACGAAAGAGGTAACAAAGGAGCTGCCCTAACCACATTAATTAGTATTGCTGGAAGATTTCTAGTGTTAATGCCAAATAACCCAAGAGCATCAGGAATTTCAAGAAGGCTTAATCCCGATCAAAGAGAACTTCTCAAGAAAAAAGTTTCAGATCTAAATGCTCCAGAAGGAATGGGAGTAATTGTAAGAACTGCTGGAGAAGGAAGAGATCAAGATGATCTAAAATGGGATTTATCTTATTTGCTTAAAGTTTGGGAAGCTATTTTAGAAGCAAATGCTTTAAAAAATGCCCCTTTCTTAATTTTTAAAGAAAGTGACATTATATTGAGAACTTTGAGGGATTATTTAAAAGAAGATGTTGATGAAATCTGGATTGACACCAAAGAGGCTTTCGATCAAGCAGAAGAGTTTATTAGCAGCGTCATGCCTGAACAATTAAAAATTCTTAACAAATACGAAAACACTCTCCCTTTGTTCACAAGGTACCAAATAGAATCTCAGATCGAGACAGCTTATCAAAGAGAAGTTAAATTAAATTCAGGCGGCTCAATTGTAATTGATGACACCGAAGCGCTTGTTGCAATCGATATAAACTCTTCTCAAGCCACTCAAGGAAAAGATATTGAAGAAACTGCAACAAATACTAATTTAGAAGCTAGCAGGGAAATTGCCAGGCAATTTAGACTGAGGGATATTGGGGGTCTAGTAGTCATAGACTTTATAGACATGATGAAAATAGAAAATAAAAGAGCCGTTGAGGATGAAATGAGAAAAGCTCTTTCTGTAGATAGAGCAAGAGTTCAAATTGGAAGAATTTCTAGATTTGGCTTATTAGAATTATCTCGACAAAGATTGAGATCTTCTTTATCTGAAAGATGGACTCAAGACGTAAATACACTATCTACATCTGTTTTAAGACTTTTAGAGGAAGAAACAAGCAAATCTAATACAAACGAAGTTAGAGCTATTGTCTCTCCGGATATGTCAGCATTACTTCTTAATGAGAGACGTATTAGGTTGAACGATATTGAAGCAAGGTCAGGAGTAAAAGTTGTTGTAATATCTGATGCAACTCGACCAGATTCAAGATTTGAAGTGATCAGAATAAAAGATGGAAAAGTTCAAGATCCAGATAAAAATAAATCCTCTATTTCCGCTGCAGAGCAATTTGAAAGAAAGTCAAAAAAGATGAAAAAACCTCTTGAAGATGCGGCAGTGAAAATAATGCCCTCTTCTAGACCAAAAAAGGGTTTTCTTTCAAGAATAAGGAGTCTCTTTCAGTCAAATTCTAATAATCAATCAAAAATTCAAAAGAAAGCCTCAAGTAAGAGAAAAACTAACTCTAAGAATAATAATACTCGCAATCGAAACTACAAAAAATTTGATAACAAAAACAGAAACTTTCAAAAAAATAAGCCAAAAAAAGAATCTATTAAAAATGCAAAGCCTAAAAAAAATATAACTAATAAAGATAAAAAAGTTTTTTCTGAAAAGAAAGAAAATATCAAAAATAAAGAAAATATATCTTCTACAGAAATGGCTCCAAAAAAACTAAGCAGGCCGAAAAAGCCTCAAGTTTTGAAAGAAGATAAGGAAATAAAGAGTTCTAACAAAATTAATACCAATGAAAGAGCTTCTAATGATCCAAGAAATAAAAATTAAAGATTTTCTTTAACGTAATGTTCAATTAACTTTCCTGATATAGAAATATTTGAGGGAGGAGTATTAGGTAAATTATTTAACTTAAACCATGCAGCTTCATCTATTTCTTCTAAGTCTGGCTTAACTTCTCCACTAGAAAACTCTGCAAAGTACCCTAACATCAACTGGCTTGGAAAAGGCCAAGATTGACTTCCAAAATATTTAATATTTTTTACTTCTATACCAACTTCTTCTAGCACTTCCCTTTTTAAGGCAGACTCAACGGATTCACCAGGTTCTATAAAACCCGCAAGAGTACTAAAAAAATTGTCTGGAAAATTCACATTATGCGCTAATAAAATTTCATCATCTCTATGTATTAAAGTAATAACGCAAGGAGCAATTTTTGGGTATGCAGGCGGTGCATTGCAATTATTACAAATCATAGCTCTTTCATTAGAGTCTTCTTTTAGTTCGTTTCCACAATATCCACAAAATTTATGAGCATCAAACCAGTGTTGGATTTGAATTGCGCGTGAGATAACAGAGAATAAATCATCTGGTATTCTTCCTAGCATTGATCTCAAATCACTGAAATGAGCCTGTTCGAGACTGCATTCGCCTTCAGTGGAAACAACAAAGCATGATTCGTTGTTAAGATGACCGAGAAAATGTTTCCTCTTTACCTCAAGGCCAGACCAATTAAGTTCATCGCTATTTAATGGTCTTAAAAAATTTTCATTTTTAAAAGATAAAATCTGATGAGAATTAATTACAAAGTATTTTGACTCAGACGTATCTTTTTCAATAGAATTAGCAGGATTAAATATATTCAAAACTTTTTTTTGTGATAAGTAGCCTTTATAGCAATTTTTTGGGATCTTCTGCAAATTGGTACAAGAATCTCATTATTTCATTTCTTGTAAGTAATCCAATTATTTACTTTATTTTATTGAATACTAATTTGGACGCTGGTTTTATTTTGGGCTGGATCATATTGGGCCAATTTATAGTAACTTTAGCTATGGCCCTAGAGTGCTACCCTTTACAGCCAGGGGGTCTGATAGCTATTCAATCTGTGATTCTAGGATTGACAACTTCTAAACACGTTTACCAAGAAGTTGTTCTAAATTTAAAAGTAATCCTTTTATTGGTTTTTATGGTGGCTGGAATTTATTTCATGAAAGATTTTTTACTTTTCATATTTACTAAATTACTGATTAACGTAAAAAATAAAAAGCTTTTATCTCTGCTTTTCCTTATAAGCGCTGCAGTTTTATCGGCTTTTCTTGACGCTCTTACAGTTACTGCGGTACTGATAGCTGTTGCTGTTGGATTTTATTCTCTTTATCAAGAAAATAAGGCATCTTTAGAAACTGATGATCTTGATATGGAGACTGAGGAGTTTAAAAGATTTTTAAGAAACCTGTTAATGCATGGTGCCGTCGGAACAGCACTAGGTGGAGTCAGCACTATTGTTGGAGAACCCCAAAACCTTCTGATTGGATCAGTCGCAGATTGGGATTTTATTGAGTTTTTCATAAGAATGCTTCCGGTGTCATTGCCTGTATTCATTTTTGGAATTTTTACTTGTTACCTAATCGAGAAATTTAAAATTGTTGGATATGGAGCAGAATTGTCACCAAAAATAAGAGATATTATTAATGATTTCGGTGCTAAAGAAGATGCTGCAAGAACTACGTCACAGAAAACCAAGCTTTTAATTCAATTTTTAGTAGCACTAATTTTAATTTTTGCTCTAGCTTTCAATGTAGCGGCAGTTGGCTTGATTGGATTGATGGTAATTGTTCTATTAACTGCTTTCAATGGAATAATTCAAGAACATCAATTAGGAAAGGCATTTGAAGAAGCTTTACCATTCACAGCATTATTGGTTGTATTTTTTGTAATTGTGGCTGTAATTCATGATCAGCACTTATTCTCACCCGTAATAAATTACGTATTAACTTTAAATTTTGATTTACAAGTTCCAATGTTTTTCCTTGCCAATGGCATCTTGTCAATGATCAGTGATAATGTTTTTGTTGCTACTATTTATATTAGCGAAGTAAAAAATGCTTTTGATTCTGGCGTAATTGATAGGAATCAGTTTGACTTATTGGCAATTGCAATTAATACCGGAACTAATTTACCTAGTGTTGCAACTCCTAATGGTCAAGCAGCCTTTTTATTCTTATTAACTTCATCTATTGCCCCGTTAATAAATCTTTCTTATCTAAGAATGATCATAATGGCTTTACCATACACTTTTGTGTTGACCGCAGTTGGTCTTTATTCAGTAATTTACTTCTTATAAATCAATGAAAAGATCTTATTCGGTAGCCCCAATGATGGGAAGGACAGATAGTCAATTTAGATATTTGATCAGACTAATCTCTGAAAAAACGGTTTTATTCACTGAGATGATTCATTCTAATGCCATCCTTTATGGAAATAAAAACAAGCTTGAAGAGTATAGCGAAAATGAAAATCCTATTGTTCTGCAATTGGGAGGTAATGACCCAGAAAGTCTTGCAAAAGTCTCCAAAATGGCAAACATGTTTAATTACGATGAAATAAACCTAAACCTTGGGTGTCCAAGCCCTAGAGTAAGTAATGGAGGCTTTGGGGCTGCAATGATGAATCACCCCCAATTGGTATGTGATTGTCTCAATGCGATTAAAGAAAATTTTAATAAAGAAGTTTCAGTCAAGATTAGACTTGGAACTGACGACAATGACATAGACGAAACACTAGATAATTTCGTCAAAGAAATTGAATCGTGCGATATTAAGATTTTTTATGTTCATGCTAGAAAAGCAATTTTAAAAGGTTTAAGTCCAAAGCAAAATCGAGAAATCCCTCCACTTAATTATGAGAGAGTTAGAAAATTAAAAGACGACTACCCTAATCTAGAAATAATTATTAATGGAGGAATTAAAAAATTAAGTTTTCTTCAAGACAATGATCTACAAAATTTAGACGGTATTATGATAGGAAGAGAAGCATATTCGAATCCGTTAATCTTTAAAGATGTTGATAAAAAAATTAAGGCAGAACTAAATAGAGATATTTCTATATATGAAATCACCCAAAAAATGTTTGATTATTTTGAATCTTTAGAAAACGAAAGTCATGTCAAAAGAGGATTGATACATATGCACGGATTATTTAGCGGTCATTCAGAAGCGAAAAAAATAAGAGTCCTACTATCCAATAGTGTCTATTTGAAAAAATCTAAAAATGAAATATTATCAATTTTAGAAAAAAATATTATTGAAGCTGCATGAAAAATTTCTTTTCAAAATTTTTTAAGAAAGAAAAAATTGTTGATGATCAATCTATTGATAAAGTCGTATCCGCTTGCATCTCTTTGATGGTTGAAGTCAGTATTGCTGATCAATCTATCGATGACTCGGAAATAGAAAGTTTGAAAAATACTCTCTCTGAAAAATTTAATGTAGACCAATCAAAAATATCTTCTTTGATTGCAGATGGCAAAGAATCTCAAAAAGAATCAACTTCTCTCTATGAATTTACAAGAATAATCAACGACGACTTCAGCTTTGAAGAAAAATATAGTTTGATTAAATCTATGTGGGAAATTGCCTTTGCTGATGGAAATATTGATAAATATGAAGAATATGTAATCAGGAAAGTATCCGATCTTATTTATATTTCGCATGATGATTTTATAAAAGCAAAACTAGAGGTAAAAAATGAAAATAGTTAAACCAGAATCTGTAGACCTTAATGGGGAAAGACTAAAAGATCTTGATAAGATGTTTTTTGATAACTATATAGGTTTAAATAAATTAAGTTGCACTCAAACTTTAATTGCTAGAAGAGGAGAAATTGCTCATTTCCATTCTCAAGGAAAAAGAGATATAGAAAACGACTTGCCTGTTGATGAAGAGACTCTTTTTAGAATTTACTCAATGACAAAACCTGTTACGGGTGTAGCCTTAATGCAGCTATTTGAGAAGGGTTATTTTCAATTATCTGATCCTGTTTCAAAATTTCTTCCAGAATTTAAAAACCAAGAAATTTATGTGTCTGGATCTTTTCCAAACTTTATAACTGAACCTGTTAGAAGTCCCATGATTATAAGGGATTTATTAACTCACACCTCTGGCCTTAGTTACAGCATCAACTTTCAATCCCACGTAGATGACGCATATCGTAAAATTTTTCAAATTTCAGATCCAACTAAAGCTTTAGTCTCTGATGAAAAAGTTGATTTAGAGGAATTTACAAAAAGAATTGCTTCATTGCCTTTAGAATTCAATCCTGGAGACCAATGGCTTTATAGTGTTTCCATTGATATCTGTGCAAGACTAATAGAAGTAATATCGGGAAAATCAATAGAGGATTATTTTCAAGAAAATATTTTTGATCCATTAGGCATGGAAGATACAGGTTTTTTCGTCAAAGAAGAAAATCTTAAAAATCTAGCCGCTTGTTATTTCAGAGATGAAAATAAAAAGTTGCATGTACACGATCCGGGTGCCAAAGAAAGTCGATATGCAAAACCTAGAGAATTTAATGGCGGAGGAAGTGGTTTAATATCCACATCCTTTGACTATTTCAAATTTTTACAAATGCTTCTTAATGGTGGTACTTATAATGGTAATAGGATCTTATCCAGAAAGACTATTGAATTAATGACCATGAATCATCTTCCAAATAATAAAAATATGTCTGATATGGGGTCTACGGGAAGTTTCAGTGAAGTTAGATATCAAGGAACAGGCTATGGACTAAGCATGGCAGTAACAACCGATCCTGCGGCAAGTCAAAGCCCTCTCAGCATAGGAAGTTTTAATTGGGGAGGTATGGCTAGTACATATTTTTGGGTAGATCCTAAAGAAGAATTGTTGGCAATTTTTATGACTCAATTTATTCCTTCTGACGCTTTTCCGTTGAGACCTCAAATGCAAACTATGGTGTATGGTTCTTTTTTAGATTAATCAAATTCATCAAAAAAGAGGTCTTCATCCATTTCTCCATCATTGATTTGAAATTCTCTTCTTTGAATATAGGCATCTCTATAAAAAGTATATTGATCATTTCCAGTAATTTCAGTAACTCCCAATAAATCTGACCTTAGGTCTAGTAGGTTCAATGCACCTGTCGCGATTCTAGCTGAATCATCACTTGGAACATTTGGATATAAATATAAATCTGGAATTATTGAAAAAGAATCCCTGAAGTTACTTGGGCCGTAAAAGGGAATCACTATGTATGGCCCAGCAGATACTCCCCAATGACCTAATGTCTGCCCAAAATCCTCGTTTGTTCCTTCTATGCCCATTTCAGAAGCTATATCAAAAATTCCAAAAATTCCGAATGTCGAATTAATAACGAATCTAGATAAATCATTGATAAATGCTTTTGGTTTCAATTGTAAAATATTGTTAGCGGAAGAACCGGCGTCGCCTAAATTACCAAATATATTTGAAATTCCAACTTGCAAAAATTCTGGAGTTCCAGCTGCATATATTTCTGCAACAGGCTTGAAAAAAACAACATCTAAAGAGTTATTAAAGTCGTGTACCCTTCTATTAAAATTTTCATAGGGGTCATTATTATTTAAAACAAGAAAGTCATCGTTATTCTGAGAAATTAGAATTTCATTTTGAGTTATAGATGACTTGTATCTACCAGACTCTAGAATTGAAAAAAAAGTAAACTCACTATCAACTAATGAGTTTTGTCTTGCTACTTCAAATATGGATTCCTGTTTATCAAAGCTCGATACAATATTTATATTGGGAAGTACGAGCGTATTATTGCGCTTAAGATAATTGATATTATTTTTTTCAAATGCTGATTTATTTAAATCCTGAATTGCCAGCATTATTTGATAGACTGAAAAATTCTCATAAGAAGGTTTCATTTCAACAGCAACAGACCAAAGGTCTTCAAAGTTTGATTCAGATAAATTTATTTGGTTACTCTCAAAACTTTCGTCGGCTATTAGGTTAGTGGAAATAAAAATAATTAATGTAGAGATAAGCAACCAAGATAAGTAAAATCTAAAAATTGAAATGAATTTATTCATAGAAAAATTATATGTCAAAGAGTAATAATCTTCTAATCATCACTTCAGCACTTCCGTATGCTAATGGCCCTTTGCATTTTGGTCATCTTCTTGAACACATTCAAACGGACATATGGGTTAGGACGAATAGAGCAATGAATAAAAAATGTATTTATATTTGTGCTAGCGACGCACACGGGACGCCAATAATGCTAAAGGCTGAGGAAGAAGGTGTTACTCCTGAAGATCTTATTGAAGAAGTCACTGAACAACAAAAAAATTCTTTGGTTAACTTTAATATACAACACGATAACTATTACACTACTCACTCGGAAGAAAATAAGTATTTCAGTGAGCACATCTTTAATAGTGCAGATAAAAAAGGGCTAATTCTTAGAAAAAAAATTAAACAACTTTTTGATGACACCAAAGGATTATTTCTTGCAGACAGATATGTTCAAGGAGAATGTCCAAAATGCGGAGCAAAGAATCAATATGGAGATAATTGTGAAATTTGCGGAGCTACATATGAGGCCACTGAACTAATAAACCCTAAATCTATTTTTTCTGGAAAAAAACCATCCATTAAAGAAAGTGAACATTTATTTTTTGATGTAGCAGCATGTAGCAACAATTTACAAAAATGGATAAAAGAAACAAAACTTCAATCAGCTGTTAAAAATAAAATTCAAGAATGGTTTATAGATGGCTTGAAACCATGGGACATTAGTAGAGATGCACCCTACTTTGGTTTCAAAATACCTGGATACGATGATAAATATTTTTATGTCTGGCTTGATGCCCCTATTGGTTATATTGCGAGTCTAGAAAATTTCTTAAAAAAAGAAAAAGTTAGTAAAACTTCAAAAGATCTCTGGGATGAAAAAAGTGATACTGAAATCTATCACTTCATAGGAAAAGACATAATGAATTTTCATACTCTTTTCTGGCCATGCATGCTCGAGGCCGGAGGTTTTAAAAAACCTACAAATGTATTTATCCATGGATTTATGACTCTCAATGGAAAAAAAATGTCGAAGTCAAAAAAAAATTTTTTGTTAGTTGACGATTATCTTGATGTTCTGAAACCAGATTTGATTAGATATTATTTAGCCTCAAAATTATCTACTGGAGTTGATGACTTAGACATGGATCTTGAAGATTTTCAGAAAAAAGTTAACACAGATCTTGTTGGCAAATTTGTAAACATAGCCAGCAGATCTCAAGGTTTCTTAAAAAAAGATGACAATAAACTTAGTCGGTCTTTAGATTTAGAGATTATTGATAAATTTGTAGATAAAAAAGAGGAAATATTTAACCTATTTCATTCTAGGGATTTCTCTAAAGCGATCAAAGAGATTATGCAGCTTGCCGATAAAGCAAATCAATATATAGATTTTCATAAACCATGGGAGTTGAATAAAAACGATGATAACTCAGAAGATGTGAAAAAAATTGCATCCACTGCCATTAATCTTTTTAGAATTTTAAATCTATATTTAGAACCAGTGATACCTGAAACTTCTGAAAAAATAAAAAATTATTTAAAATCTAATCAATCACTCGATGATTTATCTACAAACTTAATAGATCATCAAATAGATATTTTTAAACCTTTAATGTTTAGAATTGAGGACGCTGAAATAACCAAGCTTAATGAGATCAGTCAAAATGGATGAAATTAATATTAATGACTTTGCAAAAGTTGATCTTAGGGTTGCAAAAATTTTATCTGCCGAAAATGTTGAAGATGCAGATAAACTGTTAAAAATAATACTTGATTTAGGTGAATTTGGACAAAAAACAGTTTTTGCGGGAATAAAAAAATTCTATGAACCTAATGATTTAACTGGAAAGTTAGTTGTGTGTGTAAATAACCTCAAGCATAGAGAAATGAAGTTTGGAACTTCGGAAGGTATGATTTTAGCCTCTAGCAATGATGAAGGGGTTTATTTAATTGCATCGGAAAGCGGCGCCCAGCCAGGAGATAAAGTAACCTAAATGAAAGAAACAGATATTTTAATCATCGGTGCTGGACCAGTAGGCTTATTTACAGTTTTTGAAGCTGGCCTGTTAGGGTTGAATTGTGAACTGGTGGATAATCTGGATAAAATTGGAGGTCAATGTATCGAGCTTTACCCAGACAAACCAATTTATGATATTCCAGGGGTAGCGAATCAAACAGGTAAAGAGCATATTGAAGCCCTCTTGGAGCAAATTAAACCGTTTGATTACAATGTTCATTTAAATACTAGAGTTGAAAAAATTGAACCTAAAGACGAAAAATGGATTGTTAAAACTAATAATGGTTCAGAGTTCTTAACTCATAATATTTTCATAGCCGCTGGAGCAGGTTCTTTTGAATCCAGAAGACCACCAGTTGAAGATCCTGATAAGTTTCTTGGAAATGGTATTGAATATGCCGTTAGAGACAAATCAAAATATAAAGATAAAGAAATTACTATTTTCGGCGGTGGGGATAGTGCGCTTGATTGGTCTGTAGAATTAGCAAAGACAGCGAAGAAAATTTTTCTTGTTCATAGAAGAGATGAATTTCGAGGGGCAAAACATACCGAATCTCAAATGAGAAAACTTGTAAAAGAAGGGAAAATTGAGCTTAAAATTCCTTACGTTATTAAAGATATAAATGGAACAGATAAATTTGAAGGTGTAAATTTAATGCACTTTGAAAGTAAGGACATAGAAACTATATCTTGTGATGAAGCTCTTTTTTTCTTTGGCCTAAATAAACAATTAGGTCCTATTCTTGATTGGGAAGTCGAATTAAAAGAAAAGAAAATTGCAGTCAATACAGAAAATTTTCAAACCAGTAAAGATGGAATTTTCGCAGTAGGCGATATTAATACCTACCCCGGGAAATTAGATCTTATTCTTTGTGGGTTCCATGAAACCACTTTAGCTGTTCAAGAGGCTTTCAAAAGAATTAACCCTGGAGAAAGAGTTCCTTTTGGATATACGACATCCAACAAAGGTCTTCAAGAAAAATTAAAGGTCAATAAAAATTAGTACTGTTTCCACCATCGATGGAGATACTTTGGCCAGAAATATAGGCAGCTTGTGCAGAACATAAAAAAGCTGCTAAATCCGAAAACTCTTCAACGGTGCCCATTCTCTTTGCGGTTAATTCATTTTCCATATTTTGTTTAGCTTCCTCAAAGGAGATGCCTGCAAGTTTTGCTTGGAATTCTATTACCCGTGTTTGTCGATCAGTATCAATTCTTTCTGGTAGTAAATTATTTATGGTAATGTTGAATTGAGCCATTTCTCTAGATAATCCTTTTGAAAGTCCAAGCAAACCAGATCTAGCCGAGGTTGATAATCCCATAATTACGTGAGGATTTTTTACCATCGCAGAAAGAATATTAATTATTCGACCAAACTTTCTTTCTTTCATACCTGGTAAAACCGACTGCATTAACATAGCAGATTGCGTAAAGTTGGATTTTATAGCTGACAAAAAATCATCCTCGCTCCATTCGAAAAAATTTCCCGGAGGGGGTCCGCCACTGTTATTAATTAAAATGTCAGGTTCAGGACAGGCCTTTAAAAGTTCCACTCGCGTATTTTCATCTTCCATTGGCCCTAAAACTGAATGAACCTTAAAACCTTTATCTTCAAATTCTTTTTTTGTGTTTTCAAGATTTTCTTCATTTACTCCATTGATGGTGATCTCTACGCCTTCTTTTGCAAGAGACTCCGCACAAGCTTTGCCCAATCCCCTGCTTGAGCCACAGACAATAGCTTTCTTTTCTGAGATGCCTAAATCCACTTATTAACCATTTTCTGCATTACCAAAGGTATTACTTAATGCAGGGCCCCATTGAGATTCGGCAGGTTCTTGACCTAAACCGGCTTCGTCAGTGATAACGTTCAAATCTCTCGTAGGAAAAGTGTTATCAAACATATCACCATCTGTCTGATGTTCATGAGTTTGGCCAAAAGGATTTCGCCAATAGTCAAAAAGTTGGCTTCCTTGATAATGACGCCCAATTCCCCATTCCTGAAAATAATTGAACTCCTCCTTTTTAGATTCGAGCATTTCATTTCCAGTAAAGACATCATCGATGTTAAACATTTCAAAAGAGACATGATTCATCACTGGTTTTCCCTCAGATAAGAGAGGTGCAGAAAGAAAAAATACCGTATGGTGATCTGCAGGTTCTTTTCCTTTATCAAGACGAGAAAAAATTCCCTGAAGGGGTGTGTTGGGATCTTTTGGATCACCTAAAAAAAGTCTGTCGCTTGCTATAAATCCTAAATGTTTTTGGTACCATTCAAAAGATTCTTTTACGTTTACTGCATTAAGGCCAGCATGAGCAAATCTTAAAATTCTTGGATAAGATCCCTTTAGAAACCTTTTCATTTGATTGACCCTATTCACGGTCCTGCCTTCATTGGTTGGAATAGTTTCAGCAGTTTTTTCTTCCAAGCTTTCAATGCCATAAACTACTTCAACGCCAAAACCATCTAAATCATGTCCTTTAGATACGAAGCCTCCTCCTGGAGTATTAAGTTCTTCAACATCAGAAAAAGCTTCTGTTTTGCTTATCTTTTCTAAGTCTTCCATTGATGACGCAACAAAAGCAAGACTTATAAATTTTTTTTCTCCTTTAAGGACTTTTTCAATAAAAGGTTGGGTTCCGTCTCCTTTCATTAACAGCATTTCATCTGTTTTCTCTACAGTGTGCATTCCAAAATGGATTAAAAACTGTTCTTGGATGTCTAAGTCAGGGCATTGTAATGTGCAATATTGCACATCTTGAACTTTAATAATTGGTTCCATAATCTTTTCCTCAAGAAAATATTAATAATTCTATTTAAAATTATCAAGAATATAAAACCGACAAAAAGTAAGTATATTTGGACTAAATTTTGAATAAATTTATTAATTAAAATAAGTTAAAATCCAAAACAATGTTTGATGTTGCAATTATTGGATATGGACCCGTTGGTTCGATAATGGCTAACTTAATAGCTACTAAAGGTTATAAAGTCTTAGTCATTGATGCCAATAAAGGAACAAGTCCAACAGCCAGGGCTATAAACACTGATGGTGAACAGTGTCGTACTTTTGACCTTTTAGGATTTGCTGACGAAGTTGTTTCTAATTCTGGTTACATTGATAAAGTATCTTTCACGGATGCTGAATTAAATGAAATAATCACCCAAGATCAGCCATTAGAAGTTGGTGCAATGGGTTGGCCTCCTCAACTACTTTTTTATCAGCCTGAACTGGAAAAAATTATTAGAACTTCAGTAGAATCCAAAGAAAATATTGAAATCAAGGAATCTACTTTATTGGAGAGTTTTAAAACAGAGAGTGACAAAGTAATTTTAAATTGCACCTCGAACGGAGAATCAATTAATTTTGAAAGTAAATATTTAATTGGGTGTGATGGTGCTAGCAGTAGCGTCAGAAAACTTTTAAATATAGAAAGAGACGATTTAGGCTACGACCAAGATTGGTTGGTAGCAGATGCTCACCTCACTAAAACTACAGATATTCCAAAACACCATGCAAAACAAATTTGCAATCCTAAAAGACCTGCTACTTATGTACCTGGACGTAGAGGACATAGAAGATTTGAATTCAAATTAATGCCTGGTGAATCTAAAGAAGAATTAGAAAGCGAAGAGAAGGTATGGGAATTACTATCTCCGTGGATAAACCCAAACAACGCTACTTTAGAAAGAGCTGACGTTTATCAATTTCACGCTGCTTTAGCAAAAACTTGGAGAATTGATAATTGTCTTATTGCTGGAGACGCTGCTCATCAAATGCCACCCTTTATGGGAGCTGGGATGGGTACGGGTATTAGGGACGCCATGAATTTATTCTGGAAGCTAGATTTAATTTTGTCTAACAAAGCTGAAGATTCAATTCTGGATACATATCAAGCAGAAAGATACCCTCATGCTAAGTGGACAGTTGCTCAATCAGTTTCAATTGGCAAGATAATTGAAGGGCTGTGTGCACAGCAAGAAGGAAAAGAATTTACCCCTGACGATAATGAAGGCTATGGAGTTAAATTTCCACACCTTCCTTCAGGATTGTATAAAGATGCCTCCGATGATATCTCTGGCTATCCCTGCCCTCAGCCTCTTCTAATTAGAAATGGGTCAAAAGAATTATCGGATAGAATTGTTGGGTCAAAATTCACTATTTTTACAAAAAACGCAATTCCAAAACTTACTAAAAAGGCTGAAGAAATTGTCAAAGCGCTTGATATACAAATAATTGAATTTACCGATAAAGACGACGAAGAAAATAGAATGAGTAAAATTTTTGAAACTTATAAATTAATCCTGATCAGACCAGATCGATACGTCTACGGCGGAATTGAATCTTTGGATGATAGTTCAGATATTATTGAAAGTTTAGAATCAATCTTTTCTTTAAAAATATGAAAGCCTTACTTTTTCCTGGTCAAGGTGTTCAGAAAATCGGTATGTTGGACGAAATCATAAACTCTAATAAAGAAGTTGTTGACTATCTATCATCAGCTTCTAAAAATTTAGACTTTGATTTAATAGAACTGATTTCTTCAGGACCAGAGGAAAAATTGAATTTAACGGAATTTGCTCAACCAGCAATTTTGGCTACAAGTATTGCAATCGCAAAAATAAAAAATATTAATTCAGAAATTAGTGTGACTGCTGGATTATCTCTGGGAGAATATTCAGCTTTAGTGTTTGCCAACTGTTTAGAGTTTTCTGATGCACTAAAACTAGTAAATGTCAGAGGTCAATTGATGCAAAGCGCTGTTCCTGAAGGCACTGCTGGTATGTTAGTTGTTTTAAACATGGAGCTAGCAGACGTTTACAAAATGATTGAAAAAGTAAATACTTCCGAAGAAGAAATAAACTTTTCTACTGACAATGCTGAGGGGGTTTCCGTATTAGCTGGAAAAAATTCATCCATTGATGCATGTAAAAAATACATTGAGGACAACGATTTTAGGAGAGTTAAGACTCAAATGGTTCAAATGTCGGTTCCATCTCATTGTTCTCTTCTTTCTGAGGCTCAAAAAGAATTAGAAAATTTATTAAATACAGTGGAATTTAAAGTTCCAGAAATTCCTATAATTCCAAACGTTTTGGCTAAACCAACTAGTGACGTGGATGAAATAAAAAACTCTTTGATCACTCAGTTAACAAATACTGTCAGATGGAGAGAAACCTTAAAGTATTTATCGGAAAATAAGATTCACCATATTATTGATGCTGGGCCAGGAAAAACTATTCTCAATATGGCGCGAAAGTTAAAAGAATTAGAAAAATCTAGCTTACTAGAGTTGTAAGTTACTTGTTGAACTCAAGAATATTTTTTTTAATGTGTTCAGCCATGTCTTGATTTGAAAAGCCGCCTTGAGCCTCAAAACTTGCTTTATTTTCATCATACAATGAGTTTTCACTTTCTTTCCCCAAAGTAATGATATTTCCTTTAAAAAGTTGAAGATTAATGGTGCCACAGACTTTTTCAGACATAGAATCGATTCGTTTTTGCAAGTCCAATCTTTTATCACTCCACCACAAACCATCGTAAATTAGTTTCGCGTAGGAGGGCATAAAGGCGTCTTTTTCTAATATTTCGTCTCTTGATAAACACAATGATTCAATTGCTCGTCTAGCTTTGAGTAAAATTGTTCCGCCCGGAGTTTCATAACAACCTCTAGATTTCATGCCGGTTGCTCTAGATTCGACAATATCTATTCTACCGATTCCATGTTCACAACCTAAATTATTCAAGACTTTCAAAAGTTCAGCTGCGGAATATTTAGTGTCATTTATTTCAATAGGATCACCCTTTTTGAAGGATATTTTAATTTCTTCTGCATCCGCTTTTGCATCATCTAAAGATTTTACTTTCAACCACATATCTTCAGGCGGTGGATTGGATAAATCTTCAAGCACCCCACCTTCATAGGAGATATGCAATAAATTTTCGTCCATCGAAAAAGGAGGTTCTTCTGCTTTACTAGCAGGCATAGGAATTTGATTTTCTTTACAATAATTCATTAAGTCTGTTCGAGATGATAAGTCCCATTCTCGCCATGGGGCAATTACTTCAATGTTTGGATTCAATGCATGCGCGCCCATTTCAAATCGAATTTGATCGTTGCCCTTCCCAGTAGCTCCATGAGAAATTATGTTTGTATCTTCAGACGCAGCAATATCTACCAATCGTTTTGCAATTAATGGTCTAGCAATAGCAGTGCCGAGTAAATATTCTCCTTCATAAAGAGTATTACATCGAAACATTGGAAACACATAATTTGAAACAAACTCTTCAGACAAATCATCGACAATAACTTTTACCGCACCAAAGCCTTTAGCTCTTTTTTCTAGATCAGAAGGAATATCGCCTTGACCCATGTCTGCTGTATAAGTGACGACTTCAAGATTTTTTTCTTCTTGAAGCCACTTCAGAATTACCGAAGTATCTAAACCTCCAGAATAAGCTAGAATTACTTTTTTTGATGCCATGGTTGGGGAAATAATATCATGAGATGATTAATCTCAGATTTTTAATTATTAAGACTTTTATCTGCTTTAGAAGTTCTAAAAAAAACAAAAAAGTTATATTTCTACAGCGTCTATAAGGGTTTTGAGTTCACCACTTTGATACATGTCCATCATTATATCGCTGCCGCCAATGAGCTCTCCCTCGATATACAACTGTGGAAAAGTCGGCCAATTTGAAACCGTAGGCAAAGTTTCTCTTATATCTGGATTAGATAAAATATCTACGAAAGAGAACTCTTTTCCGCAAGCCATTAAAATTTGCGTTGCTCTTTGTGAAAAACCGCATTGAGGTTTGTCTGGCGAACCTTTCATGTAGAGAAGAATTTTATTATCTTCAATTTGTTTTTTTATATTTTCTTCAGTGCTCATAATTTTATTTTAGTATTTTCAGGTATCTTTTAATAGTTTCTTTAAGCCCAAGATCTAAGCATTCAACAATTAAAGCATGTCCAATGGAAACTTCTTCAATGTTCCCATAACTTATAAGTGTAGCCAGATTAGATAAATTCAAGTCGTGCCCTGCGTTTAATTTGAGATCAATTTCATTGGCGAAAAGAATTGCTTCCTCATAAATTTCTAAGGTTTTGGCATCTTGATTTTCAAAAGCTTTTGCAAACGGACCAGTATAAAGTTCAACTCGATCTATGTTAATTTCTTTGGCTAACTGCAGCTGCTCCTTGATTGGGTCTAAAAAAATACTAGTTCTAATATTCTGATTTTTGTAACTGTCAGATAGCTCCTTAAGTTCAGTTGAAGTAGCTTTAAGATCCCAACCATGATCAGAAGTTAATTGATTAGAATCATCTGGAACTAAGGTAACTTGATCTGGTTTGTTATTTTCAATCAATTTCGAAAATCCAGGATAGTGATTATTTTCTTGCTCGAGAGGATTTCCTTCTATATTAAATTCTACGTCGTACTCTTGAGTTATCTTTTTGATATCAGCTAAATCAGAGGGTTTTATATGCCTAAGATCTGGTCGCGGATGGACAGTAATCCCGTTCGCACCATTTTCTAAACATTTTTCTGCGAATTCTAATGGTGAAGGATTGTTACCTGGACGAGAATTTCTTAATAAAGCTATTTTATTGATATTGACGCTTAAATTAGTCATCTTAAATTGAAACTATAGTGAACCCATCATAAATTAATTTTGACCCTGTTAAAATCAAACAAAAGTGAGTAATCGAATAAAAAATCTCTTGACTGACCCTCTCTGTTAAATAGGCTCCAACATAAACTCCAATGGGGGCTAATGGCAATAATAAAAAAGAAGTCAAAAGATTATCAAAATTTATTTGACCAAAGTAAGCGTAAGGTATTGTTTTAAACAGATTTAAAGCTAAAAAAACTATGGCAAGAGTAGATACGTAGATTCTGCGATCAAGTTTCATTGGAAGTAAATAAAAACTTAATGGCAATCCTCCCGCATGAATAGTAAAGCTTGTAAATCCAGCCAGTGAAGACCAAATTTTTCCGGAAATTTTTGTACTAGAGCTCACTTCTTTATTTTTATTTATAAAATACTCAATCCCAAAGGAACAAGAAATGATTCCTAAGATAATTCTTATTGAATTGTCTGAAAGAAAACTATAGGTGATTGTTCCAATTATTACTCCCAAAAAAGTTAATGGAATCATGGATTGAATTAACTCGATGTTCCACAACTTCCAAAAACGTTTAATAGTTACTAAATCCATAAAAATTAAAGGAATTACTAGGATTGCTAATGCCTGCAGTGGAGGAATAAATAAACTCATTAACGGAATGGCTAAAATAGGAAGTCCTAAACCAAAACCAGCTTTCCCCATACCGTGAAAAAAGACTGACAATACCGCAACTACATAAAAATAGGGATCAAGAATCATTAAAATTTAAAGAGCCTTGTAAAGGCTTTTAGTCAAATCGTTAGCTGATTTGTAAAGTTTACCGAGTGAATGTTGTCTATTATTAATGAATGCAAAACCTATTTTATTGACTTTATCTCCGAAGCCAGCAGCACCACCAATTCCGGTGTGCCCAAACATAGTATTTTTATAACCTATTGGAGAAAAAGGCGCATCAAGCATATAACCCAAGCCAAATTTATAGGGCGCTTGAAGTAAAACCTTATCAGGTCCAATTGAAAATTCCGTTGTTGCGAGGTCAATTGTTTCTTGATCTAAAATCTTTTTGCCATCCCTTGAGCCGCCGTTAGACAGAATTCCAAAAAATTTCGCCACCCCTCTTGCAGTGCCGTGACCATTTGCAGCAGGAATCTCTCCTTTTCGCCATTGGGAACTATTTGGAAAATCAGTAACAGATCTTAAATTTTCATCGTCGCCATGAACAATTTCAATGAAAGCTTTTCGATACTCAGCACTCGAAAGAGTATCACCGATAGCTCGAATCCTGCTTGGAAGTAGCCATCTAGGGATTCTTCTAAAAAAATTAATAACGTTTATTGGAGCTTCCTGCATGATCATTTCAGCACATCTTTCGAATTCACTCTCATCTAAACCTATTTTGAAATCAATATCGAAAATATCTGCAATCTCTTCTTTGAAAAAAGTTCCTACCGATCTACCATCAACTCTCCTAATAATCTCACCTAACAAGAATCCGAAGGTCATAGCATGATATCCTTGAGCGGTGCCAGGAACATGAAATGGTTCTTGTTTAGCCAATTGATTGACAATCAAGTCCCAATCTTCCCAACATTCATATGGCAAAGGTTCTTGAAACCCAAACATCCCAGCACGATGAGAAAAAAAATCTTTTATTGTAGTATCCCCTTTTGACTTGCAATCATACTCGGGCCAATATCTGGAAACTCTATCACCTAAATTTATTTTTTTTTCTTCTAACAGTTTTAGCGCGCATGTCGCGGTCATTGCCTTAGTCACGGAAAATACGTTGGCAATAGTATCCTCAGTCCATACTTCCGTATGTTCTTTATCTTTGTAACCTCCCCACATGTCAATCACCAACTCATTTTCAATTTCCAAGGAGAGAGCAGCGCCGTCATCAAAACCAGATTTGATTGCCTTAGAAAAAATATCTCCAAGTTTAGAAAATTTTGGATCGCAGAATCCTTCAACTTTTGGTTTAGTCATCTTTTAAAATTTTATTAATTAATTCAATAAATTCTTCAGGCATATCTAAAAATAAATGGTGCATTGCGCCATCCAACTTATGAACTTTAGCAGGATCTAAATTACCAACATAAATCATATAGTCTAGAACTTCTTTGGTATATAGCTGACTCGAACCCCCATAAACTACTTCAATGTCTATTTGAGCTTTCATAAATATATCGTGTAAATCATTGTATTCGTAGGTTTTGGGTATCAACGGATCGGCTTTTAAAGTCCACCCTTCTTCAGTTTGTTTATATGAATTTTTAGCAACATTTCTTAATACAAAATCTTTAGCACATGGTTGAGGTGGCATCAGTCTAAACCTAGAAATTGCATCTTCTAGATCTTCTGAAAATACAGCAAATCTTGACGACGGCCTACTGGATTTCATTGCTGCAGCTCTCTCAGGAGGTAAAACTATTATTGAGTCTAATAAGATCAATTTTGAAAATAAATTTGGAAAAAGAGAAGTAGAGTACATTGACACCGCGCCACCCATGCTATGAGCTAAACAAATCACAGAGTCCCATCCCATGGCATTAACAACCCCTTTGACTTCTTTACTATATATCTCCTGAGAATAAAAATTTCTTTGTTCGCTATCGCCCATGCCACTGAAGTCCAAGGCAACTACACAAAATTTTTCCATAAATGCCGGAGCAATATGTGACCACCAAAGACTATGAGCATTGAACCCATGCAACAATATAAGGCCGGGAAGACTTTTATCTCCCCAAACATTAAAATTTATCAAAGCACCATCTACTTCGACGGAATTATTTTCTGGTTCAATTTCAATATTACGTGTGAACCACTCAGGTGATTTATTCAACGGATTCTTTCCTATCAACATTAATTAGTCTCCATAAAATAACTCATATAAATTCCCGCTAACTTTGATTTCAGGATTAACTAATATCCCTTCATTCAATATTTTCGATATCCTAGAAAAGATGTTTTTGGAGCTCGCTGTAAGATTATAGTTTAATTTATTATCGACATAAAAAAAGCCAGACAAATAATTTTCATTAGGCGAACTGATAAAACTACCGTACAACTGCCCTTCTCTGCAGCTTAAGTCAGCAATTAGACTAATATCACTTCCTAAATTGAGAACATTTTTTCTTAAAATATTTGCTCTGGCATTTCCAGATATTTCATAGCAACGATCAAAGTCAAAAATGATATTTAAATTTTCGCCAATCAATTCTGAAACGTTCGGTAAATTTCGCATCAATAATTTGGAAGATATCAGCAGGTTTGTATTTTGAAATTCAATTTGGTTACTAAAAATATACCTATTTACTTTGACCGTTCCTTTAAATTCAACTCCATTATCAATCAATGAAAAGTTCAAATTACGTAAATCCATGTCGGTGTTTAAATCCCCTAATCTTTGTCCTGCATACGAAACATTTTCTATCCTTCCTGACCATATGGTGCCTTCAATCTCAGAAAAAGAGATTTCTGGAAAATTATCATTTAAATAAGACTTAACAATAGATAGAGGAATGTTGACAATACCCAAACTGACCAAGAGCAACACAATGATCAAAGTTAGGTAAATAAAAGTTCTCACGTCGGTTTGGGATGCCAATAATAATTATTTTAAATTTTACCTTGTATATTGACGAGACTCATCAATATCTAGGATTTTTTAAGGAACAAAAGTTAGAAAAATATTATTAAAGGTCCACGCATTGCTTTGTCTGGAATCTGGTTATTATTTATTCTTTGAATAGAAAACTTTAAACACTAAAAATTATTCTTAATAAAATATAGAATAAAATTGTAAAAGCTGCTCCAGCTGGAATAGTTACTAACCATGAAGCAATTATTCTCCTTATGGAAGCATAATCTAAGTGTTCTGCGCCTTTAGCTAGACCAACACCTATAACTCCACCAACTAGTGTATGTGTAGTTGAAATAGGAAACCCAAGATAAGTTGCAGCAACAACAGTAGACGCTGTGGCCATTTCCGCGGAGAAGCCAAGACTAGGAGTTAGAGCTGTAATTTTTTTTCCAACTGTTGAGATGACCCTGGAACCCAGAGTTGCTAGACCAAAAACTATACCAATACCTCCAACAAGTAACACCCATGGGCTGATTGAAGATTTAGATCCTATTTCACCAGTATCCACAACACTTACAACTGCTGCCAAAGGTCCAATTGCATTTGCAACATCATTTGAACCATGGGCAAAAGCCATGGCGCTAGCAGAAACTATCATTAGCAATCCAAATGCAAATTCAATGCCGCCTTCTCTCATTATTTGATCTTTATTCCTTCTTAAAAAAAATGCTGTTCCAGTTGCAACAATAATGCTAAAAATTAAAGTAAATAAATAAATTTCATTTTCTGAAAATTCTATTCCTACATGTTTAAGACCTTTCCTTGCTGTGACGAGTGAAATAACGACTGCTACTAGAAAACTATATAATGGAATAAAAGTGATAGCTGCTTCTCCAGGATTGGCTCTGTCTAAAATTAATTTTTTTGCAGATATATAAAGTCCAAAGGCTAAAGTTCCAGAAAATAATGGGGAAGTTACCCAGCTCATTGCTATATTACCAACCTTGCTCCAAGATACAGCATCTACTCCCTTAGAAATTAGCACGAAACCAATAATAGCTCCCACTATTGAGTGAGTAGTAGAAACAGGCCAGCCTCTTAAACTTGCGATAAACAACCAAGTGCCTCCTGCTAAAAGAGCAGATATCATTCCGATCACAAATATATTTACATCATTTGCATAGAGATTTGGATCTACGATGCCCTTTCTAATTGTAGAAGTTACTTCTCCACCTGCTAAGAAGGCTCCTAAAAATTCAAAAATAGCTGCAATTATAATTGCCTGTTTAATAGTTATAGCTTTGCTTCCTACAGAGGTCCCCATGGAGTTTGCAACATCGTTAGCACCAATGCCAAAAGCCATAAAAAACCCAATAAATCCTGCAAGCAAAATTATATTGAAAGGATCCAAAAATAAAGTTTCCATATTTAAACTCTTTAAATTTAATAATAATTAAACTATAAGATTGTTGAGAAACTATTGCCGTAGTGTGACTAAATTTAGATATTTAAGTGAAATTTGGGTGAAATAGTAAGAAATTCATTTCCTTGCTAGTTTAGGATGAATTATGAGATAAGGTGTTATTAACAGAGATGTTTATGAAAAATAAAGAACTGCTGCCAAAACTACCCATAAAGAAATAAAACCAACTATCATCATCTCTTGTGCTTGAGAATTTGCAGGCATTAATCCTTGGTCTTTAAGAACTGTTTTAGTATTCATATTTATTAGTAACTTATGTGACACTTTTTTGTCACACAAAAGACACAATAGACTAATTTTTAAAAAAAAACTAGTTTTTTTAGAAAACTTTTAAATTTAAATAATTAAAAATTTACTTCTATTCCTATTCCAGTGTAATCCTTAGGCTGATTTGAAATAGAGATTACGCCATCCTCATGCTCAGTATTGTAAAAGAATAATTTTACATTTTTTGTAAGTTTATAATCTATTCCAAATGAAGTTACGTCATCTTGAGTAATACCATTTTCATCTTCCTTATCCATAGTTTGGAATTTAACAGTTAACTTGTCAGTTGCTTTCCAAGCAATGCTAAACATAGTTGAATCATCTTTTGAGGAACCTATTTCAGATTCTTGATCAATAAATCCAATTTTAACTGGTCCAATGGGAACTTGTATCACAATTCTTGTGTGATCCTCTCCACTTGACTTTGTGCTGTTGTCTTCAGAAGCGTAAGCAGCATAGATTTTTTTAGTTTTATAAGAAATAGCATAAGCCTTGGCATCCCTATTTCCTGTACCGCCATTAGCTGCAGATCCACCATCACTTAAATTATATTTAAATTGAAAGCCGCCACCAAAGACCGGAGATTCGTAACCTAGAAAATCTGAGGTTCTATCTTCTCCACTGAAAGTAGTTTTAATGTCACCTCTTAGGTCATTGAATAAATCGACTTTGCCTTGCGCGAGTTTCAAATAAGTATCGTGAAATCCCAGTTTAAATGTGCCCCAATTTCCTTTAAGACCAACAAAGGAATTTCTTTGTTTTGCAACCATGGCAGATTTTGTGACAACAGTCTCACCAGTTGCTAACGTGACAGTTTCTTCGTCTTGTGCTTTACCATCGGTAGGGTCTATTTCGTATTCAACCTGATAAATTCCAGTCAATCCATTCTTAAGATCTAAAACACCTTTTACACCTAATCTAGACGCGTTGTTAACATAATCGTCGGTTCCATTACCATCATCAGCTGCAATGTTTATTTTTCCATAAACTTTAGGCGCAGCAAATGAATTGGTAGAAAGCAAAGACACTAAAATTGTTAGTGATATAAAATTTAATTTTTTCATATTTATTCTTGAAATTAAAATTTAATGTTATTTTATTTTTTCTTTATTAAGATTTGATTGCGGATTGGAAAAAATAAGCGAAAAATATGTGACAAATTAGTGAAAAAGTTATTCTACTAAGCAAACTTAGCTAGAATAAATCTCCACAAATAAAACATGATTGAATTTGATATACCAAACTATAGAAGAATTGACTCAAAGCTTTATGAAAAAGAGAAAAGAAAGCTTTTAATTGAACTTGTCAAACTCCAGGATTGGATCATACAAGAGAAAAAGAAGATAGCAGTTGTCTTTGAAGGAAGAGACACAGCTGGTAAGACTGGGAGTATTTCCGTTTTGTCTAAGTATCTAATACCCAAACATTGCCGGCTTGTTAAACTAGGCATTCCTACTGAAAATGAATCTAAAAATTGGTTTCAAAGATATGAAAAACAAATGCCAGAGACTGGTGAGTTAGTTTTTTTTGACAGATCTTGGTATACCAGGGCTCTAGTAGAAGCAACTATGGGCTATTGCACAGAACGACAGTACAAATCTTTTATGAAAAAAGTTATCCCTTGGGAAGAAAGATTTATGGAAAATGACACTAAAATACTTAAGTTTTATTTATCCATAGAAAAAGGAACTCAGAAGATGAGAATAGAGAAACGTAAGAATAGTCCATTGGTGTATTGGAAAATAAGCGAAAACGACTTAAAAGGTTTAGACAGATGGGATATTTTTACTCTTTACAAAGAGCAAATGTTTAAGAATACCTCCCATCCTGAAGCGCCTTGGATAGTTTTAAATGCTAATGATAAAAAGATAGCGGTGCTTCATGCTTTACGTTACATTTTGGGAACCTTTGATTATCCTAATAAAGACCTGCCAAAACCAAAAATTTGGACGGAGAATATTAACGATTACTCTTTAACTATAAATAAAGTCCCTTTTAATAACTTGAGTTATCAGCAATACAAGGTTTTAAAAGTTTTGGCAGATGAAGAATAAAAATCAGCGCCTAGCTTGTATTGATATTGGTTCAAACGCGATTAAATATAGACAGTATCGAATATCAACAAAAAAAAGAAAAGTTTTTGCTGAATTGGATACTTTTAAAAGAATCTCAGTTAGGCTAGGCACAGACGCCTTCAAATTCAAGAAAATTTCTTCCGAAACTGAGCAGAAATTATTAGAAAGCATAATTAAACTCAAAGACAAAGCTGATAAAAAAGATATAAAAATAATATCTGGAGTAGCTACCTCCGCTATGAGAACGGTTTCTAATGGACATAAAATTTGTAAAAAAATAACAAAAAAAACCGATATAGAAATTAAAATATTATCCGGAAACGAAGAGGCGCAGCTGTTAAATTTTTTTAATTACAAAAGTTTTAAAAAAGAAGAAACGGTAGTTGTAGATATCGGCGGTGGCAGTACCGAAATTTTTTATCAAGGAAATGGTAAAAATCTTGCCAAATCTTTTCCTCTTGGAGCGGTAAGAATTTTAGAAAAAAAAGACTCGCCTAAGCATTGGAATAATTTAAAAGAATGGCTTACTAAAATTCCATCTAAAGATATAAAAAATATAGTAGGTGTTGGAGGAAATGCCAGACTTATCAATGAGATTCTCAATAAACAGGATAGGAAATCTTCTATAGATGAATTGAGGGCTTTAAAAAAGGAACTGGAGAACAAGAATTTTGATGAAAAAGTATCGTTTTATTCTCTACCCGAGGATAGAGCCGATATTCTTGAATACGCTATTGATATTTTTATTCAGATCATGAAATTTTTTCCTAGCTCTTACCTATTTGATAGTTCTTGGAATATTGTTGATGGAGTAATGGAAAAAGAATTGCAGGAAAATAAAAATATTCAGGCAGCTTGAAATGATTTTTCATCATCGATCTTTATATCGATAAAGAAAGTTGCACCTTTAGGCTTATTCGACTCAACTCCCACCGAGTAGCCCATCATCAAAGCTAAATTTTTGCTTATTGAAAGACCTAAACCTGTGCCGCCTTTTTCCGTCGATCGACCTTTGTCTATTCTATAAAACCTTTCAAAAACTCTTTCTTTATATTTTTTTGGCACGCCTTTACCTTCATCTGTTACGGATAGTCTTACATAACCTTTAGAAGAGAAAGATTCTTCTATTTTTATGGAGGCTTTTTTTGGTGAGTGCTTGATGGCATTACTTATGAAATTTGTCAGAATAATTTTTAAAGCAGCTCCATCGGCCATTACTCTAGTTTGTTTATTCAAATTATTTTGAACAACTAATTTTTTCTTATCTGAACTAGGTTTAAATTCATCAATTAAATTTTCAGCAATAGAAAATGAATCTATGGATTCAATTGAAATCGGATATTCCCCTGCTTCCATGCTCGAAATTTTTAGTAAATCATTAACTATGGCTGTCATACGTTGTGATTGAGAAAATATTGCTTCCGTAAATAACTTAGCATTTTCATTATCTTTGATTAGTTTATTTTCAATCAACGTTTCAGCATTGGCTTGTATGACACTAATTGGTGTTCTTAATTCATGAGAGACATTGCCAATAAAATCTTCTCTCATTTTTTCAAAATTTTTAGATTTAGATATGTCACTAAAAACAACCAACATTTCATCTCTAAAGTCATCTTTTTTAGCGCTGACCAGATAAACGGTCTTAATCGAAATTGGGCCTGAAATCTCTCTAACTAGGTCTTTCTTGTTCCAAGCTTTTTCGATAAATTTTTTAAATTGGGGGTAACTAATTTTTTCAAAAAGTTTATCGCCGATATTTAAGTCAGGAAAAAATTCTGAATTGATAGTTTGATTTAAATACAAAACTCGATATTTTTTATCAATTAAAATAACCCCTTGTCCCATTTTTGATAACACGGAGCTAAATTGTTCTGTTTGTTTAGTGAAATAGACTAGGTCGTTTTCAACCTGACTCGATTCCTTTAGAAGCTCATTAAATATTTCTTCCGAAGCCACCGCTGGATCATCTACAATTTTTTTGGCAATCAACTGAGCAGCTGAATTTACTAATCTTTTAAAATATTGATAGATGAAATAGGTTGCAACAATTGAGATTACAAATAATAAACCAATACCTAAGATCAGGTTTTCATTCAAAGAGATATCCTCTCTATAAAATAGAGACCCAACCAAGCTTACTGAAGATACAACTATTAATACCAACAGAAATAATCTCAACTTTACCGAAAATTTCATTTATTCTGATTTATTAAAGAGATAACCTTCTCCTCTAATTGTTTCTATTTTATCTCCATATTTTCCAATTTTTGATCTCAATCTTTTGATATGGGTATCTACAGTTCTAGTGGTGACATCGTTGTTATAACCCCAAACCTTTTCAAGAAGATTATCTCTTGATTGAACTTTGTCAGCTTTCAGTAAAAGATGTTTGAGTAATTTGAACTCTTTTGAAGTTAAAGATATTTTTTCATCGGACAAATAGACTTTATGCTTATCGTTATCTATTTTGAGATCTTCATACTCAACCAAATCTTTATCATTTGATTGATTCTCTTTCGATGATCTCTTCAGCATACCTCCAACGCGCAGTAACAACTCTCTGACGCTATAAGGTTTCACGACATAATCATCAGCCCCGACTTCAAAACCCACCACTCTATCTACTTCCTCGCCTTTAGCAGTCACCATAATAACTAGGATGTCTTTTAGGTTATCTGTAGCTCTTATGTGTCTACAAATATCTAAACCACTCATATCTGGCAGCATTAAATCAAGAATAACTAGAGATATGGAATCATCTTCCTCAAGAAACTTCATTGCCTCTTTACCATTAAGTGCTTTGGCAACTTTATAACCTTCACTTTCAAAATTAAATGAAAGGGTATTAAGCAAATCCGGTTCGTCTTCGACTAATAAAATTTTATCTTTGCTCACAATCTAATTTTACAAGAAATAAATTTCAGTTGTTTAAAAAAACCGATTTGTTTTTTTATTTACTAAAAGATTGAAAACCTAAGCTAAATCTTTCGGACTTTTATGGAAATTTAACTCTCCTTTTAAAGTATTAGGTTCAGTTAAATTTATTTGGCAGATTGAACAAGTCTTTAAATATATAGTTTTAAAATTAAGCATCTCTTCTGCAACGTCAGAAATTGTTGGATTGTGTCCAAAGATAATAATATGTTTCTCATGATTATTTTCTAAAATTAGACTTTCGTAATCTTGTAAATTCGCATGATACAAATCATCAACTATGTACAATTTGGTCGGACTAAATTCTTTTTCAAAATATTTTGCAGTTGATAAAGCTCTGTTGGCTGGGCTAGTAAAAAGAATGGGCATCTCCTGAATATTCTCGAAAAACCACCGAGCCATTCTCGGTGCGTCTCTATTACCTCTCTCATTTAAAGGTCTATCAAAATCACTTAATGATGGATCGGACCAAGAAGATTTTGCATGCCTTACTAAAGTTAAAAGCATTAAAAAAAATAGTCTATCAAGTAACTAATGACACCTAAAAATACTGTCACTGAGATCAACATGATCATTAATCCCTTTAGGTTAAATTTCTTATCCTCGTTTCTATCTGTCATAATAAGCTACATTAACATTAATTATTTATATGGCTAAAGAAGATTTGATTGAAATGGAAGGTGAGGTGATCGACACCATGCCTAACACAACCTTTAAAGTGAAATTAGAAAACGACCATGTAATTACTGCCCATATTTCTGGAAAAATGAGAAAAAATTACATTCGAATTCTTACTGGAGATAAAGTAAAAGTAGAAATGACTCCTTACGATTTAACCAAAGGAAGAATAACTTTTAGAGCCAAATAAATTATTTTTTTGATTTCTCTTCAACTTTGCTACTTTCGTGCTCTGAAAAAGCTACAACAATATCTTTGTTCTTCACTTTAACAGTCACCACTCCCCCCGAGCTAGATAAATCACCGAATAATATTGATTCGGCAAGATTTTTTTTAATTTTATCTTGTATTAGCCTTTGCATCGGTCGAGCGCCAAGTTTTGCATCGTAGCCATTTTCGGCTAACCATTCTCTTGCATCCTTTTCCACTTCCAAAGTAACTTTTTTCTCATCAAGCTGAGCTTGAAGTTCAGTCAAAAACTTATCAAGTACAGTATGAATGACTTCCTTGCTTAAAGGGTCAAATGGAACAATGGCATCTAAACGATTTCTAAATTCTGGACTGAAAGTTTTTTTAATCACTTCAGTTCCATCAGTAGAATTGTCCTGTTTTTGGAAACCCATTGATTCTCGAGCCATTTCTTGTGCTCCAGAATTTGTCGTCATGATGATTACACAGTTTCTGAAGCTTGCTTTTCTACCGTTATTATCTGTCAATGTTCCATGATCCATAACTTGAAGCAAAATATTAAATACCTCGGGATGAGCTTTTTCTATTTCATCAAGCAAAATAACTGAATGCGGATTTTTTGTAATAGCTTCTGTTAACAATCCTCCTTCATCATAACCGACATACCCTGGAGGTGCGCCTATGAGTCTAGACACTGTGTGCCTTTCCATATACTCAGACATATCAAAACGAATTAACTCCACACCTAATAAGGAAGCAAGTTGTCTTGATACCTCAGTTTTACCAACTCCGGTTGGACCAGAAAATAAAAAAGAGCCCATAGGTTTTTCTTCGTTACCAAGTCCAGCTCTTGATAGCACTATTGCGCTTGCAAGTTTTTCAATTGCGTTGTCTTGTCCAAAAATAACTCTTTTCAAATCTTCTTCTAATTTTCCTAAGGAAACTCTATCTTTTACCGATATACTTTTTTCAGGAATTTTCGCTATTTGAGAAATGATTTTTTGTATATCTTGCTCGGATACTGTCTTCCTTTTTGAAGAGGATAAACGAATCCTTGCGCCAGCCTCATCAATAACATCAATGGCTTTGTCTGGTAAAAATTTGTCACGAATATGCTTTGCTGATAATTCAGCAGCAGCCTTAATGGAACCAGATGAATATTTTAATTGATGGTGCTCTTCAAATTTATTTTTCAACCCTTCTAATATTTTAATAGTCTCTGCAACCGAAGGTTCGTCTAAATCAACCTTTTGAAACCTTCGGGATAAAGCTCTGTCCTTCTCGAAGACTGTTCGATATTCTTTAAAGGTGGTCGATCCAATAAACTTGACATTGTTTTTACCTAAAACTGGTTTCAATAAGTTTGAAGCGTCCATCACCCCACCGGAGGTAGCTCCAGCGCCTATGATCGTATGTATCTCGTCAATAAACAAAATAGAGTTATCTATTTTGGAAAGTTCTTCTAATATGGTTTTTAATCTTTTTTCAAAATCACCACGGTATTTTGTTCCCGCCAACAAAGAACCCATATCCAATGAAAAAATTTGAGAATTTTTAAGAGTTTCAGGGACTTTATTCTCAACAATATTCTTTGCAAGTCCTTCAATTAAAGCAGTTTTCCCAACCCCAGATTCTCCAACTAAAATTGGGTTATTTTTACTTCTTCTCGCTAAAATCTGGGAAATTCTAACCAACTCATCTTCCCTACCTATGATCGGGTCGATTCTACCCTCTTTTGCTTCCTCATTTAAATTGAGAGCAAATTTTAAAATATTTGATTCTTCTTGATTTTGAGTAAATTCCTCATCTTTAATTTCAGAATTGTCCTCATTTATTTTGCTAGTTTCTCCGTGACTTAAATAAGAAACTGCATCCAATCTAGTCATGCCCTGTTTTTTCAATAGAAAAACGCTATGACTTTCTTTTTCACTAAACAATGCGACTAGAACATTAGCTCCTGATACCTCATTCGCTCCTGTCGATTGCACGTGAAAAACAGCTCTTTGAATAACTCTCTGATAGCTTAAAGTCGGTTGAATTTCTTTAGACTCTGTATCTGTTTTTGGAGAATTATTTTCTATAAAGTCGGAAAGTTCTTTTCTTAAAACTTCCACATCAACATTGCATGAGGCTAAAACGTTTAAAGCATCTTCGTTATCTAAAAGAGATAACAATAAGTGTTCAGTCGTCACAAACTCATGTTTTTCAGCATGAGCTTTTTTAAAAGAATTATTCAAACAAGTTTCTAAATTTTTTTCCAACATTAATCTTCCTCTTCTACAGGTTCTATTTCACTTATCAAGGGATGTTCATTTTGCTGAGAAAAATTATTAATTTGCATTGATTTAGTCTCTGCTACTTCCCTAGTAAAAACTCCGCAAACTCCTTTTCCCTTAGTGTGTACGGCCAACATGACTTGAGTAGCTTTTTCTTTATCGAATCCAAAAAAATTTTGAAGAACATAAACAACAAATTCCATAGGCGTGTAATCATCGTTGAGTAAAATAACTCTATACAATGTTGGTTTTTTTAATATCGGATCTACTGTTTGAGTGGCGAGAGACGATCCTCCCTCAAAATCATTTTCATTTGAGTTGGATACGAAAAAAGTCATTCTAAGATTCCATGTATTTAAAATATTCTGTTGTCATGCCGTGATTTATTTCATCAGCAAACTCAGAACATTTTAATAAAGTTGCGTCTTTCATCAATCTTTCTAAATCATAAGTTACTAACTTATTCTTTATTGCCCATCTTACGCCTTTTAAAATATTATCAGCGGCTTCTTTCCAACCCAAATATCGCATCATCATCTCGGCTGATAAAATTAATGAAGAGGGATTAACTTTGTCTTGTCCTGCGTATTTAGGAGCCGTTCCGTGAGTAGCTTCGAATAAAGCTACACGGTCACCTATATTTGCCCCTGGAGCCAAACCTAAACCCCCAACTTTTGCTGCCAAAGCATCTGAAATAAAGTCTCCGTTTAAATTCATCGTTGCAATAACATCATAATCTAAAGGTCTAATTAAAATTTGTTGAAGAAAGTTATCGGTAATAATGTCTTTCAAAATAATTTGTTTTTTTGTATTCGGATTTACAAATGACATCCACTCTCCGCCATCCAAAGAAGTAGCTCCATATTCTTTCTCAGCTAATTCATATGCCCATTTCTTAAAAGCGCCTTCAGTAAACTTCATAATATTGCCTTTATGCACAATACTCACTGACGCTCTGTCATGTTCAATTGCATAATCAATTGCTTTACGAACAAGTCTTTCAGTCCCTTCTCGAGATATATTTTTTACTCCAATACCACAATTGTCTTCAAATCTAATATTTTCAACCCCCATTTCGTTTGAAAGAAAATCAATTATTTTCTTTGCTTCTTTAGAGTTTGCTTCAAATTCAATCCCAGTGTAGATGTCTTCTGAATTTTCTCTAAAAACAATCATGTCTGTATTTTGAGGGTATCTCACGGGTGAAGGAACACCTTCAAAATAAGTAATTGGCCTTTGGCAAAGAAATAAATCTAATTTTTGTCTTAAGGCCACATTAAGAGATCTGATACCTCCACCAATAGGCGTTGTCAAAGGACCCTTTATTCCAATTGAATATTCTTTAATTGCGTCTATTGTTTCGTCGGGCATCCAAGTGTCTTCGCCATAAGTTTTCACAGATTTTTCACCGCAATAAACTTCCATCCATTCAATTTTTTTATTTTCACCGTAAGCAGTTTTCACGGCATGGTCAACAACTTTTATTGTTGCTGGTGTTATATCAGTACCAATTCCATCCCCTTCAATAAAAGGAACTACTACGTGATCTGGGACAATCATCTTTCCATTTTTATCAAAAGATATTTTTTCTCCAGTTTTTGGGGTGATTATATTTTTATATTTCATATTTATTTTTAAAAATTTGGGAAAATCTTATTGTATCATTTTAACCAGATTAACTTAAGAGCTAGGTATAAATGGAGCAAGGAAAAAAAGTTTTAGTTGGAATTTCTGGAGGAGTAGATTCTTCTGTTGCAGCAGCTTTGCTTAAAGATCAAGGCTATTCGGTGACCGGAGCGTTTATGAAAAACTGGGAAGACGATGACGGCACACCTTATTGTAGTGTTAAGGAAGATTTTTTAGATGCTGCCTCAGTTTGTAATATTCTAGATATAGACTTAATTGACTTGAATTTTTCAAAGGAATATCGAGAAAATGTTTTTTCACATTTCATCGAAGGCCTTGAAAAAGGAAGAACTCCGAACCCAGATATTTTTTGTAATTCTTTTATAAAATTCAAAGAATTTTTTAATTATGCGAAGCAGAATAATTTTGATTTTATTGCAACAGGTCATTATTGTGATTTAGAAAAAAATGCCCTTGGAGAATTCAATTTAATTAAGGCAATCGACGATAACAAAGATCAAACTTATTTTCTTGGAGATATAAAAAAAGAAGTATTAGAACATTGCTTATTTCCTTTGGGAAAGCTATTGAAAAAAGATGTAAGAAAAATTGCTGAAGATAGAGGCTTAGTAACTTTTAATAAAAAAGATAGTACAGGAATTTGCTTTATTGGAGAAAGGCCCTTCCCTGAATTTTTATCAAATTATGTGCCTTTGAATCCTGGAGATATATTGGACGAAAATAATAAAAAGATAGGAACTCACAACGGCACTCATTTTTTTACATTAGGGCAAAGACAAGGTTTAGGAATTGGAGGCGTTAAAGACGCTGAAGAAAGACCATGGTATGTTGCCAAAAAGGATCATATAAAAAATATCTTAACTGTAGTTCAAGACAATTCTCATCCTATGTTATTCAAATCAGAGTTGACCGTTAAAAACATCAATTGGCTCGTCAAAGATATTCCAAATTTAAATGCCGTATCTGCAAAAATAAGGTACCGTCAAAAAGATCAAGATTGTATCGTTGAGAAAATTGACAATCATTGGTTGGTAACATTTAAAGAGCCACAAAGAGCAGTAACGCCAGGGCAAATGATTGTTTTTTATAAAAATAATATTTGTTTAGGCGGAGGAGAAATAGAGCAATGATTTATGTATAATTGCTGAGCTTAATGCTTAAAGACGAACTCAGATCTATCTCTCCCTTAGATGGAAGATACTCAACCAAACTTCTGACATTAGAAGAAAGATTCAGCGAATACGCCTTAATCAAATACCGATTAAAAGTTGAAATAGAATGGCTTATTTTTTTAAGCAGTCAGAAATCCATCGATTTTGTAAAACCTCTTTCG
>CEUF01011027.1_pt1 | contig 34822 bp, 16 predicted proteins | sample 531461 | NCBI WGS metagenome assembly CEUF01 (sample SAMEA2623350, study PRJEB7988) | marine metagenome | biome: marine biome (ENVO:00000447); feature: surface water layer (ENVO:00002042); material: "saline water (ENVO:00002010), including plankton (ENVO:xxxxxxxx)" | depth 5 m | reverse complement strand
GACATTATAGGATCCACCACGGACAGCAGATGAAGACGTAGAGTTTGATGATATTTTTGATCCATTTTCTAATTCTAAGGAACCTTTGTTCCAACTAATTATACCTTGCTGCATCCATGAAGGTAAATTTTCATATGCAAGTTGTAATCTACCGAGTAAATCTCTAGCAGTTGATGCTTTGTTTGCAAGTATTGCAATATTTACATTATCATTAAAAACTGCATAATGCAATAGATACGAAACACATGTTGTAGATTTACCAGTCTGTCGAGGCATTTTACAGATGTTAAATCTATGTTTATGGAAATTGTGAATTAATTTTTCCTGAAAATCGTACATATCAAAAGGAACTAGTCCTTTATCAAGAGATACGATTTGAATATAATTTCTTGCAAAGTAAACAGGATCTTCTTTACATTTTAAAAATTCTATTACTTGCTCCTCTGTAAATTCGTGAGGAGTATTGGCCCGTTTTAGATTCGGGTTACCAAGATATACATCACTAGTAGGCATAATCTAATCCTGTTGGTTATTATCTAATGATCTTATATTTCTCTCTTTCATCTGTTGTTGTACCTGAACTGGGCCAATGATGTCTATAAATTCCATGAAAGATTTGCCATCTTTATCTTCGATGGTAATTTTTTCTTGATAATTTTTCCAGTCCATTTACTTGGTTTCTTTATTATTATTTAGAAACTGTTGTTTCAACATCTTTGAAAGGTCTGATGTAGAACCTACAAAAACAGCGTTGTTAGTAACATTAGTTGTATTTTTAACAGTCTCTTCATCAACCTCTTTAACCTTTTTCTGTAAATCTAATAATTTATCAGTGGTATCTGCAACTGATTTAATAATTTGTCCTGCAACCTCATATGCTCTTGCACTACCTTGTTCCTCAGCAACTTCCATAATACCATTAAGTGCTTCTTGACCTTTTTCAATTAATGAATAAAGATTTCCTCTGGTATATTCATAATCTTTACGCACCTCAGTTTTACCGTCATTTTTGGTTATTTTATTTTCAGACACGGTACTAACCTCAATCTCACTAGTGGTATTGAGTGCTTCATCTATAGGATCGAAATTTTTACTCATTAGATGTCCTCTTTCCTAACTGGACTATAAGTTCTACCATCACCCAAAAATTCCCAATTCTCATCAAATCCAAAGTCATCAGCAGGGCCTGCATCTGCGGGATCAGGTGTTACTGTGTATCTCATTTCACGTTTTACTTTTTGAATATCAGTATCTGCATAAAGATCTGTTTGAACTTTTTTGATAAGTCCTTCTGAAGTATCTGCGATTGGGCCAAAGAGATAAGTTTTTGCGGTAAAATTTAATGTATATATTAAAGCTCTTCTTGTACTAAAGTCTCCTTCATAGTCATCTTGGAAAGAAACGTTATCTAAAACTAAAGGAATATCTCTTTTTTCTCCTATAGATTTTACTAAATCAACTGTTAATGTAAATGCTGGTTGGAAGTATGGAAGTATTTGTTCAACAATCTGCAACGCATCATCATTTAATTTTGTCCATATACTTAATTCAAATCCAATATTATAAGGAACAGGCATATAAACCTTCTTTATATTAGTTCCATCAGAAGTTTTAAATGTCTGTGTAACACCTGCTTTTCTAGTAGGATCATAAGAAATGGTATTCATTTCAAATGACATTCTTGGTAATGTTGTAGCAACTGGTTTGTTTAAATCTGCCTGTTGTTCTAATCTAGCAAGAAATTTTTGAGCAGGGCCATATGATAATGGTACTTTAAAGTCACTATAATCTGAACCATCTTGAGTTTGATGTTTAATAACAAGGTTATTAAAGACTGTACCAAAAGATATTATGGTTTTTCTAATTATTTCGTGATAATAATAAGTTCCTAACATTATACTTGTCCAAATGGGTTTGTTTCACTAAAGTCAATAATTGCATCTGCTTCTGATTCAATATTGTCGCTCTGATCATATTGATCAGCAAATTCTGCCGATTTAATATAATCTACATTATATCTAGCACCAGAAGTAGTTCCAAGTGCAATTTCACCAGCTTGGAATGTTCCTGATGTAGTTCCTAATTTAAGAACAACTTGATCCCTATCCCAACTCTTAACTCTACCTATAGCACCACTAACAGTTCCTTGAACAGCCTCATTGAATTGATAAGTTCCAATACCACTTATAGTTGCTGGTGGTGAAACAGTTGCAATACCTGTATGTGAAGTATATCCAACACCTGCATCAGAGATAAGAATTTGAGTGACCATATTAGCAGATTTATCTACAATTGCTCTAGCAACAGCAACAGTATTTCCAGCACCTACAGGTGGTGGATCTATGAATATAGTTGCTGAATCAGCATAACCACTACCACTATTTCCAACACCAGTAGTTATTACCTGAATACCAGCAGTACCAGCAGGGCCTAAGTTCGCAGTTGCGGCCGCACCAACTCCATTGTAAGTCGTAATACCATTAGTTGCTGTTGTTGCTGTACTTACTATTGTAACTGAAGGTGCAAATGTATATCCAGCACCAGCATTTGTTAATAAGATTTCTTTAACAGAATGTACACCATATACAGATGTTGTTAAAGCTACTGCAGTTGCAGTAATACCTCCACCGACTGGCCCAGGCCCTGCAATTACAACATTAGGTGGTGTAGTATAATTATATCCATCCTCATTAAGGATTATATTTCTAATATATCCACTTGAAGTACCAATATTTAATGTTGCAGTTGAACCAATAGAGATTAACTGTAACTCAGTCATATAACCATAGTTAACTAGTGTCTCATCAATATCTTGTGTAGCATCACTAATTTGATTCCATCCACCAACGTCATCACTAAGTTCGTATAGTTCACATTGCAATTCATAAACATATCCTTTACCTAATTGGTAGAAAGGTTTTTCATGTTCTACAAACTTAACTTCAAATAATCTTTTACCTAATGGGAAAAATATTAAATCTCCTTCACGTGGCCTACCCTCAACAATAATTTCATCACTTGTTTCACCCATTGATACTAAAAATGGTGCAATAAAATCTTCCCATCTTTCTTTTGATATTGTTATTACTAATTCATCTTTTAAACTCATACCAAATTTAGTCATTATATCACCAGCACCTGTGTACCCTTCATAGGTATTCACATATGCTTCTAATAAAAAATTATCGTCAAATTTTGACGATTCAACTTCTCTAAAAATATTATCTCTATTAACTATTTTTCTAGGTAAGTATGTAATTTCAACACCAAACATCCTCAACTGTTCGTTGATAAGATCTTGAATTAATCTCTGTTCTCCTGCGGAACCTTTAAGGAAAAATGGATTTAATGCCATAATATTAACCTATCATATCAAGGGGTGGTACCTCGTATTCGGAAGTCATCTTCTCTATAAGAGTATCTATTTCTCTCTGCCCATCTTCATATATTTCTCTACCATTAAATTCAATTCCACCAGGAAGTCTGACTCCTTTAAATTTAATTAAATTTTGTCCCCATTGTTTTTTCAATAATGCTGTTACATATTTTTTTAACCATGGATCATTGTATATCTGACTATATGCTGTAGGATCTAATGCTCTATAACATTCCAATACAATATACTGACCTGCTTCTTCAGATCCCCAATCAATATCCAAATATAATCTATCTTGTCTTTGATTAAATCTAATTTGTTTATCTGTAGTCAATAAAAAATCAATATCTTCTAGGTATGTTTTTACCATAGAATATTGTAGTAAATCAATTGAATTGAATTGATATAAATCGTTCAAAAATAATTGATATTTAATACTAAACATCCCAGATGATATTGTACTACTATCAAACTTAAATACTTTTTCTACACCAATTACAGAATCTGGAACAGGTATAAAGTTTGAGTTCTCATACCAATTAGAACTAACTGTTCCTAATCCACTTACACTCGTAGAGTTTACACTTGTAGTAACTATACCAACACCACTTGTTCCGTCTGCTTTTCCTCTATCAATATCTTCCTGAGTTAGTTCATGCTTAAGATACATTTTTTCAACACCATTATAATGACGTTCATTATAATATTGTATTGCATCATCGAGTAGATCATCAGCTTGATCATCATCAACGTTAATTTCTAAAACAGGAGCACCCAACTGCCTATATGCATAATCTTTAAGTTCTTGTCTAGTTGTTGGTTTCGCCATCAGTAAGAGCCTCCATCTATTAATCCAGCAGTTAATGTTCCATCCACAAAAGCATCTTGAGTAAACGTTGCTATTGCACCAAATGTAGCAATACCAGCAGTTACAATTAAACCACCAGTAGTAGCTCTAAATCCTTTACCAGCAGTAACTAATCCAACAGAATCAACATTTGTTACATCTTCATAAGTAACTGTTCCACCAACTGAAAGGTTACCAGCAATTGAAAGACTATCTGTTAGACCATCAAATGTAAATCCTGCACTGTCTCTTAAAGTAGATCCTGTTCCAACAAAAGGAACACGAGTCGCTGTTAAAAGGTTAATTGTAGATATACCTGTGATATTTAGTGATTGTGCGTTTATGTTATCAAGAACGATATCGTCACTCAAGAATAAGTCACCACCAACAAAAAGATCTCCAGTAACCGTAGCACCAGTGGAGATTGTTTCAAATACTTTTGTTGATCCATGATACAGTTCTGCTGTACCACCATATCCAATTCTTAGTGCACCTTCACCAGTATCACTAATATAACTATGAGTACCATCATGAAATATTTCTAATGCAGTAGATGAAGTACCGAATTTTAATTTAGTACCAGCATTATAGTTAAAAACACCTTCACTTGAATCAAAGAATGCTGTAACTAAACCAACACTATTTTTAAATTGTACATCTCCACCAAATGTGGCGATACCAGTATTAACATCTAACGATGAAATTGAACCTATACCACCGATTACATTTTGTGCTGTAATCGCAGTAAGAGCCTCACCACCAGACGCACTGGATAGTATTTTTACAGCATTCTGTTGACCAACTCTTACTCTAATATCTGCCATTATTAGATCCTCGTTACTCCTGCTCTCACTAACACATTACCTTCAACAACTCTTTCCGTCACATTTCCTTTTGTAATGAGAACATCATAAACATATCTACCTTCTCTCAAACTAAGAGTAGTTGCAGCAGGTAATTCTAATACAATTTTTCCAGAGGTAGGTTCAGGAATACTAGCAGTAAAATCTGTTGCTGTGGATGCACCTGCCCATTTTCTCATTTGAGACGCAACAGTATATCCACTCAGATCTAATGCCGAATTATTATCAGTAGATTCTAAATTAAAAGTTTGTTGGAATGTGGATCCTGTATTTACTACAAGATTATTGACATATACTGCAGCCATCTATTTACGAAAAGAATCCCTACTTCTTATTTATAGGAGTGCTACTTCTTAGTTAACTCATAGAGTAAACTTTTTAATTCATCTAACTCACTTCTTAATCTGTTTATTTCTTCTCTTTGAGAATCAACAGCATTTATTTTATTCAATCTGTGCCTATATTCTGAATCATTGCAATTCACAATAGCACCTGTTTTTTCATCCCGATATAAACCAGGATATCCTTGGACTTTGATCATTTAACAGCGATAGTACGGAGATCCTTAATTTTAACTGGGTATGCTTGATTACTGGAAGACATAACAATTTTAATTACATATCCAGTAAACTCTCCAAGATTTTCTGCAGAGAACTGATATTCTTTATACTCACCATCTAAACTTGGTGGAACGAGTGCATCAGGTAAACCACTATTCTTAGATTCATCTATTACTTGATTACCAAAACCATCTCCAGTTGTATCCTTAAGATTATCATAGCCAGGGAATAATTCAAACTCCTGTAATATACCCATAGAATCAGGTCTTTCTAAAGAATAAAGAACTCTAAAGTCGGCACTAGCATCTCTATATGCACTAACAATTACTTTTAGTGAATCAGCAGCCTTGTTAATTTTAACCAATTGAGAAACATAAACTGAAGCATGAGGATCATCATTATGAGACTTAACCTCAGCATTAGTAGAATAATCTGATACTGGTTTGTCTATCATATTTGTTCCAAATTGTGTATAAGCAACATCTGTATAGATTATTGGAGATACATTTCGGTTCTGAGTAGATAGTGTTATACCTGTAGTAAATGATTTATTTCTTTCAATATTACCTAAGTAAGTGGTTTCATTTATCTGAGAACATACAAGTCTTGGACTGTTCAACTTATTAATATTATTAAGTTCTACAGGTTGGAATCCCTTATCTTGGAATGAAACTTCATTACCATCAACACTAGTTCCTGATACAGTTCTAACAGATCCTTTAACACTAGTCAAAGGTGATGGTGTAACAATATTATAACAAGGAGTTAATTCCTCAAACTGTATATTTCTAGTTGCTTTAGCATCTTCACCACCAGCAAAACCAGTTTCTGTAAATGATAACTCTGGATTAGCAACTGCATCAATACTTCTATCCTTACCACCACTTGTTGTGTTAAATCCAACATAGTAAGAATTTAATTTAATATCTATTGGAGAAATTTGATGGTTAGTATTGATTCTTCTTAAAGAAACACCATTTAACTCATATTTTTCTACATGATCACCAGCACTGTATGGTGTTGTTATAGTGGAATCTACACCACGAACAAGATCACCTAAAGTTCCATTTCCTACTGATCTGTATCCAATAATTTCATCTTGAATTCTTACATAACCAGTACTTCCAACACCAATAGGTGCTCCTTCAAAAGTAGAGAATCCAACAGTGGATCCAATAGTAATAGATGATGCATTTACTGCTAAATCAAGTGAAAGAGTTGATTTCTCACTATTACCAGCAATATCCATTAATTGTAATTGGTTATTTGTAGCATGCATACCATGATCAAATTGGTTGACTAAGAAATGCTTACCATCAAATGGTGCACCATCAACCACTAAGTCTGAAGTAAAGACTGGGCCACTACCAGTAGAAGCATTTTGTATAACTCCACTTACAGGATCAACATATCTAAAGTCTTCAGTATCTTTAAATGATCCTGTAGCAGATGTTCCTTGAATACCAGAAAGATATAATGTATCAAGACCGCTATTCTCAACAACAGTTAATAGTGCACCAGAACCAACATCTCCAGCAACATCAGCAGTTACAATACCTACAACATCACCAACTTTATAACCTTTCGCTGCACCAGAAGTTGTAAATCCAGTGATTGCTCCATTTACATCAACACTAGCAATTTTAATCTTAAATCCTTCACCATCACCTATTACATTAAAGGTACTAACATCAGTGGTAGTGTTATTATATCCTGATCCACCAGATGTGAGAGATACGTTAGTTACTGAAGCACCAGTACCAACAATGTATGCATGAACAGCATCATTTGTAGATCCTACAATTTTTGTTCCTGGTACAAATGTTGTGAGTCCAGAATGTCCAGATGCAAGATTAGTAATACTAATTTTACCTGATTTAGCAATTGTAGTGATTGGATTATCATCAAGTACAGGTACATATTGATTACTTTCAGCCAAGGTTGGATTAGAGAAGAAAGCAGTTCCTGAAGAAGGTTTGAATCTTGCTTTATATAATTTCATCTTCATATCTTCCATCTGGCTTGCAGTCCAAATAGATCCGTTCTGTGATTTGAAGAGACTACCTAATGCCCATTGCTGAGTATAGATTACAGTAGCACCCGAACCACCATCACCACCTATAACCTTTTCACCCATACGAGCACACCAAACCTCATACTGATCAGTAGTTTCTGCAAGAAGAACTATTGCATATTCTCCTCCAGCCTCTAAGTAAATTGGTTCTTTAAATACAACATGAGTTGCAACTGTACTATCATTTGATGTTGTTATATCATCTGGATATAATACTTCACCAGCATTAAGACTGACTAGAGTTGGAGTTCCTAACTCCATAGTTCTTACCTGAACAATACATGGATTACTCTGTCCTGTTGATGGTTTTGTACCAAAGAATAAATCTATAGCAGTTAAGAAAGCACCATGCTGATCATCATCTAAGTTAACATTAGCACTCTGTACAGTAGATGCATCAGGCACAGGTATGTTAGCAGCAACAATGAATGATTGTGCTAATGGATCACCGTTATCTTCTTCCCATCTTCTTGTAATAGTGGTAATTGAAGTTCTAATAGTTGTAACAGTTGTCTGAAGTTGTATTTCACGGAATCGACCTTGAGATCTAAAATTAGTTTCTGCTGAAGAAATTAATTTACTTCCCTTAAGTGGTTTCTTATTATTCTTGTCTTGTGTTAATCTATAAGATTTTCTACCACTTCTAATTACAACACTAGGTTGTGGATCCACATTAGGATCTCTTAAGAACCAAGATCCTTTCAAATCACCATGATTATCAGTAACTAATCTTAAGTCCTTAACATAGGCAACTGCACCACTTGATTGACCAACTAATTTTGCACCTTTAACAACATAACCACTGTATAGTCCTTGTGCTTTTGCAGCTAATGCTTTAACATCAACGTTTACTATCTTAGAAGAACTTGTGTAATTTGCTTGCATTCCTTCTGCAGGTTTATATGGAAGGAATGAATAGGTAGTTTTTGGATTATTGTATGGGCCTGTTTTATGATCTGAATTAGCAACTCTGAAACTAATAATCTTCTTACCATTACTGTAACCATTTACAGTCTCTCCTACTTGGAATACTCCAACAGATCCATAATTATCTAAACTCTTATCATTTGCTATTTCTAATAACTTTGGAATATAGTCAACACCACTTTGACCATCAAAGAATTGATAATGTTTTGTTGTTGGTCTTAGAAGTGAAGCATCAAAAGCAGTGTTTCTAGATCTCATAAATCTATCATCACCAGTATCTAATATAACGTCTCTTGACTCAGTAGTTGTTCTAGTTTCTGTTCTTCTACTTGTTGTTGAACCTTGGAAATTGTAGTTTCCTCTTGGATTATATGTTCCTCCACTAAGAACGTCTCTAGTTACAGTTCTTGATTCATTCCTAGTTTCTCTAAATGTTCTATCATTTAATCTAATAGTTCTAACCCAACTATCACTTGCTGGAGTTAATTCAATAACACCATCAAATGCAATAACATGGAATGGGTTAACATTTTCTACTCTAGTTGCAAGAGGTTGATTTATCCATTCAACTGAATCATAGTCCAAAAGAACTGAATTTCCACGTTTTACGACATTTGAATCCAAAAGATCATAATCTTGTGATGTATCTAATTCGCTATCAACTGTATTTGAAGAAGGCATCAAAGCACTTTCAAGACTATTTTGACCGATAATAGGTCTTATACATTGTTCAGTCGGATCAACACTTATAGCAGAATAATCAAGATCAATAAGATCATTATTCTTAAAGTCATCTACAAAGAATCCACTCTTAAATCTATCATTACCTTGAGCATCTTGAACCTTTAATGCTTCTGTACTTACTTCAAGTAATGATAATGTGGTTATCCTCTCTAAACTCTCAATCCTATTTTCTAGAGCACCAATGTCTCTCATAGTATATCTCTTATTATCAGTCAAATACAGTTCTGCATCATCTGGATTGAAAAGATATGGTGGTAAGACTATTGTAGCTAACTCCATTGAGTTATTATCAGATGCAGGAGGAAGTGGAGTTCTTGCAGAAGTTCCTTCTTGAAGTGATAATACACCATATTTGTTGATGAATAGTTTATCTATTCTACCAAGATAATACTCATATCCTAGAAGAGAAGTTTCACCAGATGCTAATAAGAATTTTGGTGTGGTATTAAATTGTGTTGTTCTAGAATCAAAAGCAAATGGAGATACTGTATTGCTAGTAAAATCTGGTACTCTAGGTCTAAAATCAAGAGTATCTGTTGCTCTTACTTTATTATCACCAATATTAGGAATATCTTCGCTGAAACGTGCTTTATCGTAACTTAGTACAGTAAATGCATCTCCCTTATCACTTTCAGGAACAACGTACTTATCAAATACAATTAATAATCTTCTAGACGGTATTGAAGAATTTCTTTTTCTAACAAGTCTTGAATAATCATAGAATTGATCTCTTTGACCTTTATCTAAGGTAAATGCTTTTGTAATATTCTGATATTTACCATCTGTCTCTACAGTATTAATTCCCTCTACTTGAGTGGTAATATTAGACTCATCAAATGTAACAGTTTCATTTAATTCAAATACTCTATCATTTAGATATACAACACCTAATTTATTAGCTCCACCTGAAGATGGTGTAGACCCATTATTTGTAATTACTCTAGCAATTGCATTAGAAGTTTGACCTATAATATTCTCACCAAGAATAGCATTTGATGCAACAGCTGCGGTAGCACCGAAAACTATATTATCAAAAGTTGGTTGTGTTTCATCATTTGACTCATAAACACATATAACTTTAACTGCATCAGGTACATTTAAAGATATTTCCTGATCTTGAACTCTTAAACCATATGCATTTGGATTATAGGTTAGTCCGTCTTGAATACCAGTACCAATACCAGACTGCTGTAATTTAGATAAAGTTACTTCAACAATATTACTCTTAACATAATTTTTAACTTTACTTTGAATACCTTGTTTGACTGCAGTTACATTAGCAACGGTATTAGAGTCACTAGCATTTAATCCTGTAATTACAACTTCAGATCCACCAGTATTCAGACTAAAGTTACTAGCAGTTACTGATCCAACTCCAGAAGTAGATCCATAGTGAATAGAATATCTACTTGCAGCATAAGAATCAAAGAATGCTGTAGTAATTCCATTTCCACTACCATCTTTAACACCTGGTGTTCCTGATATAGTAAGAGTTGTTGTAGAAGATGCAATACCTTCACCAGTAATTTGTGCAGCGATTGTTAGTGTAGATGAAGTAAGATCAACAGATGCAACATTAGGATCTGGTAATATTGTATATAATGAACCCTCTTCAGCTTCTCTGATAGATGGTGCACCAATGGATACATTTACAGTTCCACTTGTATTGATGGGTGTTCCTGAAAATACTCCAGCAACACTTGTACCTAGAGCACCGAGAGTTAGTGCAGTACCATCACCAGAAATAGCATTAACATTTGCAAATATCTCATCACCACTACCTTGAGAATATCTGATTATAGTATTAGTTGCAATACCAGTAAATACTCCACCTGGTGATCTCAATATTGTTCCACCATTGGTTACGATTCCAACTGTTACTCCATTAGGTAGAGGAAATTTTTCTAAAAATGTAGTTGCGGTAAAGTCTTGTGCATAAGCACCTGATGCAGTTTGTTTAACATACTTAACATCTTTAATACCAAATGATTTTACAGCAACTGTTTGTACTGATATAGAATTACCTTGAATAATAAGTGGTTCATTTGCTATGAATCTACCAGATGTTTGTTCTACAAAAAGATCATTTCCTGTTCCACTAGTACCACCATTACCAGCTCCACTAGAGTTCCATACATAACCAGTTGCACCACTATTTGCACCTTTTACATGATAAGAATGTAAAACTTCTGTTGATGAAAGTGATCTATTTAATGATAATCTAGTAAATGTTTGAACATCATATAGATATAAATTCCATTTTGATGCTGCACCTTGATATTCGTTATTAGCTAAGTTAAAAGAATATACCCTTGCTCTACCTATTTTTAAAGTTGATGCAGAATAACCATTATATAAAGAAATTTCTCTTCTATACTGAGGTTGACCTCCTACATTATTAACTTGCAACCTATTTCCCATTGTAAATGGAACACTAGTAGCATCTACAGTTTCAGTATCTCTTGGTTTATTAGCATCTATAATAGTTGTACTATCTGTATCAATATCATAACCTCTAACATATGCTGTTCCTCCACCAATCTTTATACACATCAAATCGTCTGAAGGTTCTGCTCCTTGCTCAGTTTGCTCATCAGCGAAGAACAATCCACCATTTCCTTGTCTGTTATTTAATGAATTATCAACATTTATATCAAATGGACTTAAAGTATAATTTCCAGACTCTTCAAATGTTCTTTCAGCAATATAATCTTTAATTATATTGTAATCATTTTTAGTTGTTATCTTTCTAGTTTCACCATCAACAACTTTTACAATTTCGACAAAATCAGAATCAACATAATCATCTGTTGCCTTTTTAGTAAGAGTTAATCCAATTTTAAATCTATCAGAACCAGGAGCAGCATAGTTAGTAAATCCTTGTGCATTATCATATAATGAAGGATCGTCTTTTGCACCAATTATAGTTTCATCAATTTTTAAACCAACTCTATATGATGGTGTATTTGTATAATGATCTAAAATTATTGTTTGCTTAGTTACGTTAACAAAAGTTCCTCTAATAAAGAAGACACCATCATTTACAGAACACGCAGATCCCACGGCTGTTGCATCTTGGGATATTAAGGTTGCTACTTCTTGTCCTGTAGAAATAGTAGTATTACCATAAACTATATTTTCTCTTGCTATTAATGATTCACCATCGGTAAACACTTCAGTTGCGAAGTCTGTAGGACTAGAATCTATGTATTTTACATATATTGTTAGATCAGTTACATCAACACCATCAGGTAATACAACTTTTTGTACAGTTCCAGTTACTCCTGAAGTTCTACCTTCTAAAACTTTACCTACAAGTTGATCAGCATATATTGAAACATCAATTCCAAACTGTAAAGGGCTCAATTTTACAGAATTGTATTGATAATCAACAGTAATTCCACCTGGAATTACAATTGACCCTTCTTTAAATATATGACTACCAAATTGTTCAACCTGATTTTGTAAAATAGATTGAAGTGTTGTTAATTCTCTAGCTTGGACTGGAAATCCTGGCTTGAATAAAACCTTGTAAAAATTCTTACTAGGATCAAAATCGTCATAGTAAGGGCTAATGTTTAAATCTTTCTTTTGAGCCATGATTTTTTAAAATTCCAGTATAATTTTAATGTCTTCTTTTTGCCTACTATCTCTAGTAACCGATTTGCGGTTGTCGATGTAAATTACATCACCTGTCGTTTTATTTATCTCTGGATCGGCAAGTCCACTTGTGAAATAAACACCTAAGTCTATTTCTCTATTACCATCAGTATAAGTGTTTCCAGTAAATGCAATAGCAGGAGACGTATCGGATGGGCCACCCGCAGCAAAACTAATACTATTAGATGTGGCTTCAAATCCTAAAACTTTTGCATCTGTACTAATACCAATATAATCAGTTTGATCAGTATTATTTCCATAATATAAAGATCTATCCTGATAATATTTTAAAACATTAGTTTGTTTATCAAATGAAGCAACATATGCACGAGCAACATCACCATCAGTACGTGTTTGTGATATAGAACTACCAATAGAAATAGAACTACCATCAAAGGAATCATCAAACTTAATTGCACCTAAAGATGAGTATTGACTACCAGTAAATACTGTACTCTTAGATGAGAATGTAGATGGATTCTTTACGATTCCTACTTGAGCAAAAATAGTATCTGTTGGAAAGTCTCTTGTAGAATCATCAAATCTTGCATAGATTAAAACTCTATCTGCACCCAATTCTTTATAAACATCATACCCATGTCCTCTAGAAGGAGGTATAATTGGTATAAGTTTTGCAAAAGTGCTTGGAGCAGTACCAGTTGGTTGAAGTAAACCTAAATCAACAATACCATAAGTATATCCACTTCCACCTGCAGTCACAGTTACTGATTGAATAATACCACCAACAGTTTGTATAGATGCTTTTGCACCAGCACCATCACCAAGAATATCTACTGAAAATGTTCCATTATTATATCCAGCACCTGGATTTTCAATATAAACCTGTTTGATTTGGTTAAAGTTAACATCAGAATCAGCAGCTTCTCTAACATTTTGAATTTGAGAGTTTGTAGAAGTAGACCAATCATTAGGAACTACAATATACTCTGTAGAATCAAATTTTATAATATCACTAGGTGATATTGAGAATAGGTACTTCCAGACATATCCATCACCACTTGTTCCAGCAGCAGATGGTTCTAAATCTGTAAATGTTGGTTCATCCTTTGATTTACCACCAGCAGCCGTCGTAGAACCTGGTGCTCCAAAAGAACCATTACTTAGACAAATATAAACATTGAAATCACTGTTAACAACATAATAATTTGCATCATATAATCTAGCAGTTTTTGATACAGGAGAGGGATTATTAATACTATAATCCTGTCTGTACATATCATAAGAAGTATTAGAAGTCCATTGAACTTTTCTTATAACTCTTCTTATATTATTAGCATTTATTTTTTGACCAAATAGTGAAGTGCTTCTATATTGTGCTTCGTACGAGAGATTATCCGTTGGTAATAAAGGTGCAGAACTATCCCAAGTGTTAGTTCTACCAAATCCTGGATTTGGAGAAGCGGGATTGCTCAGTCCTAAAAAAACATAATAGGAGTTGTTAATATCAAGTACAGACTCTACAAAATTACTTGCATTAAATATTCTAAATTGATCTGTTACGACGGCAGACATATTAATTTTGTTTTTTTATAATAGATATTTATAAGAGTTTATTAAGATGTTGGATCGACAGCCCCAGTATCTCTAAAACCTTCCATCCTTCTCTGAATTGTTGGGAAGGTGGTTAAACCAGAATTAATGGTAAGACCACTAACACCGATTGCTATTGGATTGGCAGAATTTCTACCAAGTGCTCCACTCAATCTACCCATTGAGAAGTTTCCTGCTGGATTATTTTCCCATGCTCCTGTAGTACTTAACCCAGTATGCACAGTATCAGATTTAACGTTACAGATGATAATTGTTTCTGTACCACTAAATCCTCCATGGTTACCACTAATGTTATAAACATTGTCTAGGAATTGAGTTCCTATACCAATTACTTCAGTATCTGAATCATAGATTGATGTTACACCATTTCCAATTTGTGTATTGAAAATGTTTATTGGACGACCATCTTGTAATATAGAAAGTCCTCCAGCAGAACGAATACTAAACATCAATGCTAAACCAGTTGATGATCCTGCTTTGGTGGTTGTACCAATTCCAGTAATAGATCCAGAAATATCTTGAACTGAAGTAATGTTACTTACCAATTCAGTCTTATATAATGGGAATGGTGCTATAACTTTAGGTGGATTGGTAGAAGTATATCCAGCACCTGGATTTACAACACCAAAACCGTTAATTCTACCATTAACAATGAATCCAACAGCAGTTGCAGTTGTTCCACCACCAACAGGTGCAGCAACTGAAAGATTAGTTGAAGCACCGACATATCCAAGACCACCATCTACAATAGTCAATCCTGATACTTGACCAGAACCATTAATTGTAGCAGTTAGAGATGCAGCACGAGGTTCTGAGATAGAATTATCTACAACAAATCCACCAATAGGTTTAGTAGGAAGATCTCCTTCATAATTAAAGATTGATGCATCATCAACATATATTTCAGAAGATTCTGTAGAAGATAGATCTCTAATAATCTTAGATGTTGGGAAGATGAATGGTTCTGTTATTCCTCTTGCCTTAGAAACAATTTGACCACCAATAGTCTTATCAACTTTTTGCTTAGTCCAACTAAACTGCTTTGTTTCACTAGTAATTCCTGGCCCAGTGTAGAAACTAGTTTCTATTCTATCTGAGTCAACAATTGCTTCGATTGTTCTTTGTGTTTGATCTTCTTTAGATTGATCTATCTTTAATAGTTCAATATTATCACCAGGTTTTATTGATTCTACAATATCACTGACTAATACTGTATCTGCACCATCAGTTCCACGATAGAAGAATATACTTACATCATCAGTATCTCTAGGTGGTTCACTAAAGACGAATGATGTTCCTCCATTAAACTCATAACCAACTCCTGGCTCTTGGATTGCACCGTTAACGATAATTAACAACGCATTTGATAGATTCATTTCAGGGAATGCTGGTGTATCTTCAGATTCAAATGCTAATAATTCACCATCATATCTTAATTCAAATCTTACTCTAGCACCATCTTGCTGATCCTTAATAGAGTCAATATAATCAAATTGACCAAACTGCCATGCTGAGAACTCATCACTTCTAACTTCAACTGCATCAAATATTGCAGGAGTTATTATTTCTTGTAAATTAGAATCTGTAACTAAACCAACAGGTGTAAACTTATCACCCCTTCTAAATCCATAACCACTTCTAGTAATTCTCCAATCAGTTACTTCACCATAAGGTAAATCTTCGAAGGTTGTTATTCCAACAAATACTTTAATAGTATCAGTATCTACAATCTCCTGAATAGCAATGCTCTGTCCTGAAACTGGATCAGTTGAACGTGGATAATCATGTTCACTATTGAAGTTGTCTCTACCACATGTAAAGGTTAATGAATCATCAGCAATTGTAATAGTATTAGCAAGTGATAAACCATGATTAGTGGTAAATGATAATTCAAGAATACCTGTTGATGGAATATATCCTGCATCATTAACAGTTAGAGTTCCACCAATACTTCTTGTTACAGAGTTAATACCAGCACTTACAAATCTATGCTCATCACCACGTGGACGTTGACCCATACCAATATTAAGTAATAGACCTGTTCCAGTGTCTGTAGTTGGCCCATCACCTAATCTGGATACACCAATAACTCCAAGATCTTGGTATGCAGGTTCTGGAATAACCAAACTAGGATTGATATAGTTTGTACCAGCAGCACCAACACTAAAGTCTAATCTTGCACCAGTTCCATATGGTGATTTACCTACGTTAACTGTAAATTTATCTGCAGCAAATACTTGCTCAACACCAACAATTTTATTATGCTTAGGATCTTTCTTAGGTCTAGGATAAGTATGAAGATCAAGGAAATTATTCTTAGCACATGTAAATGTTAAACCATCAGTTACAAATCCAACAGTATTGTTTGCTTTCTGAATACCACTTGCAGCTGCAGATACGAACACATGTGCTGATGTATTTGTAGATGGTACTCTCTTAAGTGATTGTATTTGGAAAGTATTTGAAGATACATTAGAAATTGGAATCCAATGATTATGAATAGGATCACCTGGTCTAGGATAAGTATGCTGTGTCTGATTATTATCATAAGCACATGTAAAGGTTAAAGAATTCTCTTCAATCTTAACTAAGTCTCCATTTGACCATCCGTGATTACTTACAGTAGTAATTTGGACAATACCTGTAGTTGGGTTGTAGGTAGTACCACTTGCAGCAGTATTGATTCCTGATTGTGTGAAACCATGACTTGCTGTAGTTGTTACAGTTAGAATTCCACTTCTAGGATCGTATTCTGTACCCGTAGTTGCAGTAAATGGGCCACCTGAATCTGCAGTTATAGATCCTACACCAGCAGTTATAAATTTATGTTTGTTATAATCTACTATTTCTGCATTTACTACACCACCAGTACCAACACTTGATCCAACAAATGCTTCAAATGATGTTGAATCATTATTGAACGCATCTGTGCATATACCAACAACTGGATCTGAGGAACGTGGATATGGATGTAATGTTCTAAAGTCATCCTTAGCACATGTGAATACAAGAGATTCTGTCTTAATTCCTATCCTGCTATTGTTAGCATTGATAGCAACCATACCTGCAGCACCAACCACAACCTTTAATATACCACTTCCACCTTCATAAGAAGAATCAAGAACATCGAGTTTTGAGTTTGTTGTTATTCCAACAAAGATACTGAATGAAGTAGGCCCAGTTGTACCAATACCAACAACCTTACTATATTCTCTGTTAATAGGATCTTTTCCTAATCTTGGATATGTGTGAATAGAATGATTATTATCCCTACCACATGTAAATGCTAATGAATCAGTTTTAATTCCAACCTCATCAACTGACTTCACTAATGGTGAAGATGCTGCTACAAATGTATGAATTCCTGCATTTATATCTCCTGCAGGGCCAACATAAACAGCGAATGTATTAACACCTACTTGTTCAATAGGTAACCAGTGACTTCCAGTTTCATCCTTATCAGCAGAACTCTTTCTTGGATAGAAATGACTTGTTGCATGATTATCAAGAGCACATGTAAATTCTAAAGAATTTTCTTCAATATAAACATATTCTCCAGTCTGCCAACCATGACCAACAATGGTGAAATTCATATATCCAGTTGTTCCATTAAAGTCAAGATCACCGATTGTATGAGTGGTTGATCCTTTGAAAGGATGAGATGATACAAAGAATGTAACGATACCTGCTGTAGGTTCGTACTCTGCATATGGGCTAGCAATAGTGGTAGTTATATTAGGTGATGAACCTACATTTAATTCAATTGTAGTTGCAGTAGGAACAGTAACCGAAGTATTAACTCCAGCAATAGGATCTGATGCACGAGGATATGCATGTTCTGTAGCAAAATTATCTCTACCACACTTAAAGGTTAATGAACCATTATCAAATCTAATTTGCTGACCACCAGTAATTCCGTGAGCAGATGCAAAGGATACTTGTAATACACCAGTAGATCCTGTATATGCTGCTCCGACAGGTGTTAATTTACCACCACCAGAAACTTTAGTAATAGAATCAGTAACACCACTTACAAATTCATGTACATAATCACCACCACTGAATACTGCGTTTGCAAGATCACTGGAACCACTTACGAATGAATGTGCGTAATTACCACCAATTTCTATAGCACTACTTGCAGCACTTACAAACTTATGCTCATAAGGTGTATCAGTAATTCCTATAGAAATATTACCAGCATAAGCAGAACCATATGTTGCATCACCATACCATGGTAGTGCATAACCTCTACCAAGATATCTGTGAGGTATAGAGTTAACACCAACATTAGTAGTAAATCTATATCTTGGTAATTTACCAACATCCAATGTAATTGTGCTTGTAGTTACTGATGTTACACCAATAACTGATCCATCTCCTGCAGGATCTCCAAGACGTGGATAAGGATGAATAGTTGCATAGTTATCTTGAGAACATTTCCAGTCTAATGATTCTGTCTTAAGTCCAACAGTCTCACCTATCATCTTCAAGATACCATTAGGTGTTGCAGATACGAATGTATGTGCATATTGATCTGCAGCAGCTGCAGCACCAACAAATACAGTAAATGTGTTTACAGTGTAAGCATGAACTGGTAACCACTTATGATGAGCAGGATCATTTGGTCTAGGATATGAATGTTCTGTAGCATTACCATCTTTTGTGCAAGTATATGTTAGAGAATGATCTTTTATTTGTACTCTCATACCAGTAACAAGACCATGACCATTACTTGTGATTACTAGTCTTCCAGTTGATTGTGTATAAACTGCATTAGTTGCTGTTAATGGAGTTGCAGCCTCGTACCCATGGCCTGACCCTATAGTCAATTCTACCTGTCCAGTGCTTGGAATATACGTTGCGTCAGTTACGTCCTTCTCACGGGCAGGAGAGGTGCCTACAGGGACTTCAATGGTTGTTGAATTTGGTACTGTTGCAGTTAATGTTTGTCCGAATGCAGGATCACTTGGTCTAGGATATTTGTGCTCTGTTTGGAAGTTATCTCTAGAACATTTGAAACTTAATGAAGCATCAGCAATAGTTACATTTCCACCACCAGCAATACCATGTGCACTACCGAATGTGAGAGTTAGAACTCCTGTATTAGCATCATAATCTCCACCATTTGGAGTTAAACTACCATTTATTGCATTAGTAGCAGCAGAAACGAATGTGTGTTTATAATCACCACCAGAATATAGAGCACTAGTTGCAGTACCTACAAATTGATGAGTGTAATCTCTTTCATCAACATTAAAGATTGTGTAATCTTCACTAACACTTGTTAAACCTACAGGTTTCTTAGGATAGATAAAGGTTGTTATACCAGAGAATCCACTTCTGACTAATACTGCACCAGTTCCTACACCTACAAATCTGTGTATAGAATCTGTACCAACACCAACATTAATGGTTATTGACTCAGCAGTTCTTTCAATAATAGTTGTGTTGATTCCTGCAATAGGATCTGAACCATGACGAGGATATGAATGGTAAGAAGCAAAGTTATCTTGTGAGCATGTAAATGTTAATGAATCAGTTGCAATACCAACACTCTGACCAACTCCTAAAGCATTAGGGCCAATTACTAATGTTAAATTACCATTACCTGCATCATAAGTCGCATCATCTACATCATAATCATCAGCACAAGTAAATGCTAAACCAACTAATTTAACCTGTTTAATAATACCTGATTCGAAGTAAGTAGGATAAGTTGTAGTAACTTCTAATTCACCAGTAACATTATCATAATCTGCAGCTGCAATTGGGTTCTTAGTGTATGCAACAGTTGGGAATCCAACAATCTGCGTAATACTACCTTCTGCATCAGTTTCAACATATGCTTTTGCTGGTACTGGAACAGCATATCCTAATCCTGGTGTAGAACCAAGAGAAACTAACATACCACCTCTTGGTAGTTGGTTTTGATTTATATCTTGAGGATCAATAAAGACATCTCCTGTAGCAGATGCTATACCTGTGAATACAATACTACTAATTCCAGATACAGTGTCTTCTATAATACTGAAATTATTATCAGGATTATTTGGAGTAGATGGTTTCTGGAATATATTGCTAAGAGTCAATAATCCACTACCACCAGTACTTCCTAAACCAACAGTATTTGCACCACCAACTTTCAATGTAAATTGAGTATCGAGTCCAGTAAATTGATCGGTTATATCATCATATACTTGGTTTGTATCATAATCATCTCTTAAGAATGTACGTCCAGTAAATGTTGATGTTGGGAATTCTAAATTATTTCTAGTTTTTTCTGCCTGTGGGTTTCCTTTAGGTGACTCAGTAAAGAATATTTCCTTACCAACAATGTTATATGAACCTCTATAAACTTGAACAGTTGCAGTATTTGAATGAGTAGCAGGGGTTGAACCAACAAATGATCTTTCAACTTGAATAAGAGATGTTGTTCCAATTCCAGTAATAGGGCCTTCTACATCATCACCTATTCCAAGATTAACAATCTTCATATATTCATCATCAATCCTTACAATATCATCAGGGCCAAGAGATGAAATACCACTAAGTGAGAAGGTTGTTGCAGTAGTACCTATACCCAATGTACCAGCACCATCAATATCTTCAATATTGTTCTGCAAAGTAAATGCAATTGGATTAAATGCTAATGGAGATTGTATTAAATTATCAATAGTAATAACTGCCTTTGTATTAGAAACCGCCATTTGGAATTCATGTGCGTTTCCTGTACCAACACCGACAAATGTAATACCAGTACCAGCAAGTGCTAATGTTTTAGAAGTTGCTATGAAGAATGAATCACTACCCTCTCTAATAGCAAACACAGGACTTGTTAGTGAATTAATACCACCGCCACCATCTTGGTATTGCATTGGAGTAGATCCAACACCAACAAATGTTGAATTTGGTTTGTATATTAACTCTTCTCCCGTTCTAAAGAAGTGATCAGTAATATTAAATCTACCAGAAGTAAGATCAACAGTTTCTGAGACAGCAGGGTTAAATGACTTAGCAAAAATTGGAGTTGCGTTGGAAGTTAATGTGAAGTTCTTTCTATTAATTCTATCGCCATTGATTGCATTGTAGAAGAATAGTTTAAGATTCTCTCTTCCACTACCAAATTCAAGAGGTTCTGTAAGTTCTTCATTCAGTACGTCTAATGGGCCATATACGCAAAGATTTAATGAAGCTACCTGAATTTCAGTACTTGCATATGCAGAATCTGGAATAAACTCAAGTTGGAATTGATTACCATTAAATTTACCGTTGAAAGATCCTAATCCTGATAAACTATCTGAGACAGATGTACTTCCTACAGATATGAATGGTGATGGTTGAGTATAAACATCACCTTGATCATGCATAGTATAAACTTGATGCAATGCTCTGGTTGATCCAGCACTAACTTCAATAACAGATCTAACTGCATTGAAATCTGTCTGAAGAATTGAGAATACAGTTGTTGTTCCAGTACCAATAGAATAATCAGACTGATAAAGAGCAGTTTGCTCAGATCCTTGAGGTTGACCAGGTGCTAGGTATCTGTAAGTTCCAACTCCAACAGCTGTTGAACCGAATCCAACTATTCTACTCTTAAGTTCTATCTTATCTGTTGAATTATTATGATAATCAACGAATAATTCATTTCCATGACCAGAATCTGTTGTGAATCCTACTACAAATTCACCCATTAAGATATCTGAGTACATTCCAACATCAGAATGAGTATCAACAAAATATTCAGAAGTATATGTATTTTCACCATCATGAGTAACATATAGTTCTACATAATTCTGCTCATTTGTTGTTTGATTTAGTAGATGGTTCTGTAAATGTAGTGAATGATATTTCTCTGAACTTAAACCAATAACTCTAGTAGTTGTTATTCCTGATGAAACAGTAGTAGCAATACCAACAGAACCACTTATATTAACAAATCCTACACCAAATGTACCAACACCTGTTTGATCATTAAAGTTTTGTCTAACCACCTTAAGATCGTAGTCTGTATTAAACGCATCAGGTAAAGGAGTAAATCTAAGATAAGTATCTCCAAGAGAATCTTCAAAGACTGCAAAACTACCAATAGATGTTTCATCATCTAATTTTTGTTTTTGTAATAGAACAGATTCTGTTCCAAAATTACTCATTAAGATTAAATCTGCTGTTTGAATATCTGATTGATCTACATTTGTAACCCTAACAAATAAACTTTCAAAAGGAGCAACACTTGTATTGTCTATCTTAAATAGATTTAAGAATTCACTAGGATCACCATCTAAGTTTGAGAATTGACGATTAATGTCGTCTATTATTAGAACTTGATTACTCTTTGCAAGTAAATATGATGATAATCTCTTATTATCAATTTGAACAAATTTAGAGGCTTTACCAGTTAAAGATATAATTGAGTCTCTATTGGTTGTATTATATTCTAAGTCAACTGCAGTAGCGTAATTATAAAGTGTATCTACTCTTTCATCACCTATCACATCAAGGATAGAGAGTGATTGATCCTCACTACCAATTCCAACTAATGTTGTTGTAGATGTTATTCCAGTGTCTGCAAAGTTTTTAAGACCTGCAGTATGAAGTAATCCATTTACTGGACTTCTTAATGTACTATATTCTTGACTACTCTTGACTGTATATGAAAGATTCTGGAAGTAATCATTATCAGGAAGCACCTGATTATCTAAATTTAATTTTCCAGTATCATTAGTCCAACCAATATCCTTCTTAACTGCATAACTTACATCAAATCTTCCTTCGTTTTCAGTAATGCTAACAACATTTGCTATTGTTCCAGATTCCTTTCCAATAATAACTTCACCAGGACTTAATTTATAAGTTCCAGAAATTTTAACAAAATCAGGATTATCTGCATCAACTTTATTTTCAGTAATGTATAAATCTCTTGGAACATCGTTACTGATTATTTGTTCACCAACAATAAATTGAGATGGGAACTGATCAACTGCAAATGTTGGATAATCCTTTCTATTGATGATAACTGCAAGAGATCCTTGATCAGTAACAGCAACACCACAATTTGTTGAAAACTCAGATGCATCAACAACAACTGCATCACTTGCACCTGATAAGTATGCTATAACTTTAGGGAATCTGTAACCAATATCTTTAGAGTTAAATCCAGTACCACCATGAGCATCTTCTTTGATTATATTCTCTATAAAGACTTCATCACCAACTTTAAATGGTTGTTCAGCATATCCTGCTGATGGAGTTGTTATATGACATGTAAATATTCCACTATTGTTACTACCAACAGTTTGAATACCAATACCATTAGTATTATTGACTGTAAATAATTCTACTTGTGTTTCTGGTAATCCAGATGGAGCCACAACCACATCAACATTTGATACTGCAGGGCCTGCTAATGATGCTCTTAATAAACCAGCATCAATTTTTAGTCTTGTAGTTGGATGTACAATATGTACATTTGGAGCAGATAGATATCCTCCACCACCACTAGTAACAGTAACTACACCTATTGTATTTGAATTTTCAACGACAATTAGAGGTGAAATAAATGCATTTGGTTTTAAAGTTGTATCTGATGAATATTCAAATCCTTCGTTAATTATTCTTACTTGGTTTGCATTACCAATTGATTTTGAAGAAGGAATAACATATGCACCTTCTCCTGAAGTATTATCAATACCACTGAAATTAGGTAATCTCTTATATCCAATTCCACTAAAGTTAATGTCTGCTTTATGAATACCACCACGTGCTGTTGGAGATGTTGTGGTATATGTTAAAGAACCTTCAGTTGATGCATAAGATAATCTTTCTGGAACTCGTTTTAGAGATATATCAAATGTTGTAGATCCTGTAGCAATAACATTATATCTGTTGTTATATAAACTATCTGAGAAATTAATTAATGAATGATTTTCAACAGAAGTATCTGCTGTAGTAATACCTCCACTATTTTCTAAGTTGTAATACAACCTAGATGGAAGCATACTATCATAATTTAGAGTTCTATTTGCAATAGTACCAATACCAGCTGTTCCAACACCTGTTACAGTAAACTGAGTCGCACCTGTGAATCCAGTAGAAACAAATTCATTATTAAACTTATTATCATAATAGAATTTAAGTTCATATCCTGTTAAAGAAGGATCAACTATATCAAATACAAAATCACTATTTCCTACAACTAATAGAGATGGATTTACCAAAGAAAGAGTTTGTGTTCCAATTCCAGCACCAGATAATTCAGTTGTAATAGGAGGATTGGTATAAGCATCTTTAGAAGTTGCAGATAATTTTATAATATCAGCATCAACTCTATACACAAAGTAACTACCAGTATGCAATCCAGTAGAAACACCATAAGGAGCCTCATAATAAACTTTGTCCCCTGTTTTTAATCCATGCTCATTTAATGTTATTTCATCTTTTGTTGTATTGACTGCAAGAGGATCAAAATCAACAGGATTGACTAAAATATTTCCAGTATCTGCATTTCTCTTAATTCTTACAGATGTAGATGTTCCAATACCAACTGATAGACCAGACTTAACATCTAAGTCAATTTGATCACCTACAGTTAAATTATGACTAAATGCTGTAGAGATAGAGACAGTTGAAATAATTTTTTGGGTTTTTGCTAAAACTTGTTCAAATTTAGTCTCAATTTTATAATTATCTTGATTAGTACCACCACCAGTAAAGAAAACATCAGAGAAACCTATACCCACACCAGTTTTTATACCAATATAGTTTTTACCCTTATTTGATATGAATACTTGTGAAGGTAGATTGTAACTAACAGTACCAGTACTATTAGCAATAGATATTTGTGCTGTTCCACCAGGCACTGTAACAGTTACTGGTTGATTGTTTATAAACTTATGATTTGGTAAGTAAATTGATTGAGTTGGAATACTTCTTGTAATTGTAGTGCTTCCAAATCCAAATGTTGATGTATGAGTGACACCTGGTGTAACACCAAAACCAACAGCTTTGATTGGATTAAAGTATGCAGCATTGTTTATTGATGACTCAAAATAAGGTACAGACTTAGGAATAGTAAATGAACTAGGAATTATTGAAATTGTACTTCCTACACCGTGTACAAGACCTGTAGAACCTCTATTTGCTCTTATTATCTTCTCAGTTGGATATATCTCTAAAACCTGCATGGTTTCAGTACCAATTGTAATACTACTACCTATAGATAATCTCTCTGGTATTGTTGAGACATATATTTCAGTTGAATCTGGTAAGGATGTAACTGTAGGCACTTCTGCAAGTACTTGAGTGCTTGCTGTTACTATACCAATTTGATATTGTCCATTTATTTGTGATAGAACAGTAGATAATCCAGAAATAACAACATTATCACGATTAACTAAAGGATGTTGAGGTAAAATATTAACTTGAACATTATCGGGGTTCCAAGTCAATATTGTATTTTCAAAAGTTGTAACTGCAGTTTGTACATCAACAATAGGTCTTCCATGCAAAGAAGAAATTTTACTTGATAGACCTTCACCACCTGTACCCTCTTCATCAAATGTTAATCTTTCACCAACTGCATAATTATCACCAGAATCGACAATATTTAATTGATCAACAGTACCTGATGTAACTGATTCTATTACTGCCTTCTGATTTGATATTTCATTAGTTTCAATGATAAAGTCGTTATCAATACTCTTTTCAGAAACTCTATATGGGAATGTATTTCTAATAAGATTATTTGATGCATAATCAAAATCTTGAGTTATGACTTGATCTAATGGAATAGATCTAAATTTATTTCCTATAAAGTATGGGAAATCTGGTTTATTTTGAGAACCACTATCTTTAATAGTTGCATAATAAGCATATATTCCATCTGGAAACTCAGGTGTTTTTGCAAAACGACCATTATTAATATCCAAATCACCAGAATCATCAAATTTATTATCTTCTACAAAGAATCCAGCAGGGAAAACTGTAGTAGGAGGTCTATCAACAACAATAGAAGCATCTAATGTATAACCACTACGTACTCTTTCTGGAACTGAGTTAGAATCCTCAGGATTTGAATAAACGAAAGGCCCATAAATTGGATTTCCATCATAAGCCCATCCAATAATTTTAGAAGCAATAGTAATACCTGCACCAACTTCACCGAATGAGGTTCTAAATGTTGCTCCATATCCAGCAACTGTATATTTTAAACTATCATCATTTCCTACCAATATTACATCATCATCAAATTTTTGTACCATGTCTATGGTCAATGGTCTTACAGCAACATCAATATTACCTGCTTTACCTGCAGAAACTACTTTTATACTAGTTGACCCTGCAGAGTACCCAATACCTGAACTTACAACTTGTACAGATGCTATTCTATTATTGACTATAATTGGTCTTAATTTAGCACCAGATCCTGCTCCTGAAGTATCTACTACTTCTAGATCAGGTGTTGAGAAATATTCAACACCACCATAGTTAATATCAACACTATCAAGTATTCCTCCAATAATATTTGCTTTTAATGATGCTTCTCTACCATTCTGTATGCTTATTGTTGGTTTCTTCTCAAAATTAATTATAGTTGAACCATAACCAGTACCAGTTTCATACAAATAAGCATCAACAATAGGCCCTTTAACAGTTGGAGTAAGTACCATTTCTTCAACAGTTTGAGTGATAGTACCAAACCCAACAGGAGAATATTTTAAAGATACTGAGATATCTGGATATTTAAAGACTTGAAATCCTCTACCTTCAGATTCAAACTTAACAAAGTTATCTCTGTTAAAATTAGTTGGGTCTGTTCCACCAAGACCAGCATTAGCTAATCTAAATGAATCATTATCAACCTTCATAACATAGTAATAATTTGAAGTTGTTAATCCACTAATTGACTCTGGAACTGTTGTACCAACACCTACAGCAGCAGAATACTCAACTATTTCACCATTACCAAATCCATGATTCTCAAATACTACTTTATTGTATTGTGTTGATATTCCTGCAGGTTTAACAAATAACTTTCTATTAGTTAATTTTCCACCATCTATAACTTGAATATCAATAACTGATCTTTGATTTGGTAAAGTAGAGAACTTATGTGTACCACTAGTGTTGGAAACACCTATACCAATTGCATTTTCTTTATTGATTGCATTTAATGCACTATTGTATAATTTAACAGTTTTATTATCAATTACCTCAATAAAGTAAGAAGCATTGTTAACTAGAGTGTCTGTTCCAATTCCGATTCCAATTCCTTCATTTCCATTAGATTTGTATATTACTTCTTGACCATTTTGGAATGTATGATTGGATAAAAATGTAATAGTATTTTCAACATCATCAACTCCACCAGAATAAATTTTCTGTCTTCCGTCAAATAAAACTTCTCTTGCTTTATTAACAATTATTGGTTCTAAAACTGCAGTACCATTACCACCATTAACGTCAATACTTATAACTTCGTTAATATCAAATCCTTGAGGATCAATAAAAACTTTAGTAATGGAACCTTCTATTACTGGTTGTATTGCAGCATTTGTTCCAGCACCAGCACTAACATGTACATTTGGTGGATTAACGACATCATAATCAGTACCAGCAGTAACAACACTCGCAGATTTTAATGGGCCATAATAAACTTTATCCTCAGATTTATAGTTACTAATTTCTACACCATTAATCAATACACCAGTTGTACCTGGTTCTGTCTCTGTTTGATTTGCTCTATTTGAAGATGGTAATAATGAAAACTTTTTAAGTGATTTTTGAGCTGCTATTACTTCTGATCTTTGAGAGTTTAATATAAACTTATGATTACCAGCAGTTGCTTTTAATGGAATATAGGTAGCACTTTCAATAGATGCTCTAGATCCATACAATCTAATTTTCTTTTTATCGGTAGAAACAATCTCACAGTAATATCTACCAGTTTCTAATCCAACATAATGAGTACCATCTGGTTTATAGAAAATTTCATCACCTGTAAAGAAAGGAACAGGTTGAGGGAATACAACAATACTGTACTGATCTAGTGTATTTGGTACTATACTGTCTAAACCACTAGCTGTTGCAGACTTTACATCAGTGGTTATAACGTTTACAAAGTCAGTAGTAACACCAGCTCTTCCAGATGGGAGTGAATTTGATGCAACATATGCTTCATTATTGTCTTTAATGTATAAATTTGATGTATCTGATAATATATGAGGAAATTCTAGAGGAACTGCAGTACTAACTGCATAATTTGGTTTTCTTCTAATATCAATTGCACCATTTCCAGTGTAACCATCTGCTAATTGGATGGTATTATCATCAATTACCGAAATAATTGTACTTTCTAAGCTTCCACTATTAAAACTTTCAATAGTATTTGACCCAGTGCGAACAATTTCGACTACATCACCTTGTTTTAGACTGGATCTATCAATTTTTGCCTTTGTAGTGAACTGACTTACAGCAGTAAATTTAATACCTTCAATAAAATATCTACAACTTGTGTTATAAATCCATGAATTTGCGAAAATTTGCTTAAATGTTGCGTCTGTTTCTGGATTTTCTATAAAATCACCAACATTTTTAACTGAAATTATCTGACCTTCGTTAATATTAACATTTTCGGATACTTGTTGGAAGTCTGATAGAACACCAGTAAGTCTTAATTCTACTGGTTTAGTAATATCTCCATCTTCATAACCATAATATGTGTTATTACTTCTTATTTCATCTGCTTTTTTGATGGAAACACCTATTCCAGTACATCCAAAGAACTGGTTAACACTCTTACTTGTATAATTGATAGCTTCATTACCAGCAGATATGATAGTTCCATTTTCGCCAAATCCTACAGTTGAGTCAACACTGATTACTGAATCACCAACACCAACCTCATCAAGACATCTTGTTGCTTGTGTTATATCAAAATTACCTTGAATTGTTGAATCAGAGTCATCAAAACCGATAAAGAGTGCTAATTTAAAGTATTTTTGAACAGTTGTTAGTGCAACACCAACTCTACTAAAACTTTCAACCTCAGATATTGAAGCACTAGTGTTAATATCAGATGTTTTGAAAAGTGTTTGACCTGCTAATTTAGTAACATCACCACTAAGAGCCTCAGCAATTACAACTTCTCTTCTAACATAGTTTGCTGCAGATGGTTTTAATAGATATTCCTCTAAATTTACAACTTTTGGAGTTTCATCATAAAGTGCATTAAATAAGATTCTAAATGATTCGTCTGTTCCTTTTGCGTTATATAATGATCTTGCTTCTTTTATAAATGTACCTGCATTTAATTTTGGATCAAAATCAACATCCTCTAAACCTGGTGTAAGAGAAAACTTCAGTTTTTTGTAAAATTCTTGTAAAAATAGAGTACTTAAGTTTTGTACATAAGATCCTGATAGATGATCTGCAGTACTGGTAGTAGAAAATGTTAATTCTTCTTGATTTAAGTCTGTATGATAACTTGTAATACCACTAAAACCACGTCTAGCACCTGTAAAACTATTAGTTGTTACACCAGTATAAGTTATAATCTCATCATTAATCTTTAATAAACCCCATTCACTAGGAAATCCCTTTGTACTAGAAACAGGAATTGTATCACTACTTGTAGTAATTCCAGTAGAAAGGGTTGTTGACCCAATAACAACATCAGGGGTTAAATTATCTAATTTCAAATATTGATCTAAATTCTCAGAGATGTCAACAACACCTCCCTGATATTCTTGGGAAATATAATATTGCTTTAGAAATTCTACTGCATTGGGACTTTCACTCAATACATATTCGGGCAGCTGATTTTCAATGATTTGTTGAACCTTTACTTTCGGTTCAAAACCAGTATGTATCATATTATTCTCTTATTAATTTTCCGTTTAGATAACTTGAAGTATAGAAGTCCTTAATAAAGCTAGTTCCAGTAATTTCATCACCTGAACTTATCACATCCCTAACCATATTTATTGTACTTTTTGAAAGACTAAAATTAAGATATAGTTCCTTTAATCCAACTACATCATTGGATTCTGGGATTGCTTGTACTTCTACAACACCAGTATTGTTAAGTGTTGATGTAATATTCACGGTACTAAGAAGAATTTCTCCTTTTATATAATCTACGGTTCCTGCAGAACCAATAACAGTATTTTCAGTTCCATCATCCAATATTTCCACCATAGAAAGAGTACCTGACTTCATATCGGAATTAGGAGTGTCTGTAAGGTAAACAGTTCTAATATTATTAGATATTGTAAACCCAGTAGACTTAATATTCCTTCCTGCTGCGTTTACATGGAATTGATTACCATAACATAGTTCATATTGAGCAAATTGGTTAATTGCTGCCTTCAAATCCCTTCTAATACGTACACGTGTGATATTAGAGGTAATAGCAACATCAGTACTATCAATTACTTGCTGTACTTTACTATATTTGAATCTTCCACCAAATTTATTCATATCCACAGAATTTGAATATGCAGTTAGTGAATTCATGACCTTTGTTTTAAGTGCATCTGATGTAGAAACCTTATTTTCGTCAAAATACACTCCAGAATCAATTTCCACATATAGTATCTTAAGATCTTCAATTTTTTGGTTAATACCAGATACAGCGTATTGTTTTAATTGCGATAAAATCCTAGTTTTGTTGAATGCTGATACATATGTACCATTTTTAGGTTTTATGCTAATTGTAACAGTACCAAACTCAGGTGGATCCATTTCTTCACCACCAACAACTGCAACTGACTCTGTATCAGGGTAAATCTTCTTTACTATTGCCTCATAATCTCTAGGTGTAACCGCCCTGTACTGGGAGGAGTAGATTCTAGGTGCATAATACTTAATTGAGTTAATAGACTCGACTTCAGACCCATTTGTGGACGTTTGAACGGTAGCCACACTAGGAGTTGATGTAAGACTGATAGATCCACCTTGTGGATTAACAATTCTTCCCGCAAATGAGAAACTATTGCCATTTCCAATCCCATTTCCATCTTCTCCATCAGTAATAATGTACTGAACAGTGATTATGGAGTCATTTTCTAGTTTTTTACCAATTATTCCGTCACCAAACATCAATTCGTACCTTTCATCCTGTACTTCTTGCACTAAAAAGATTTCTGAGTTCGAATTTACGTCTAAAATGTTGTCAACTAGCGAATATTCCACTCCAAGTGACCCAGATGCGTCGCTAGGCCCCTTAACATACACTTTTATAGTCGAAGTATCAATGTGTGGGTTGTCTAAAACGAATCTTTGGTCTAATGAACCGTCAACTGTGAAGTTTTTGCTAAGAAATGTGCCCTCTTTGATCAAAATATTCTTAAATGACGCTACAAAAGTGCCTGGAGAGGGTTCTGATATAGGTGCAGAGATGTCTTCGGACGTTGAAAACACATATGAGGTGTTATTTGCGTCTCCTACACACACTAAACCTGCTCTTATAGTCGCTGTAGGGGTTAAATTCAACGAAGTTATGTTTAGACCCACATCAAATGATACTTCTGCTGTGGCTGCCGTCCTAGAACGGGGTACATAACCTATATTTCTTGCTAATGAGACAACATTTTCTCTAACTGTTGCCGAATCTAAGAAAGATTCGTTCACAACCATGTTTGAGTTGAATGCTGTGATGTACGTATTATAAGCTAACGTGTCTATAAGGACAGAAAAGTTCGATCCTTCGAAGTCAAAGTCCGTAAAAGTGGTATTAGCACGGAGATATGACTTGATTGAGGTTTTTATTTGATCAAAATCAAGATCTGTAAATTTAGTAAAAGGCATGTTTTATCTTGTTGCCTCTAAGAGGAATGAATATTCTTGTGTTGGAAACTCTTGTCCTATAATATCAAAGATAACGGTAACATCAAAAGCATTATCATCTACATTTGGGTTTACCACTACGTCTACATTCTCTATTCTTGGTTCAAAATTATCTAATGCAATGGCTATCTGCTGTCTTATAGTAGACGCAGTACCAAAATCAACGAATTCAAATAGGTTTCTTCGGACATCTGACCCCAATAGAGTATTAAAGAACCTTTCAGTAGGAATTGTTTGCACTATATTTCTTACTGACCTACGAATTGCATCCGCATTCTTCAATACTTGTAAATCGTTTGTTACAGGATGAGGTTTAAAAGACAATGAAATGTCTTTAAATGCTCTAGATATCCTCTTAATCGCCATTAGACAAAGGTTTTTTATTATTTATACTGGTTTTCCCATAAAAAAAGTGCCTCTTTCGAGACACGACGGTTATTTTCCTTGTCCTCTGTACTTTTTACGAGCCGAGTTACGGGATGTTGCCGAATATTTTGAGTGTTTTCCGTTTCCTTGCCGAGATTTTTTGGGTCTAGACTGCTTAAGGTCACCATTTGTTGTGTAAACTGCCATTATTCCTCCTTGTTAATTTGAGTTTTTACTGTATCAGGATGTGGAGAACCTGTTTTGTAGAATTCAATCGCCAAGTCCTCCATTTGATCGAAGTATTCCTCCTGAGTGAGTCTTGAGTATACTTCCTTCCCTTCGATTATGATACTATATGATTCTTGTTTTCTCATGTCCTACTCGCACACGTGGATCGCACCAGATTTCGAAACCTGCTTCTTTCGCATCAAGACAGAAAGAAACGTCTTCACCGCACATGTCCTGTACCTCGCCACTTTCGAAGACCTGCATCTTAGGTGCGAACCATGGATAAGGCATACCTTCGTGTTCAAATACTCCATTTTTGATAAGAAGCCATCCGAAACCTGTGTAGTCTACTGTAAAAGGTTTCTTTCTTTTCTGTATACTATCTACTGTTTCATGATTCATGACTCCACCGTTGTTACGGAAATCATCTTCTTCTAGCCAATGAGCAACTGAAGTTGTTCTACCATCTTCTGTAGCATACCAACCTGCTGCTATATCTTTTTCCATTAAGATTAACTGAAAGAACTTCTCAGAATTAAAGACTATATCTGAGTCAATCCATAATTGCCAGTCATATTTTAGTTTTCCATCCCATGGTAATTGCTTAGGCCCTCTGAGAACGTTTGCACCCAAACATTTACAACGGGCGAAATTTACCATTGATGAATAATCTTGAGATATCTGTATACTTGCACCAGCCTGAACCAAGTCAAAGCATAGTTGTACGAAACTCTTTAAGTATTGGTATGAGACTCCTCGGCCTGGTAAGCAGAAAACTATTGCCTTTCCCTTCACCAACTGCTTTGCCTTCTCATAGTCCCATTCTTGCACTTGCTTTTGTGCAGTCGGTGCTTTTGCCTTCACCGTGAATCCTTTAGCCATAAAAATTAAATTCCTTCAATTCAATTATATCACCTTATATAGGTGTTGTCAATCAATCTGTATTTTCGGTTATTATTACTTCCTCATCTACCAAGTTCCATTTAAGTTCCGTGTCTTCGAACCATCCCATCTCATTAATTATTGCTTCTGGTATTATTACCTTGTACTCCCCAGTTACGTTATCGACTTCTATGGCCGAGAAAATATGTCCGAAATTTTTTTGCATTAATGAAACGACCTTAGGCTGTTTTTATATAGCGAAAAAAATTTTTGTATAAGAGGAAACATTTATCTCGCTTCCGTAACACTTTGTAGGTTAGGTTCCCATTCGGTTTTAATATAAGGGGGGATCGGCCCCCTTACACTGTCTGGCTCACTAATAAGGCATTACATGAACACCTGTAGCTGTGTCTAATAGATTTGAGATTCCGTCCTGTTGAAGTTTCAAAACTACTTGAGAGTTCTTATTGGCTTTGCTTAGGCCTAAAAATGCTTTTATTCCGTTGTTGCTTGTGAGTCTAAGTCTGAGTCCTGTATCTATTATAGCCCCTGTGATTTCTGATCTTAGGATGATCTTACGGCTGCTCTGCCCTTTCCAATCTCTTTGAAATTCGGCCGACCATCTGTTCTTTAATAACTGAACTGTCTTAAGGTTTGCTTCGTTGACTATATGCACCTGCTTGGCCTCTGTGTCGTTTATGACCATCACCATGCCATGATTATCCTCCAATAAAACCTGCTTGAGCCATGCGGTTAAATCATCAGATTTGATCTTATTTAATTGGTTGTTACAGTGGCTGGCGAAGTACTGTCTAAAATTTTCTACTTGTTTCTCTGCTTCGGGTGTGTCTCTGTATAACTTAGTTAATAATA
>CEUF01009022.1_pt1 | contig 40203 bp, 41 predicted proteins | sample 531461 | NCBI WGS metagenome assembly CEUF01 (sample SAMEA2623350, study PRJEB7988) | marine metagenome | biome: marine biome (ENVO:00000447); feature: surface water layer (ENVO:00002042); material: "saline water (ENVO:00002010), including plankton (ENVO:xxxxxxxx)" | depth 5 m | reverse complement strand
TAAAAACAAACGGGGAAGGTCATATTATTTTTTCATAGAAGCATCACGCACAAATCAACTCAATGATATTGACGAGGCTTCTCTTAGACAGTTTTCATATAACCATATATCTAATGAAGATTATGGTTACGCAGAACTTAATGGAGACAGAGTGGTGTATTGTTTACAAATAAAAAGTCGTGTGCTTCGTTCTCAACCAATAGTGGATATACATGAAGAGTTTCTTTCTTTGTTGGAATACGCAGACAAAGTGTTGTATCAAACACAAAGTTCTAAAGAAATGTCTCAGCGCGTGAGGTTCAAGGAATACAGTCCTCCGATTAATCTATTTGAACTGTTTGAGTTAGCCGATAAAGTGTGGAGATTATACCATAACAAGAGAGAACTATATCTATATAAACAAACACTGTTCAATATTTTACCTAAGGATCTTTCTCTCTTTCCTTATGTTTTAGACAATATTCTCGCGTTTCTTATAGATGATGAACAATTCGTTAGAAGCAATAATCGTATTATAAACGAAATAAAAAAATCGTTTTAAAGTGATAACAAAAACTATTAAATACATATAAACCTTTTCATTAAGTATATACATAACAATGGAAACAACAGATGCAAATATAGATATTACAGAATCACTTCCAGAGACAGAACAACAAGAACAAGAAACAATGACAATGGAAGAGATAGACAAAAGATTAGAAAGAGATGGATATGTTGTGGTACCTAACGTCCTTTCTCCTAAGGAGGTCAGTGATTATCGTATAGAATTCTTTAACTGGTTTAAGGGAACGGATGGTATAGAAGAGTTTCATTCTCAATTCAGTGGGAACGGTATTTTCAAATATTTTGAAGTTGCACACCAGCGATTCGCGTGGCTTGTGCGCACGAATCCCAAGATAATTAACATCTTTAAACATATATGGAAAACAGACGAACTAGTTACATCATTTGATGGTTGTTGCTATTACCCGAAAGAGTATAGTGACGAACCAAGACTATGGATACATACTGACCAATCTTCACAAAAAGTGGGGCGTCATTGTGTTCAGTCATTTGTAAGTTTCACGGAAAACAAGGAACGAACGTTTGTTTTATACCGAGGAAGTCAACATTTACATCAAGATTATTTTAATATAACAAACACGGTGACACCCAACGACTGGTGCGTTTTGAATCCGCGTTACTTAGAAGGATTAGATTACCGACAAGAGTTTTTACATGTGAAACCAGGATCATTGGTTTTATGGGATTCACGTGTGTTTCATCAAAATACATGTGGAGATCCAGAATGTCGTGAAGAAAGATTAGTGCAATATTTATGCTATTTGCCACGAAATCATCCGAAAAATACCAATGAAGAAAACCAGACCAGGCGCGAATGTTTTCGTCATCGTATAAACACTAGTCATTGGCCATATCCACTTCGTCCAATTCACAAGCAACCGTCGTATCATGGACAACAAGTGTACATTGAATACGACAGACTGCCTGTTCCAAAGATCGATGATCTCCTAGACAAGATAGAGCCGATTTTGTAAAATATATAACAAATTAAGTTATTTATATTTAGCTTGTTATGTTAGAATGCAGATATACATTGGTTCTCAACTTGGAAATTCTCGTGGGGTTGCGGATGAATTAATTGAACTTTTACAGTATTACGATAAAAATGTAAACATTTCTGTGCGTGACTTGAACGATTTGATAGACGACAATAAGCAAGAAGATGTACTTATTATTTGTTCAACTACTGGTAATGGAGATATACCCGACAATGGATCAAAACTTTGGAGAACGATAAAAAAACGAGATTTTAATAAGTCGTATTTTCATGGATTACGATATCTTATTCTCGGGCTAGGCGACACAAATTACTCTGAGTTTTGTGGTGCAGCAAAGAAACTAACTAAGAGATTACAAGAGTTGGGTGCAACTGAACTATCCCCTCTTGTTACCATAGATGATGAAACAAACGATTATGATGAAAAAATAGATGTCATGTATACCCTACTAATAAAACAATTATATCAAGAATAGGTAACTTGTTTAAAGACATTTATCAATTAACTGTATAGGAAATGAATACTGATATCGAGGAAAGAACACCTTTGAATGTTGAATTAACTAGTGAACAGAAAAACATATGTGACGCAAGTATTCCTGAAGTAGTTTTATACTATATGGGAAACCCCAATCTTTTTTTCAACCATCTCTATGAATCACTCTCAACAATGAGTTGGAAGTTTTATTTGTTCAACAAGAACGAATAGATTGACCGGGGATATAAAATTGAAAATAAGTTAGACGACTTTGTTATATTATTGCCAAAACAATGTCATTCCCTCCACTTTATAAACTACTTGACTGGATTCCAGTTGAAAAATTAGATAGAAACGGTTTGAGTTATCAATCAAAGGCAGTTGAGTTCCTTCGTGAAAATCCAAAATATATTAATTGGAAGATAATCGCCAGTAATAGTGCTGCACTCTCTATCATAGAAGAGAATATTAGTAAGATAAACTTCTCATGGCTTTCAAGTGAAGAACATGGAATACATATACTGAAAAAATACAAAAAAAGAATTTATTGGCAGGACTTTTCCTGTAACGAAGCTGGTATTTCAATGATTGAAGAAAACTTACATAAAGTTAGTTGGACACATTTATCTGGAAACGAAAAAGCAATACATATTTTAGAGAATAATATAGACAAGGTAGACTGGGAAGTATTGTCGGCTAACAAGGCCGCTATAAGTCTTCTTGAAAAGCACATTGATAAGATTGATTGGCGGAGACTTAGTGTCAATAAAAATGCACTTCACTTGTTAAAGTCACATCCAGATAACATAAACTTTTGTGCTTTGCCTTATAATATTAACCCTGAAGTGGTGCCAATGCTTTTAGATAATATGTTTGAAGTAGATATGAATGGGTTTTGTTCTAGAAACGAGCCAGAAGTGCTTGAATATATAGACAAAAACTTCATAGACATTGTTGATGATGATTGGAACAACGTGGACGAAGTTTGTAAAAACAAGGATGCCTTTTATATTCTTGAAAAAAATATGGACTATTTAATAAAAAATTACGAATGGCTATTTTGGACCTCGTTATCTGGGAACGAAAATGAAAGAGCGATTGAAATGTTGAGATCCAATCAAGATCAAATAGATTGGAAAAGATTTTCAGAAAATCCTGGAATATTTGAGTTAGATACGCAAAAAATGAAATCTCGTTGTGCTCCGTTTGCACGAGAGTTGACAGCTTATGTATATTCTCCTTCTCGTCTAATGAGACTTTGCGAGAAATATGATCTTGAAATGTGCAGTTTGTTAGAGATCCTGGAATGAAATAGTTCAGGCAATAAGTTTTAATGAATATACTTAAATGCATAGTGTTTTTAATATCAGCATGGATCCCGGTCTTATAATAATGTGTTTATTCCTGTTTGCAATTGGACTAGGAGTATTTATATATTATGGTGAATTTACTTGTGGAAGTAACAATGAAGAGCCAGAACAACAAAATAGTTCATCTTGTGACAGTGATTCTACGGTAAGAGTAACCTCTCCTATCCATTGAATATATTTATAAACATATCGGTTAGAAATTATCACGTTACAACAAAAATAGATACTTGAAACAGTATCTATTTTTGTTTATAGTTATTTTATGTTACGTGTTTACGGGTTCGCTGATATTCATAAATACCCTTAAACAGTTTATTTTGATGCAATATCTACAGAGAATACGTTATCAGGAACATCAAATGTGCTTTCGTTCCCTGGATTAGCATATGTTCCGTCATCCTGACCATAATCTTCCACATTTTCTCCTTCTGGAACAAGAACACATCCTCCTTCTATTACATAGAAGGTATCAATCATATCCCAGTCTCCGATATCTTCCATGTCAGAACTATTACAGTACTCATAAATACCCTCCAACAGCTTCTTTCGCAAAGATTCTTCATCTCCTGTATTTTCTGCTTCTAACTTGTTATTAAAATCATCAGGAACGTCTTCTGAAACTGACATGACTATTTCTTTGAGATCGCTTATTGTATAATGGTCCTCATCTTCCAAACTGTACTCTACCACACACCCGTCACTAGATTCTATAAACTCGCACTGGTAGTCAACGAGATTGACAGTTTCCTTAGAAAGAAGTTCTTTTTTTTCTTGTTCGTTCAACCAAACACTACATTCTCCCCATCTCCACACTATAGTCTTTGTCATATGAGCTACTCTGTCGCTCTCCAACAGTTTCGTATAATGCTCTGTTTCCACGAAAGATTTCTTGTATTTGGGAATAATTGTGTACTCAGGATCTTCCTCAATGACACTAGATTCTTCGTTGATGTTAATATTTTCCTGGCTCATCTTTGTATCAGGAATGAGTTAGCAGTAGATTAAAGTGATAGGACTCTGACATGTCTTGTTCAATTTATACTTAGGTATACTAGACTTGCTTTCCATGGACAAATATTTATCGTTTATTTAAATTAAAATTGAAACTATTTACATAAACAGATTAAATAGATAACGTAATAAAAGGTACAAAATGTCAGTGCCAGAACTTTACAAGATCCCTCACGAGGTTCCTGGATTTCAAATACCTCCACACGGGTCACCAATGCAGGTTCAATACATCACATCTTTGAAAATGGGTAATGGAGAAAATATGTTTTTGAAAGGGGTAAATAATCTGCCAATAAAAGACATAGAGAAGGTTTTCAATGTAACATCTGAAGGCGAAGAGCCTACTCAAGAAAAAGTAACTCATCTCGCACAAATGCTTACGTTTAACTTATTGGCAAATAGAATATGTGAACAATGTGGAGATAAAAGAGACTTAACTAAATTGTCTATTTGTGGTTCTTGTGCTCTTGCTTGGTACTGTTCCAAGGAATGCCAAGAAAGACATTGGGCAACGCACAAGTTAAGGTGCTGTAAAAAAGACGGACCTCTTAACACTGGATACCAGGCCATTGCCATGGTGAAAATGAAATAAATACATGATAGAATAAAAATAGACACCAAATGGCATCTATTTTTATATATATATTTATTACCTATCTTGTTTTAGTTTCGAGTAATTATCTTAGAACATAGCCAAGTTCCAAGTAAAGTCCACATACCCTCAATGAGATTTCCTCCTTTTGTGAAAACCCATCGCATAGCCACGCAATGAGGAGATGAAATAAGGAACGGTGATACCAAGAATCCATAGAATGTGGGAGTAGCGCAATACTTCACATATAGCTGTGCAGTAATATAATGAAGAGCTATCCAGAACACATACAGTGCAGATACTTGATAAATACTGGTTATGTATGGACGAACAAATGGCACGATGTTAGTTACCTTTTTTTGTGCACGTTTAATGTAATCATTATTGCTTGATTTGCTCGTATTACTTACACTACTATCGTATCCTTGTTCATTTTTTACACTTGAATCATCATCACTTTCATCATCTTGATTGTCAGTTAGATCAGTGATGTCAGGACGTAAATCCTCTCGCTTGATCACATCGGTTACGTTTGTCGGAGACATACTATCTCTGTTTTTTGGTGATTGTCTTTTTGCTGGCATTGATTGTGTGTTATATGTGCTACCAACCACTAGACAATAGTCAGGTTCAATTTTGTTTTCGTCATTTGTGTATAATATTTCTTGTTTTCGCTTCATATTTTTTTGAAGTCGGGTTGTCACCATATTTAAGGTTAATCAATCAATTAACTTTAATTATTATTTTGTATACATTTACACAAAATAATATTTACTCCAAAGCCGAAGAAATCTCTTTGGAAATAGAGGATGTTATATCTTCTTCTAACCACTTTTCAGAAATAACTCTACTGTAAACAATGTATTTTTTCAAATGCTCATCAATGAACTTCTCAAAATATGTTTTCGCCATTGTAAACTCGCGGTCTTTCTTTCTCAAATAATGTTTATATAAATCATCAAACGAAATAGTTTTGTCATCACAATCTACTTTCTCTTGTTTAAAATATACCTTGGCATCTTCTAACAATAAAAGGATATCTTGCCCTTTATTCCAAAGAGTGCAATCTATGTTTAACACATACTTATTTCCAATGATTTCAATATCGGAAAGGTAATAACGAAGAATGTTGAGTATATCGTCTTCCAAAATACGCCCATTAGTTACACACTTATCTGCATTTACTTTGACAAATTTCTGAAAAAGTGTACAAAGTTCATCTACTTCATAATCGTTTCCAGAAGAAGTTGACTTCATGGTGGTATTCCAAAAATACATAAAGTCGCTTACGACAGGAAGATATCTGCTAGTAACATTTAAAAAACATTCAGTTTCTTCGTTGTATGAATACTTATTTACTAACATGCTTTTTAACGTATTTACATATACAACGCTGGGTATGAATGTATTTGCCAAATACTTTTTCCATATATACTGCATGTTTTTCCACGACATAGTAGTAGATTTTGTTTTGGAAACACTGTCGTATCCAGGTGTATCGGGAGAAGATACTGTTATTTGCTCATCTGTAACCAATTCAATATACTCAGAACAGAACTTGTCTACAATCTCTTGACGATTATTGTTTTTCAAAAACAAAGCATACTCTGCTAGTTCGTCACGTTTACTTAAAAAGGCATCTCCTGACCCATGAGTATTTGAATAGTATGCTGCAACACACAATAAGTTGAGCCCTTGAGTTTGTAGAAGTTCTACCCATGATTCATGAAGTGTTTGCTGATCTCGCATCTTGATAAGTCTGCACTTAGATAATGCCACGTTCTCATTATGTCTAGATACAAAGTTACAGGAAATGTTATTGATTCCAAGAACCACTGAACACATTTTATCTAACTCAGAGACATTTTGCTTGGCAGCAGTAGATACATAATAAGTAAGATCACACGGCTTTTTCAATAAGTTGTCACCTATGCACGCAAGAAAATACTTCGCCTCATTCTTTGTTCTGAAGTAGGTGGGTGAGAGTAATCCGAGAATACGTTGAATTGTTTTTGTCTCAGGAATCAGATTTTTCAACAGTGAACGATCCTTTATTTTTTTAATAAGGCTTACTTTTGTTTTATGTTTCCAGTCTAATAAGTCCTTGTTATCATAAGTGACTGTAGACAAAACCTTATATATAATATCATCCTCCTTGACTTGCTTGTAATCAACACCGTCGTATAAGTAAAACGTAGAATTGGATGGAGCAAAATAATATAGATTAGTTGCCAAAAAATAAGTTTGGAAAGAAGAAAGTTCTTTTTCTAACACTACTTTACGTTTTTCGTTTTCCAAGTGATTTTTGTGTTCATTCATTAATGCATTTGGGAGGATATCGCGTAAGTGAATAATAAGTCTGGATTGCATGTATTTTTCGTCTTTACATTTAGCAACAAGAGATTGAACTAGTTGATTGCATTCATTTATCAATTCTGTTGCCGACATCTCTGGATTAGTATCGTCTAAATCCATTTTTAATATATATTGTCAGCTTTTGTTTCTATATGATATATTTATATAATGTAACTAATTGTATAAACATACGAGATAGGTGATACATAAAAGCTCAATAATAAAATATTTTGTAGGGTTACAGTATAATGGCCACCAAGAAGCACGGAGGACGTAGACTAAAAACTCCATGCCGCAATCGCACGAAACGTGCTTGCAAACGCGCTAGACGTAGTTGCCGTCGTGTCACACGTAAAAACAAAAGTGGACGCAAGACTAGATACTGCAGAAAGCGTCGCAGCGTTCGTTAATTAACATGCTCTACATACAACTTTTGATGATGAAAATAAATTGAACGCGTCTTTTAAAATATACACATAGGTATCTACAATACTTATGCGTGTATGAACACTATTATCCTTGACCCCGTAAGTTCTTGCCGGTTTCAGACAGCTTTAGAAATAATGAATCAAGAAACTGACAGTGACGTTCTTGTAAATGTTGCTCGTCTTCCTTCAGAAATCAAAAACTTGATTTCGTCGTTCTTTACTTATGAGACGAAGATCGAACTATTGTATAATAAAAATAAAGAAAATGTATTCAATAACAAGTCCCTTTCATCGTGTCTAACTATAAAAAATGCAGAAAAACTCTACAAGTATGCAGTGAGAAATAAAATATACAAAAAAAATGCTCCATATCATAGTAGATATAACTACCGAGGTTATGATGAACATAATCACGGGTCACAACTGATATCACGTTTACGTCGTATGTTACCATCTCCAATACATCGTGACTTTGTGGGTAGCAATGGAAGAAAGATCACTGCTATAAGTTGTCATCCAGTTGTTAAAGAAATATGCTATGATGTATCACAATACCCGTCTATTAGAAAAAACAGAATAGGAGTAGATCTTATTGATTCATTTGAAACATTAAAACACATTGAAGTCCCTGAATCAATTGACTTTAACTATTATATGAAAAAGGTTGCCTATTCTCTACTCGCCACTACCATCATATATTGTAACACTGTAAAAACTGATAGAATAGCTCGTTCCCAGGCAGCGCTTTTAAAGTTAAATGTGGAAAGAGCAAAGCGCGAACAGTTAAGGTTATTGAAACACATTGAAGATGAGAAAAAGAAAGCTAAAGAAGATGATGTATTACACACGAGTTTATATCGCTCAAGAATCAGACGAGCAGAACAACTACTGAAAGAGCGCAGTAAGTATATGAAATACATTCAAGAAGGCATGACTATAACCGAGGCAAAAGCTCTTGTTGACGGTAAGGCCAAGGAAATTAAGGAAAAGGAAAATCAGCGTCGCAAAATGGAGAAGGTGTTGACTAAGATACCATCGCACGCTTATAAGATGCAAAGACGTATAGAAAAACAGAGGGTAATTATTGAAAGAGAAGCAAAGAAACAAATCAAAGAAAGTGTTCGCCAGAAAAAGATCATGACGAAACTGGCAAAAAATGCAGCAGCATTGGCAAGAAAGCGCGCTGAAGAAAAATTACGAAAAGAAAAACAGTTGGCGATTCACAAAAAGAAGGTAGACAAGGCTATTAAGGAGACTGTGAAAATTGCCAACAAGAAGTATAAAAACAGTATTCGTATCGTATCTAATGACGCGATAAAAACTGGAAAGAGGTTCACTATTGTGGTAAAGAAACCGCGTGCATAGTAGAGAGTGAGTGATGAGTATGTATTGTTTATTACTAACGTGTAACGTATTTTAACATATCAACTATTTTTTCATCGCCGTCAAACAGTTGCAGGTCGTATATATCATCAAGTTCGTAGAAACCTACACATTCATGTACATTTATTTGCATTGAACCCATATCTTCAATCTTTCCTACAATAAAATGACATACAGTGGAAGAATACTCGGTTGTACAAAGTTCAAAACAAATATGTATGTCTAAGTTTAGTTCTTCTTTCCACTCTCTTTTCAAACATTCTTCAATTGTCTCCCCTTCTTCTTGTTTTCCTCCGGGAAACTCCCATATACCTGGATAAGAACCCTTATCAGAGCGTCTTCCCATCAAAACATGGCCATTATTGTTTACCATTATTCCACAAGCAACATGAGTTTTTTCCATAACAAACACAAATTTTACTACTTATATTATTGCGTAATATATTCCATTATACGTTATGTTTATACCAGAATAGAAATTAATGCGTTAAATAACAGATATTCATTACTTTTATAATCACTTAAAGATTTACGCATTGATTAGGATATTAGAAGATGTCTGACACGTCCACAGCAAACAACATTCTTACAATTAAAACGGTGCAAATTTCACCCTTCAGAACTCTTATGACGGCTCTAAAAGATATTTTACTTGAAACGAATATCACATTTCAATCTGACGGTATTCGTATTATTAATATGGACAAGAGTCATACGGTGTTAGTGCATATGCATCTACATGCGCAAAACTTTGAGTTTTTTGAATGCAAGAAGGAAAAGGTTATTATCGGAGTCAATATGTTTCACTTGTTCAAGTTAATTAATTCTATTGATAACGATGACACATTGACCATGTATATTGAAAATGATGATTACACGGACGGTGTTGTATCACATCTTGCTCTTAAGTTTGAGAATGGAGAAATTAAGCAGTGTAAGACACAAAAGTTGCGCCTCATTGAGCCAGACCCAGAAGACCTTGTGTATCCCGACGTCAAGTTTTCATCTATCATCAATCTTCCTTCTTCGGACTTTCAGAAGATTATTCGCGACTTGGCTGTTATTTCAGAAAAGTTGGAGATTAAATCTGTTGGAAACGAGTTGATATTTAAATGCTCTGGTCAGTTTGCATCGGCAGAGATTCACCGTGCAGAATCTGACGGAAGTATGGGTTTCATCTTAAAACAAGACTCGAGTAAAATTATTCAAGGCGAGTTTTCCTTAAAGAATCTTGGATATTTCATTAAGTGTACCAACTTGTGTTCACAGATTGAAGTATATTTGGAGAATAACCTTCCATTAGTTGTTAAATATGATGTAGCGAGTTTAGGTCACATTAGATTGTGTCTTGCTCCACTTCCTAGCACATAGTTATTCAGTATTATAAATTATAGACTATAGGTAATGTCTAGTAAATAATTATAGTGTTGTACTATATCAATACCGTATATAGTACAATGGCATCTACCAGATTTAGAGATGACCCTGCTCGTGTAGAAGACCAAGTCCGTCAGTCTACTTTTGCTTGTGGATATATGATAAATGCTCCAGGAAATGGAACAAAACCTGATTACATGGAAGATCCTCATATTCGTGCCCAAAAGTGGGGAGCTAACTATATGACGAACAGTGTTAATTTAGAAAGTGAACTTATGGGAATACGTCCTTTAAATAATGACTGTTTAGGAAAACACGAATATACAAAGTATGCTGTAGATACACAGAGAATACAGTATCCTAATAACTCTTGTCTTTACACTGAACAACCACGCGCTATAGCGCCTGCCTGGGAATTACGAGGTATTTCCAACACACAACATGGTCAACCTACGTTCTTAAATCCACAGGAGAATGTAATCACTCCTTTTAATACTAATGTCAGCACTCGTATTTTAGAAAAAGACAACTTTAACCCAAAATCGTTGAAAACTCAACCTTGTGATCCAAATACCTTGTTACCCACTCGTTATTACTAAGTAGACTCATCACTGTTAGGTTATAAATAAGTATATCACTGAATTTAAATATACTTATTTAATATATACATACATTAATGGAAGTATTAATACCAGTAGTTGCATTAGGAGGTCTTGCAATGTCAATGAAAGACTCTTCTTCTGGAAACAATGCGAGTAATAAACATAAACAAAAAGAAGGATATGCAAATATCAAGCAAGTAGGAGGTATTCCATCAAGTTATCCCAAAGGCAAACCTGTGAAAAACGTCACTAAAATAAATGACATACAAGGTCCTTATATGAGTCCAAACGATGCCACTGCAAAGTATTTTGATCAGAATAGTTATTTTCAAGAACAATCTCGTGGAAAAAATGTAGGAAGTAATATTCAGCAGATTCATTCTCTTACTGGCACTTATGTTGATAAATCAGACTTTAAACATAACAACATGACTCCTTTTCATAGCGGTAAAACAACTCAGCAAACGATGTCGGGAAGACGCAGTGATTCTATGTTAGATAATATGGTTGGTGGTGGTTCACAGTTTATTCAGAAACAAGAGCAAGCTCCCTTATTCAAACCAGAGGAAAACATTCAATGGTCGCATGGACAACCTAACATGAACGATTTCTTTCAGTCTCGTTCAAACACTAGTATGAAGTTCAACAACGTCAAACCGTTTGAAAGCGAACAAGTTGCACCTGCATTGAACGCTGGATACAATGCAACAGGTCAAGGAGGATTTAACTCTGGAATGGAAGCCCGTGAATTATATATGCCAAAATCTGTAGATGATTTACGTGTGGCCACTAATCCTAAACTGGAATATAATTTAGATAATCATCAAGGTCCGGCTGCATCACATATCAAAAACATAGGTGTTATGGGTAAGATGGAACAACACAAACCAGACACCTTCTTTGTTCAACATCAAGATAGATGGTTGAAAACAACTAGTGATACCAAAGCTGCTACGATACGTTCTAAGCAAGAAATTCACGATACGGCGAGAATGTATTCCGAGTCTTACACTGGTATTGCAGGTAATTCAGATAAAAATGCAAACTATGTTTCAGGTGTATACCAAGAAAGTTCTCGCCAAGAACTTCCCAGCACGCCAGTTAGTAATCTTAAAGGTGTAGATGCAGGATTTGACACTCCTAGAGCTATTAACAGTTATCAGACATATACTAACAATCGCGACTTAAACAACAAGGGACCACAGAGATTAGGTTCTGGATTAACAAGTGCTATAGGTGCAGTGGTTGCTCCTCTTACAGATATATTGAATCCGACAAAGAAGCAAGAGGTAGTTAATAATATGCGCATTTATGGAAATGCAGGAACAACTGTTCCTAACGAACCTATCGTTGACGCAAACGATACTTGTCCCACAACGGTAAAAGAAACCACGTTATATTCACCGAATACTTATATGCAGAATCAGGGTTCAGATGCTTACCTTGTGACACAACACCAACCCATTGAGAATCAGCGTGCAACCACATCAAAAGAGTTTATTGGCGCGGCAAACGGCGCATCTACTCGTTATGGACAAACGAGTTATGCTTCTTCTAAGAACCAGATCAATAATGAAACCAAAGAGAAAACCATTGTTGGACGAACTAACCACGGAAACACACAGATTTTCAACACGCAAATGAACGTAAGCATTGCCAAAAGCGAGAAAGACCGTAATAATAATCGTATGTGGGCACCGTCCAATATGCCATCTAAGACAATGTCCAAGGAATTATATGGTAAAATGACCGAACCCCAGACATATCAGCAAAATATAGGCCTAGAGAGAATGGCTCCTGATTTACTTAACGCTTTCAAAGAAAATCCGTATACACATTCATTAAATGGAACATCGTTACGTTAAACACTTAATTGTGTAATTATCATATTATCATATTTCGCGTTTCATAATATCATATTTACGTTATTATGAAACGAAATGTATGTTTTACATATATAAACAATAAGAAAAGATGTCAAGGAGTTCCCGTTCTTTCTTTTGGGATCTATGGGATAATGGAATAGAGTTTATCTGCTACGTATGTTTGTATTTACGTGAAAGTAATTTTATGTTACCTTTAGAAGAATCAATGCAAGACATCAGATAAATATCTATTTGACTCTAGTAGCCTTGTATTAATGGTATATATAATATGATGTACTATTAATACTTTCATGAATGTTCCAGAACTTAGTGAATCAATAAAAAAAATGCCTAATGAGGTCGTAAATATTATTAAATCTTATTGTAACGCAGATGTTCAGTTTGTAGAAATACATACTAGATATCCACAACATGTTATTTATGGATATATAATGGACATATGCGAATCATATGGAGACAACATTAGAACTATGTTGAAAATAGTATCTTTTTACGTGACTAAGATTGAACCTATGTTTGCCATTCATCCCCCATTTCAGTTTATGAGACTTCCAGAGGTAAATTGTTATCGTTATTGGAGTATACAAGAAGAAAATACATCTAGGTCTTATCACATATATAAGGATGTTACTATTTTATTAGACAAGATTTATAAAAGAATCTACTCTAATGATAGTTCTTCTTGTCACGTATGTAGGAGTTCTATATACTACTACATGAGAGGATTGATCATGGATATAGTTAGACAACATTGGAGTATTAAGAGAAAGCCGCGTAGTTATACCATTTAACACGATTAATATCTAACTATATTATATATTACAAATAACAATGTCTGGTTTTACATATGATCCCAACAATCCTCCCAGAACACCTGTCAAAAAAAATGAAAAAGAAAGAGAAGATGTAGGTGATTTTTCCTTTGATATGTGTATTGGTGACGGAATGCATGGCACCCCTTGTGAAGAAAGACAAGAAGCCAAACAATTAGAAATGAAAAAACGCCGACGCTTGATGAGCATGAAAAAAGGTATGCCTCCTCCACTTTCACAAGGTGTTCCGCCTCCTAATTTTGATTCTTGGTTAGGCCAGATACCTGAAAATAAGACCTCTCAGCAGTCGCAACCCGGAAAAGAATTGTTTCCAGGTGAGGCTTCTACCGGAAGAGGGGGTAACAAACTTACGAAAAAATATCGTAAACGCGGTAAGAAACATTCCACGACAAAAAAGAAATCTAAAACATCCAAAAAACACAAAAAATCTAAGAAACATAAGAAGTCTAGAAAACATAGAAAATCTAAGAAGAATAGAAAATCTAAACGTGCTGGAATGAACTGGCCTTTTAAACGTAAACATAAGAAACCAGAGATAGATATTTCAGACGAAGAAGCAGAGGATATATTGAATCAATATGGATTCAATGACCCCAAACCCCAGACTACGAAAAAGGTAGACTATGATTCTATGTCGCGATCAGAAAAAGATAAGGTGTATTATGGAATGCAAAATGAAAATGAAGCATCACTAAGGAGGGGATTTTAACATACCTGTCAGTTCTTAATTCGTTCAAAATAAAACACAATAAGATTATTCAAATAAATAATTCGTAATAACTATATAAATGATGTGTTGTATGTATTATAACAGCACATCATAAACATATATGGAATTGGATATACATGCCGATATACTGGGACGTTTGCAAATGTTTGTGGATACTTGCACTATTCCAAATATCATATTTCATGGTTCATCTGGTTCAGGAAAAAGAACACTATTGAATAAGTTTATCAACATTATATACAACAACGACAAAGAAACAATTAAAGATTATGTTATTGACGTAAATTGTGCTCAGGGGAAAGGAATTAAATTTATACGCGAAGATTTGAAACACTTCGCGAAAACACATATAAACACACACGGAGGCAACTTTTTTAAAAGTATTATTCTTTTAAACGCAGATAAGTTAACTATAGATGCACAATCTGCTTTAAGAAGATGCATTGAAGTGTTTAGTCATACCACACGTTTTTTTATTGTAGTAGAAGATAAATATCAATTATTGAAGCCTATTATATCCCGTTTTTGTGAAATCTACATACCTCAGCCTATTATTGATAACAAATCAACAAATATGTATCGGTTTAAAATAGAAGCTTCCAATGGTCATAGTGACAGACATGCAAGTAAAAGATCTGCCGTAAAACGAATCATTAACAAGCTTCATGAAAACGTGAACGTAGATACTATATCTGAATGTGCTAGTACATTATACAATAAAGGATACACTGTAATGGACACGATTGAGTATTTTGAAAACAAAAATGTTTTTATGATTGATCCTTTCAAAAAAGAGAGCGTGTTGTTTCATTTTAACCATGTACGACGGGAATATAGGAGTGAACAGCTAGCAATCATGTTTTTACTTAATTCATTTCTTTTGTGTTCAAATGATGATTTAGAAAATATGTTATTCATGTAAATGGACGATTTCTCAACTAGCGGTTTACATGAATCAAAAAATGAATGGGGTGCCCGATTGTTAACTATCCTTACTCCACATATTATTGACGGATTTCGCTCTATTTTAGATGAATCTATCAAATTATGTCGCGAAAACGAAGAAATGGACAAGTATTTAATGACTTTTCAGAACTTTATTTCTAGAATACCTAAGTGGAATCCAGATATAGTTAGCACCGAAACTGAGAGAATCAAAGAAAAGAGCGGGTGTCAATATTTAGAAGACTTGGTGACTTGTGTTCATGTTATTCAATTAAAAATACTTACAGCAGTACGTGTTGGACAAAAACCTAAGAAGGTTGATATGGATATAATGAAAATAGATGATTTCATTCATAAAGTTTACGTAAACTCAGCAAGACAGATTTACAAGAACGTGTATCTGTTTGACATGAATGTCCCTCCACTTCAAAAGCAAAAAAACAATCGGGAGACCGAAGTTATTGTTCAGGAATGTATATTAAACACTGTTCGCGAAAGTATTCCTGTTCAGACCATCTTAAAATGTTATTTGGATGAAACCACCGAGGAAGACATTGAAGAAGAAGTCAAAGAAGAGGATATTACTCCTGAACCTACCCCAGAAGAACTTATTCAACAACAAGCTGAATCTACAAATCAAGATGTTACTAAGGAAGATGTTGATTCTATTAATACGAATCAACAAGGGGGCACCGAAGACTCCACTATTCCTGCGACACCTTCTTTATCATTTAATGACGTAGATACTGCTATTGATACAAATCAAAATGAATATTCAATTGATGCTCCAAAAGATTTGGGACGTCTAGAAGAAATCAGTCGTATTCGCAACGAAATGAGAAAGCAGGATGAAGAAGAAGACGAGTTGGATAAGATTTCTATTTCTACCGAGTCGGTAAAATTAGGCGATCTTGACGTTCATAATCTTGAAACACCCAAAATAGATTTGGATCAAGAACTTCTTATAAATGACGTAGAAATCCTTACGTAAGTCTCCAAATATCTCTACGAGTATGCGTTATATATCATAAACTTATATGATATATTACAATAAATGAATAGCCTAATTTTAGCAACTTGTGTATCTATTATCTATGCACTTATGCAATATATAGAAAAGAAAATTGTTAAAAAGGAAGCTACATTTGATTCCAGAGCAGCTTTTAAATCTTGTGCTATTGTATTTGTAAGCTGTGTTTGTGGTGTTATGATATATGACCAATTAGAACTAGATTCAATGAGTGAAACTGTTTCTAGTATAAAAGACAGTGTGGGTGGAGGAAATCCAGCTGTGTTTACCGACGCACCTGGGTTTTAAAGTGTAAAAACTTATTCTTGAAAATAAGATATTTATTATGATATTTTCAAGTAAACGATGATTTTCTTCAGAATCATCTTTAATAATCCGCCATGTCAATAAACGAATCCATTATCGTTGAAGTTATATTTGAATTTGTTTCCTTGATTTGTTGTAAATATTCTTCTCTTGGAGTAACATTCCTATCTATCCAGTTTTCCTTGAAATCTACTCTTTCGTCATGGGTAAATAAAGCAAAAAACTTTTTACAAACTCCTAATAATTCTTCCGAATCTGGATCCATGTCCGAAGCAGCTGACGCATACTTGGAAATTTTTAAATAACGATAATAAAAAATTTCTCCTTCGGTTGCGTCTTTGAGACGGTAAATCCTTTTAATCACTTTATTAATGAATGGTCCTTCTGGTCCTTGATCTCTAATTGGAACTAGTTTCCCATTATGATACCAACCTACTGGAGGAGTTTTCTGCATTAAAAAATTATATATATCGAACCAAAAATGATGGACTGTAAAGAGTTCTTTGTAAATTTTTTCCACCTCTTGATATTCACTAGAAAAACTCTCTATATCCTCCAAAAGATCTTGGGGTTGAGCTTCATAAGCATACGGATAAATATGATTAACAATAAGATGACCACCCAACTTTTTTGAAAAAAAACGGTTTATACCTTGCCATTCTTCAACCGTCATTTATGCTTATAGTAGGTTTATTACATATAGGATGTCATTTAAACTGTTTCATTAATTCACTAAGAAACTCGTTTTTATCGCGATGACAACGACGCATATTGACTAGCTGACAAGGTGACACTACACCAGAACGCAAGTGTTTGACATATTTTTTAGGTATTTCTTGTTTATAATAAAAAAAGAACATATCTTTTATCAGCGATACACTAGCTATTTTCATTTCTAACGTGATATCTACTCTTCCTGGTCTAATTAATGCCTTGTCTAGTTTATTATATCGGTTTGATGTAATGACTATAATTCTTCCGGAATGTTCACGAACTCCGTCTATCACATTTAAAATAAAAGAAAGAGTCAATGGATTTGTTCCTGAAGCTGCGACCTCCACTTTATTAGTGATTGAACTTTGTTCTTTCACGATTCGCTTGACAACACTATTTAGCTGCGTAAGAGAAATATTATCCGATTCACTAGGTATGGAAGTGTCTTTATTATTGCCCCCTTCTCGTTCCATGACAATATCTCCCATACAGTCAATGTCTTCTAAGACAAGTATTTTTTCATGAAACCCGTAAGATTTATCACCATTTTGAGTTTTATAAGGTCCCATAAATGTATTGTAAAAATCACTTTCTCGTTTCACTTTATTCAACGGTATAGTAACAATATGTCTCTTAGTTTTGTTTGCTAGGGCTTTTATAAAAGAGGTTTTTCCTGTTCCCGGTAGACCATGAAGACATAGGCCTAATGTGTAAGGTATACCGTCACGATCATAATCATCTTTATTCTCTAGAAAATAATCTACATGTTTCATAACAGCATCTTTTTCGTCAAAAAATATATTGTTCATAGTCTTAGAGCTTTCAAACACAGACTCATTCCAGTTAACTGTATCTTCTTTTATCGTTTCCAAGTAATAATCGTAGATTTTGTTTTTTCTCTTTTCTTTTTGCTTTTCAATATATTTATCTGTGATGGTGTCAATAAAATCTTTTATTTCGTAGACATTTTTCACATAAGAATAACATTTTAGTTCTATTATCTCTACATCAACTTCATTTTGTGAACCGTTAAAACTAGAATAATTTCGCTTATCATTTTTTACGTTGATAAACATATGGATTCCCTTTTCCAAATACACTGACCAGTTCTGATCTATCACAAAGTTACAATGTTCAGGCATTAAATCTGTTGATGTATTTGGTCCGTCAATATCATCGTTATATTGATTATATTTTTTCCATTCTTTCAACGAGAAAACTGAGTTATTGCGTTTTTCTTGAAGATATTCCCACATAGCTTGAAAAGAGGTGCTTGTAACGATATTGGAACTTGAACTGTATATTCCATGTCTAAGGATTCGCTCCCCACTTATTACTACCTGACTATAAAAGTAAGAAAATATTTTATTATAATACACTCGGAGGAACACATTATGGTATAACCAGTTTACGTCAATCTGTGTTATAAAATAAAACCCCATCAACAAAACAATTAATATCACTACGTTATCTTTTACAGATTCATGATTAAAAACAAAAGATACAAGTGGTTGAATCGTTGCAAACTTTACCATGGTGATAATTTCCGATGTAAGCTCGCGAATCATTTTTTAGTGAACAATGTAAAATATTTACGTAATATTAATAATATTATACATTGTTATGCTTTTAAATAATGTAAGTATCTAATGTAAACTTTCTCATTACACCTGGTAAAATATTTACATTCTGTCTGAATAACTTGAATCGTTTGAATCAGAATATGACTCTCGTGCATATGTTTTTTTGTTTTTGATGTTACGTTTAAGTGTTTGCAACTCTTCAATATACGGCTTTATTTTCTTGTCGGCTTCTGTCGTACAAAAGTTGCAAATAATAAACTCGGTATTATTATAATGTGGAAATATAATACAACAGTCACCATCAGATTTACACACCGAACCACCACATTTGTTACACTGTGCATACAATAAATTTTTCTTACATACATCACAGTATTCTATTTCTCTGAACGTCCCTCTGATTTTTTTCACATATCCAGTATCTTTTACTTGATATTCTGTTTCAGTGTCATTTTCTGCTTCCATAATATTTTGATATTAGTGTTATTTGATAAATGCCATATGTGTTTATGTATTTATCAAATCAATTTATTTTAACACAGGATAACTATCTAAGTCCATAATATGCTTCTTCATTTTTCCGGGGATATCATCTGCATTTACCTTATATTGTGAAAACTCTGGACGTAGCAACTGATTATCAGGAGTATGTTGATGAACTATTCTTGCAATCATTTTGTATAATTTAAATGAAGGATATCGCTCTTCACCATTTTTCTTGTACAATATATTTCGTCCGTTATCATCTTTACACCATTCATTAATTAATTTAGCTATAGCACTGTCCCCCAAATCATCGGGATCGTCAATAACTTCATCGTATATAGAGCAAGCAAGACGACACAAATCAAAACTCATATTAGGTTCAAGTCTTGGCTTGTCTGGGTTAAAATATGGTTCAATGTTATATTGTGTAGCTGCATCGTTTCCTTGTTTAAAACTGTCACTGCACATAACTACACCATTGTACTTGTATATGCTACGACCAAAGTCTATGATTTTGGCAATTCTTCCATAAGTAGGAACTTTATAATGCTGTCCCTGGTATTTGTAATACAAAAAACTTTTGTTTGTGTTTGTAAACATAATGTTATTTGTGTGCAAATCATTGTGTGTGAAAGAAAACACATTTTGATATACTGCAAGTGTAAGAATCACTTGCATTAAAATAGACATCCATTCATCATCGCCAAGTCCGTCTTCATCTATCATAATTGAATCAAGCGTGTAATCCATTTTTTCCATAAAAATAATTTCAGCTGGAAACCTAGGAATATATGCGTTTATAATCTCATCACTCTCATCACTTTCACAACTACTTTCTTCACTACTTGAAGTATCACTCCACTGTTCTGAATTGTTATTTTCATCTCCCTCGTTTTCACTATCATTAGATGTATGCGATGAACGCGAAGAGCAGCTAGAACTAGAACAAATACTTTTATCATCAAGTTTCATAGTATCATTACATTCAACAATATCTATCACCTCTAAGTCAGTAATAGCTAAGTCATCTAGAGTTATAGTATGTGTGTTTTCCTCAGAGGAGACCTCTTTGGGATTTGTATCGGATTCTTCAAATATTCCCTCAAATAGTTCATTGTTTATTTCACACTGCATTCCTTCAATTGGATTTTTACTTGCGTCTAAATGGATAACAATAGGGGGTTTTTTTCCTGTATCTTCTTTTTCCATTAACTCAGTAAGAAGATAAGAATAGTCATCCACTTGAAAATCAACATTTTTATGTTCGTTAAAAAATGTAGAGGTAGATAGATACTCCACGTCGTCGTAGATATTGACACGAAGATTGTTTTTTATACCTATAAACGAGCCATAGTAATTAACTCCGTGAACAAAGTTATAGCTATTAAGCAATATATTTGAAAAATACACGAACAGTCCATCAACGTATCCATTGTTGTTTACATCACGTAGAGCCTCATTGGATGTTTCGTTATCTGTAAAAGTAGGTATATTGAAAATATCTTCTTTATCAAACAATTTTCCCACCATATACTTAAATGGATCCACTAGAGGAACTATCTTACAAAATACATTGTCTGTTTTAGATTTATTTTCAGGTCCATTCTTTTTTAACAGGCTGTTGAATATGTTGTCATTGTGTTTATCTTTAGACCGTATTTCTGATATGTGCCACATATGTTCCAAGTTAAGATTTTCATAATTGGTAGGTGTGAAATTGAAAAATCGGTTGTAAATCGGTATATAATTTTGCACATGTTCCATGTCTAAAATATCTTTATTTTTAAGACACTGGAAAAGTTTATCGTTTTTTCGCTTGGTGTAATTTATTTCACACTTAGCCTCACTCATTATCAACTATCAATATTAATATATGTATGTTTAAACTTATTTGTGCGTTAGTATACTACCAGAATCATTATTTGCCTATAGTATATACAATGACACTTGAACTAAAAAAGTTTGATATGAAAACTATCAGTTTTAAACCAGATGAATCTAAAGGGCCGGTCTGTGTATTGATAGGAAGACGTGATACTGGCAAAAGTTTCTTATGTAGGGATTTATTATTTTATCACCAAGATATTCCTGTTGGTGTAGTTGTAGCAGGAACTGAAGAGGGAAACGGTTTTTATGGTCAGCTAGTTCCTAAATTATTTATACATCATGAGTATAATTCAAATATTATTTCAAACATTCTAACACGACAAAAAGGAGTATTAAAGCAAATTAAAAAGGAGCTTGAAACGAAAAGAAGAAGCACTATTGATCCAAGAACATTTGTTATATTAGATGATTGTTTGTATGATGCTACTTGGGCTCGTGATAAATTAATGCGTTTGTTATTTATGAATGGACGTCATTGGAAAGTTATGCTTATCATCACTATGCAATATCCTCTTGGTATTCCACCAACACTAAGAACAAATATTGACTTTGTTTTTATATTAAGAGAGCCGTATATTGCAAATAGAAAGCGTATTTATGATAATTATGCAGGTATGTTTCCAACATTTGAATCGTTTTGTCAAGTAATGGACCAATGCACCGAAAATTACGAATGTCTTGTGATAAACAATAATTCCAAATCAAACAAGTTAAATGATCAAGTGTTTTGGTATAAAGCTGATGCACACAATAACTTTAAATTAGGTGCAAAGGAGTTCTGGGAATTATCTAAACACATTAACTCTGACGATGAAGATGAAAAATACGACCCAGCAAATCATAAAAAACGTGGTGGAGGTCCAAAGATAAATGTAAAGAAAAAAACATGGTAAGTTTCATTATTTTGTTATTACAATGAGAATGTAAATTAAACAATGTCTATTGTCTAGTCATTGTTTAATTTTTATATCTTATATACTTACTCGCTCTTTTCCTTCTTCTCGGCGTCCTCTAATGATTTTAACACTTGTCCAAGACCCTTATCAGTATCAGTAGTAGTAACAATGTCAGATCCTTCAAATAACTCAGAACGAATGTCTGCAACAGACACAGTGTCGTTCTTAGATAGCTCTGCCTCTTGAGTGTTCGTTCCAATATTAATTAAGTTACCATCTTCGTCAATATCTTGCGTCAAGACAGTATTGTTCGCCTCCGCCTTTTCTATATTATCTTCAATTGCGGCACGTGTGGTGTCCTTAACTCTTTTCTCAAAAGTAGCTTTGGCAACCTCTTGATTCTTGTTCTTTTCATGCATAAGTTGATTTAATTCGTCCTCCATATACTCTACACGTCCAGTCTTGTATGCTTCTGGTTCCCATGGCATCCACATACCAACAGGACCAACATAAACATCGTGATTAGGATCAATTTCACGCAACATTTTGCATCTCAGTTCTGCTTCGTCTTGTGTAGGATAAGTTCCACGAATCTTTAATCCACGCACAGATGTCTGAAAACTGTGTTCACGATTAAACTCTTCTTGTAGTTCATCTTCTTTTGCATCTAAAAAGTTCTTATAATCAAGCTCTATAGTGTTGTCTTTCAAATCATCAATCTCTTCCTTGGCAAACTCTTTAAAATCCTCTAACAAGGTATCGCTACTGAGACTGTATTTAAAAGAGATGAAATTAAGGAATTGGTGATATTTTTCCATACTCTTAGAGAGTTGATAATTTTTTACAAACTCATTGAACATGTACATATTACGTTGTTTAAGAATGTTTTCAGGAGAAACAAAGGACACGCATACAAACTTTTGATTAGCAATAGGTTTGTCTTCATCTAGAACGTCTACGTACTTTTTGTTTACGGAACCATCTACGTTATGCTTTTTTGTGAATCCTGATGTGTCACTACTCATGCTGATATAGGTTATCATCTCATGTATATTTAAGTTGTTTTAGTTGGAAGTAAATACATATTCTTTAGCATTTCACATTAAGATTAATAATTTAGCATTTTTATAGTTAGGTGACAATCTCTTGATATTCTGTATGTAATTGTGTATTATAATTACATATCTGTAAAAGTTTTTTCTCATCATTTATTATAATTGATATGCTCGACGTGGCTGAATTGATAAAACGCGTTATTAAGTACCTTGTTGAGGGTGTAATGGTTGCCATTGCGGCCTACGCCATTCCTAAGCGCTCCTTGAACATGGAAGAGATTGCTCTTCTTGCTCTTACTGCTGCCGCTACCTTCAGCATTCTTGATACTTATGTTCCTACCATGGGTGTTACCAGTCGCTCTGGTGCCGGCTTTGGTATTGGTGCCAACCTTGTTGGATTCCCAGGTGGACTATAAGAACAAATACTATAAAACGAATCTCAAATTCTTACCATTAATGTGAAACATGACAATACAATAAAAATATATAGTATTTCTTACTAGACGCAAATATCATATGAGTTTAACAATTCATATGATAGTTATCTTTCATAAATATTTATTTATACAGTTGCAATAAATTCCCAGTCAAGTTCGTTGCAAATATTTTTCCATATAGTGTCTTGTTCTATGAGTTTTTCACGATCCTTTAACATAGGTATATGAATCAAATAATCTGTTTGGTCAAGAAGTTCAAATAGTTTGTACAACACGTAGTAGTAATGTAAAAAGTTGACACGATAATCAGGACAATGTTTTGCATATGGATATTGTATTTCCATAAAGAAATTACATAGAGTCTCTTCTAGTTCCTGACTGATAACCACTGGTTTAATACCTATCTTGTTTTTAATGAAGTTTATGTGTTCATAATATTTATTATACCCCAGTTTTTTTAGTAAATCTTTACATTTATAATAAGATAAATCCGTAAGTTCAATACGCTCTTTCTTTATTTGCAAGAGCAACTCTTCTATAACTTTATCAGGTATCTGTGTAGTCTCCTTTCCTTGAAACTGTGACAATATCTCTTTAAAATGATTGATTTTTTTGTATGCATAAAAACATACTTCTTTTGGAGGCTCTTTGTATGACGGTTTATCGTTCTCAATAAGATACTTGACACTGTTGTGACATTTATTACATATCATAACTCCTTCGTCTTCAAGTGGTATCAGCTCTCCTTTAAAACATTTTTGGCATACGTCTGTAGAATATACAAAATTACCTACATCCAAAAACGACCTATCCACATTGGATAAATATTCTTGAATGATATTAGTGTTATTTTTCTCCACTGTTTTTATAGCATCGGATGCATTGTCGTCTATTTTAAAAAAGCTGTTTAGTGCTTGTGTATTAGTTGGTGCCGATTCTCCCTCAGAAATCTTTTTCTTGTTTTCAAAATATCCAAAAACGTATTTAGAATTGTCTAGCATATAATCCAGCTTCTTTTTTTTAAGCCTAGACACTTCTTTTTTGACATTTTTGATTCTATCAGCTCGGTCCATGTGATTATCTAACTTAGTTCCAGACTTAGGAGCATGTTTTTTGTTTTTCTCAACGAGTTCATCTTTTTCTTTTAATAATGTTTCAATTGTTTCCTCGTCTTTAGTAAATTGTTCTATGTGTTCACTATGTTTTCCATCTAACGTAACAATGCTTTTCTTATCTACAATTATTTTTTTTGTAGTTTTTGGTTTAAAAGAAGGCATTTGTTATTGACAAAGTAAGTATATTGATATAATATACTATCATAGAACACTTTATTTTATATTTTTAACAATGATTAATTTACATTATTACAGTAAATCTAGAATATAATGTTGTAAATATAGTTTATAATAGCAATGGACGTTCACGTTCCACTTGGTAATAATATCAAAATAGACAAAAAAATGTTTGCGAAAATGAACTTTATCTATAACGCCATAGAAGATGGTTGGACAGTTAATAAAAGACAGGATAAATATGTATTCACACATTCACACGATAAACGCAGGGAAGTCTTGTCAGAAGACTATTTAACCACCTTTATAAAAACAAACCTCACGTTAAATACAAATAAATAAGGTAATTTAGCGTCACTATAACAAATTTTTTTCTTTAGGGATAGTATAATCATGGGCGGAGGTTTAATGCAACTAGTCGCTTACGGCGCTCAAGACGTCTATCTTACTGGCAATCCTCAGATCACTTTCTGGAAGGTGACTTACCGCAGATACACCAACTTTGCCATCGAGTCTATTGAACAGACTTTCAATGGCCAGGCTGATTTCGGTCGTCGCGTGACCTGCACCATCAGCCGCAACGGTGATCTTGCCTACCGCACCTACCTTCAGGTGACTATGCCCGAGATTAATCAATCTATGGGAACTGCCGCTGTTCAGCAGGTGTTTGCCCGCTGGTTGGATTTCCCCGGCGAGCAACTTATCTCCCAGGTGGAGGTTGAGATTGGTGGCCAGCGCATCGATCGCCAATACGGTGACTGGATGCACATCTGGAACCAGCTCACCATGGCTCCTGCCCAGGAGAAGGGATACTTCAAGATGATCGGTAACACCACCAGCCTTACCTTCATCACTGACCCCGCCTTCGCTGACATTGACGGACCCTGTGACGCCAATGCTCCTCGTCAGGTGTGTGCTCCCCGCAAGGCTCTTCCTGAGACCACCCTTTACATCCCTCTTCAGTTCTGGTACTGCACCAACCCCGGTCTTGCCCTTCCTTTGATCGCTCTTCAATACCACGAGGTGAAGATCAACCTTGATCTCCGCCCCATTGACGAGTGCCTCTGGGCCGTGACTGCCCTTGGCTGCGAGGGTGGACCCAAGGTTGCCAAGACCGCCACTATCGCTTACAACCAGTCCTTGGTTGCTGCTTCCCTTTACGTGGACTACGTCTTCCTTGACACTGATGAGCGTCGCCGCTTCGCTCAGAACCCCCACGAGTATCTCATCACTCAGCTCCAGTTCACTGGCGACGAGTCTGTGGGTTCCTCTTCCAACAAGATCAAGCTCAACTTCAACCACCCCGTGAAGGAGCTCATCTGGGTTGTGCAGCCTGATGCTAACGTTGACTACTGCTCTTCCCTCATCTGCGATTCCACCCTTTTCAAGCTCCTCGGTGCTCAGCCTTTCAACTACACCGACGCTGTGGACGCTCTCCCCAACGCCCTTCACGCCTTCGGTTCCGACTGGAGCATCAAGGGTCTTCCCGGAGACAAGGATGGTGATGCTTTCATCAAGGACGATGCTTTCGCTGACCCCAACGCTTTGAACGCCGCCACCCTTTCCCACAACGGACAGCAGATCACTCTTGACTCTAGCATCGGCGATGGTAAGATCAACTCTGCCGTGTCTGATGCTGGTTCCTTCGTGCTTGCCGAGACTTCTCTTGACATGCACTGCTGGGGACAGAACCCTGTTGTGGTCGCCAAGCTTCAGCTTAACGGCCAGGACCGCTTCTCCGAGCGTGAGGGATCCTACTTTGACGTTGTGCAGCCCTACCAGGCCCACAGCCGTCACCCCGACACTGGTATCAACGTGTACTCTTTCGCCCTTCGCCCTGAGGAGCACCAGCCCTCTGGAACCTGCAACTTCTCCCGTATTGACAACGCCACCCTTCAGTTGGTGCTTTCCAATGCCACCGTTGCCGGAACCAACACTGCCAAGGTTCGCGTGTATGCCACCAACTACAACGTGCTCCGCGTGATGTCTGGTATGGGTGGTCTTGCCTACTCCAACTAAGCACATTGCATTGTTGTTTATTACTTATTTTATCACATTATCAAACAAACTTTACAAATGTCATAATTTGTAATTCATAATTCATAATGCAAATACTGCATTATGAATTATCTAATAAAACATTTAAATAACATATTTAAAATGATAATCATGTGTACCTGTATCAATGTCAACATTCTTAGGCTACAAAGAACCTGTACGCTTCGCCCTCCCCGACATGGATCGTTTGGGAGAAATTTTGGTCGGTGCTTATCTAGTTGAATCATCTTCACTTCGCGTTGGGGATTATATTTTAATTGGAAGTGGAAGACGACCTTGTAAAATAACAGATAAGCGTAGAAGTTACGGTGGTAAGAATGGAGCGCCTAAGTTTGGTATCGATGGAATAGATATTTTTACTGAGAAAAAATGGAGTACTATATGTCTAATTAAAGACAGTGTTAATGTACCAGTAGTAACTAAAAAAGAATATAAATTAGTTGATATTCATCAAACTCAATATTTTGTAAATAATTGCCTTGTAGGTTATGAGTCTTTTAAACTGCTTGATGAAGAAACAGGTAAAATAATTGACGACGAGCACAAACTTAGAGATAAACAACTAGATGTTGACATCAAGAAAAACTTCCAAGAAGGAAAAGTATTACTTGTAACAGTAATTAGTGCTATGGGGGAAAGTGCTATTATTGATTTCAAAGAATATTAAAATTATATGTATTAAATATATGTGCTTTAATGAAACTGCAAGTATAACTGCGTTTGCTATTGGATCTGTATGCCTTGCATACACTATCTATAAAAAAATGTATGTATTCTCTTTTTTGTATGTAACTATCGTTTTAATGCAGCTTGTGGAGTATTATGGTCATGTTGCTTTAACCACCGAAAATGCCAAACTTAATAAATATGCAGCCATAGCTGGTTTCTCACTTCTTGTTATACAACCTATAGTTTGGGCTCTGTATGTGTGTTATACACATACTAACAATACAAACATACAAACAATGATTTTACTAACAAGTATTCTCTTTATTTTATTTAGCGTGGGCTTATCCGTGATAATAGAAAAAACAAACAATTTCCGGTTTGCATACTTACATGATAAATGTAACAGTTCTATATGTCGGCTTAAATGGAAATTTATGACTGGCTCCATAATCGGGTCATTTGTTTTCTTAGCGTTTTACGTATTTTTATTCGCATATCCATACTTTCAAGTATTGAAACATAAAACAACCGAAAGCACTTATTTTTCAGTAACAATCGCTCTTCTTGTTCTAGGTATTCTCTATATGATTTTAAATGACAGGATTCGCACTGGTAAAGAAATTTTAAGTGGGTTTGGGTCAATATGGTGTTTTTTGTGTGTGTTTACGGGGCCTTTGATAATAGCTTTTCCAAAACTAGCAAATACACAATAATTGAGATCTAAAATATGTACTTATTCTATAAATGACACATTTAAGCACCACGCCCTCCATTGTAACTATGGTAGTCTACTCTCTACTTACATTTTTCATAGGACCTTTAGTGACTCGCCCATTTTTTCATGATCACCCAGATCAATGTCCTGCTGGTTTCTTACTAGGATTTACGATAAGTGTTCTTTTATGGATGAAATATGGAAGACATATGTCAAGTTCCAGTATTAAAAATCCAAAATTAGGTATCAATTACCTTTTTGCAAAATAACAAGATTACTCTACATTTTCAGTTACTACTTCTTGCTGATGTAACATACAACCAAAAATACGATTAGTATAAACATTTTCTTTACAGTAAGAATCCAGTTGTCCTCCATATTTGATGACCATTATCACCATTCCCAAATACCATACAATAACCAATAATAATATCGCATTCATTGCATTTTCATTTAATTCCATTGTTAAATGAAAATACTTCTCTCTATGTTATTTCCACACCTTTTAGTTAGAGTCATTCTATTCAAGGAAACAATCCACGACCTACTCCAGGTCCACCATCATTGCCCTCTAATGCAATGTCGCGATTTAAAGCATTGCGAGGAATGTTATCAAAGTGTTCAGGATAAGTTTCAATTATCCAATTAAGAGGAACGCGTTTATTTGAGTATGGATTTTTAGGCCACGTTCTTTCATCCAGGTCGTTGAAATCGGGGTTCCTGAAAGAAACTTGAAACCAGTCCCATAAAAACTGACGATGAAAACAGTGTCCTTCTTCTCTCGTATCACTTGGTTCCATAATGCTAATTGGCAAAAACACTGCATCTGCTCTATCTAATTTCTCACTTGTAAATAAATCTATAACATCTCCACTATCTTCCTTATTTATACACTTTTCAAACTGTTCACTTGTAACACCTTCCCTGAATTCTACTTTGTTAATGAACGAAGAGAGAATCTGTGACATTTCGATATGAGTCATTCCATCATATCGTATATGAGTATCAGCAATATCTTTTGCTGTTTGACCGTTATTATTTTTTACTTCATAATCAGCACCATACTCAAGTAGCATTCTTACTGCTTCACCATTATCTTTCCTAACTGCATACATAAGAGCAGTTTCTCCTGATATTTTATCTTTCAAGTTTAATTTGAATCGTTGTCTTCGGCCTATAGGTAAGAGAGACCACATATGTGACAACATATAATCTAATATGGAACTTTCTTGAAACGTGCTATTGTCTCCAGAATAAATAGAGGATGTATCATCAAGATAACTGTCATCATTCTCAACTAAATGCATAATAGCGCTTTTTCCCTCAAAATCTATAAGATTTAATTGAATATCATCTCCTCTTTTGTCCATAATAGTTTGAATAGTCATCATGTCTTGATGAGCACACGCCATCATCAATGCTGTGCGTTGTGAAGCGTCTTTGTAGTTCACATCAACACCATAATTAAATCTGTCTCTCCGTTTCAATATAAGCATCATCACTTCAATAGCAGCGTTCTTTCTTCTTTCGTAACTTGCAACACTAAACATATCACTATCCGCCACACTTCCGTCATAATGTCCCCTATCTATATCCTCGAGCTCTTCGTCGTTTTCATCTTCAGATAAGTCATCACTCTCGTGTTTGGATTCATCCATATGTTTTCGTTTTCTCGTTCTACTTTCGGGTCTAGAAAAATCTGCTTGCAGTTCTCCTCTTGCTAATCTACCAATCGCAACAGTAGGAGATGGTAAGGTTACTTGTAGGTCTTCGTTTAATATCGTCGGAGGAGGAGTTACCGCTCCACTAGGTCTAAGCACATCTTCCACATTAGCTAGACTAACAATCAAAGTTAATGCATTATTGCGAAGACCACTAGGTTCAGTAATATCTAATCTTGCTTGATTAGAACCGTTTGCGTCCCCCTTTAAAAGGATTTTTGCTATGGTGTAATAGCGGTTCTTCATAGCGTTTATAAGAGGATAATTTCCATCATCATCGGGAATATTCGGAGTTCCTCCTAGACGAATAATTTCAGCAACAATATCTGCTCGTTCTATCGGTAAAGAAATTACAGCTAGAAGTACCGTTACACCATCTGATTCTCTCTGTTCGTTAATACCTACCGTGTCTCTGTGTCTAAAGACTGAACGTGTAATAACGTCTATAGATGCTCCTGGAGCTTGAATATCAGCGATAAGATTATCAATAGTGTACACATTGTCTCTATTTATAATAGTTCCTGCTTTCATAGAGACATTTTTATTACGACGACGTTTCCTAGTAATTTTCTTGTCTGTATTTCTTGATGCTATTTTTTTGCGACTTTTTTTAATAAGATTTTGTTTCATAGATAAAAATATATACATTAACAATACATTTTATTTTCTTGTTTTGGATGCATCATGCTTGTTCTTTATAAACAAAATCCTCAAAATCTAGTTCTTTTTGTTCTTTTTGTTCTTCTTCCTCCTCTTCTTCGTCAGCTTCTTCATCTTGTTCATATTCAACTAATGGAATACTATTGTAAAACTTCTTGACCTTGGGATTCGTTTTTATCTTCTTGGGATCAAATCTAGACAGATAAAGACCATCCAAGTTCTTCACGCGTGAAAGGGCTACGTAAGTCTGTCCACATTCAAACACTCCACTTCCTATATCTACCTCAGCCATAGTCAATGTAGCACCCTGAATCTTGTGAATAGTAATGGCCCAAGCGAGACATAATGGAAACTGACCTACTGCAATAGTAGGATAATCTTCGGACTGCCAGTATTTTTCACTCATTACTACTGTGCGTCCATTGGAAAACAACACAATTGGCATCTTTTTAGGTAACCCGCCATCTTCACACTCGCGAAATCCCACAACTGTTCCAATAGAACCATTACATATTCCATTTTCCAAATCTAGATTCACAGTGCACATAACATTGGCCCCTTTTTTTAATTCAAGAACTTTCACACACGGACTGTTATCTGCCAGACTGTTTACTTCATACGTCGTTCGCTGAGCATTCAACGATTTACGACATTTGGCTAGTATAGCAGGAGGTATATCCTTGTCCGAACCATCAAGATATTTTGTACAGTTGGTTTTGGAAGTAAACATAAACATATGTGGTTCGCTGTCCAAATCTTCAAACATTTGTTTGTTAATGGCGTCTACTTTATTTTTCGTGGGAAAGAGTTTGGTAGGTATAACACCCCCATGTGACTCTTTATCGTAAGGACGTTCCACATACTTTTTTAAAACCATTACATCATCTTCCTCTATTTTTCCCATACGTATATTACCCAAGATTCTCCGAAACGTCAAGTCGTCCTGACGAAACATTGTGTTTAATACGATGTGATTATCCATTGGAAATATATCTGTCCAATCAGCTGATTCAAAACAGAACTGGTCGTCTCCTTCCTCATCGTCTTGTTTAGAGACAGGCGGCAACTGAAAGAAGTCTCCCACAAAGACAACTTGAATACCACCAAAAGGTTTGGAAGAACCACGAACTCGTTTACCTACGTGGTTCAACAAATCAAATATACGTCTTGACATCATACTTACTTCATCTACAATTAAAACATCCGTCGTCCTCCATGCATTTCTGGCTGCGTGATTATACAATATACTAGTCACAATATCGTTTGGGTCTCCCTTTCCCAATTTAATTCCACTCCACGAATGTATTGTGCGAGCATTACATTCTAGTAATAGTGCAGCACATCCTGTCAATGCACAAACTTGAACCTTGTGGTGATTATTGTGTGCAGACCTTACCAAGTGACGAATTAACAAGGTTTTCCCCGTTCCTCCTTCTCCTGTAATAAACAAATTATCTCCATCTTCAAACTGTTGGAGAGCACATTGTTGTTCAATAGACAAATTGTGATCAAGCATTTTTCTTGCCACAGAACTTTTAAGTTTGTCGTTCGCAATAGACTTACTGGATGTTGATGTAGTTGATTTGGAACCCGATGATTTCGTTTTTAACATATCAACTACAGATTTCTCAGATGACGCGCTTTGATTTCCAGAAATCTTTTCTGATTTCCTTTCGTCACGTTTCTTGGCAGTATATTTCTTTTTTTCTATCGCGTCGTTAATTTGATGTTCACTTACTTTAGTCACCATTACCACTTTACTCATTTCTTCACCAGCCTCTATCATTCTACAAGCTATTTCTCGCATACGTGATGTAATGCCGCCATATGTCCTATCATGAAGAGATGCTATACTATTCACATTTAATCCTCTGTCTAGTTCATCTAGGAGCTGCGTTTCTTCCTCGGATGACCATTTTTTGCCCTTTGCAGCAGGAATCGCCGTTTCAGTATTGGTTTTTGACTCTAGTGTATCACTGGATTTTCCAAAGTATCCTCGTATATCGGCGGCCATTCTTAGTGTAAGTTAGAGTATACATTGCTTTAGTTTAACCATATTCTTTCAATTTATAACCAACCATATTTACTCCAATATCTCTCTAACTGTTTCATCACAAGAATTAAATCTGCGTATAATGTATACTGAACTAGCAATCAGTTATTACTAAGTAATAAATATTCAATACTGATGAGCGCCAAACGAAATAGAGAAGATTTATCTGAGGATGAAGACGATTTTAGTATATCAAGTGACCAAGCAGTATCTTATAAACAAGACGCACCACAACCATTTATCAATATACCTTCATCGGTGACCAACCCTAAGATGACCGGAGAAATATCTCCTTTAGACGGAATTAGCGGGTTTGACCATGCACGACTAAGTCCACAAGTATTGCGTGAACATGATTTAAGACAACCATCCTATGGATTTGGAGCATACAGAACAAACTCCGGTAATATGGACACTGATACAGTAACTACCTTGACAGCTTCATCAAATAATCCTACTCCTGTGAAAACAAGGAAAAGAGTGAGGTTTACAAGCACTATACGAGACAATAGTGACGATAGTGACGATATGAAGATAAATAATGAACTCAATGATATTACTACAGCGTTCAATATGACAAATATAGATGATTCGCCAACTATTACACCACCTCCTAATTCCCCAGTATCAGACGATGCGAATGTTGGTGGTTCAACACGTAAACGTAGACAGAAGCACTATAAGAAAATAAAAACGCGTAAAACAAAGAAAGTAAAGAAAGCAAAGAAAAACAAGAAAACGCATAAACTACGTTCTAGAAAAAACAAACATTCTTCCCGTAAACGAATTAGTCGTAAAAATAAAAAATGAGGGTCTAGATAACTACTACTAACACTTTTTGTAGTAGTTATGTTGAATAAATTAATTGTATAGATGAGTTCTTATACTCTGGAATCACCATCACTATCCTCATCGTGTTCATCCCAGTTATCTGTCATTTTTTCGTGTTCACTCTGTAGACTATGTCGTCTTTTTACATGTCCATTCTTTTTCACCTTTTCAGCTTTCTTTTTGTCGTGTTCTATATAGACGTCATCAATCTTATCATCCAAATCCATCTCTTTCTGTGCCCATTCAAATAGTTTAACACGATTATCGTAGGTAAGCTTACGGTTGTTAATATGATACGCGTTTCTAGATTTTGTGTCCATTGTTATCTCAAACTCGGTAGTTAATTTTTGTTTAGTATTGATGATGTCGTTATACTCTACTTCCATATTTTGTTTTATTTGATCCCATTCTTGTAATTTTAATACGGGATCAGCAAACTTCCATAAATTAGGATCGTTCCATGGACCTAAGACATCCATACGATGTTCAATCTGATTATGTAACATAGAATACTTCTCACGAAGCGTTTGTATATTTTCTTTTGATTCATCATATTTAAAGTATTTGGACACAGATAATACCAACGATACATAAGTGGAAACAACGATAGACATCACGGAAATAATTTGATCTTGTAACCCAAACTGAACTTTCGTAGCGTTAAAAAATCCAGCTATAGTGGATAATATAATTACAGAGGTCTGAATGCGGTTAATAATAGCTGTTAAATCTCCATACTTTAAATCCAACAATCGCTTTGCTTCTTTGCATTCCTTAAGGATGATCATATTACTCTTCTTAATGTTCTTGATCTCGTTACTAAACAGTATATATTCTGGCTGTTCCAACCATTTTGTAGATTTAGGGGGGATTTTTCCTCTGGACGAAGAGTTCAGAGATGCCAAACTATCAGTGCCATCAGGCTTATTTGGGGGAAGGTTACCACTAGCTAAAAGTGCTGTTGTAGACATTCTATTTGTAGAGTCAGAAACTTTAGGTATACTGTCTACTGGTGATGTTTCCGGATGTGAAATCCCGCTTATATCTAGTGTAATCCTGGGTTCTTCTTGAGAAGCTGATTGCTCATTATTTTCTTGCGTTACGCCTGATATATCGGAACCTGTCATATATTATACCATAATAACATATTCTAAGTTTTGACACAATTAATAATTAATAATAATTAGTTACACGAATACAAAACACATTTTAACACACGGGGCAAATATATTGGTCTTACTTTATAGAGTTGTAAGCATACAGCGCACCACCTAATGTAGCAATATTAAGAAACGTATACATATACTCGTATGGCATACGATATGTGCTAGCAGGCTTTCTGAAAACTTCTACGGTTTTCCATATAATAAAACCGGTTATGCATCTAGTTGTGATGGCTCCTGTGGTAACCACTATAAACGTATTTATTGGTCTAAGAAAAGATTGAAGCATTTGTACCTGAGCAGAGAAAATTATTGAACATAAGCCACGCAGTATAAATAAAATAACACACATACAAATCATAAACCTCTACTTGCGATAGATTGATTATGATAATTCGTCTTTAATAACATTTTTATCTAGCGATACAATTTCTCCAACATTCTTAATGATCTTGTTTGCAGCTTTTTCGTCTTCATCGGTGTGAAACGCTTCTCCAATAATATCTAAATATTGCTTCTGTTTACCATTTGAACCAGTTTTTGAATGATGTTCAGGATACTTTTCCTGCCATGATTTTATGTTACAGCGATTTTTGTGTGCTACGCGCTTAATAGCATTTTTCATTTCTGTGTTGTTATTGTCTTTATGCCACTCATTATTATTTTTTATGTAGAGGGCCTTGCGCTTAACATCTGTGCAATGAATAGGTCGTTTGGTCACCTCCATTTCAGAAAGATTATCTATAAGCACTTTGCTAATGCCTTCTACATAACCTTCTCTTCCCATATACTCTAAATCTTCAAGTCTACACTGAATACTATTCACGAAATCTAAAAGATTGACTGCATTCTTGCACTGATCGTTCAGAAACACATTGACATTATAATTTACATTCACGTTATTAACATTAGAAATATTGTTTGTAATGCTTTTTGGTCCTGCATTCTCGCTAAGCTTATCAATCATCTCACGCTGATTTTCTTGTGTTTTTTGAATCTGCTTCATACATTCCGTTACCGCTAACAACATTTGTGACGTTTCTGACACTTCTGAAAAATCATTTATGTCCTCAGAATCATTTGATTCTGATTCTACTCCTACTTCTACCTCTACGCATTCATCAGTATCAACAGTCTTTGCAGGAATTTTCGCAGGAATAATGGTGTCGCTAGGAGTCTCTATACACTGATTAACTTTTTGACATTTCTTTCTGTGACTGTGAAGAGACTGACGGTGTTTGTACGTCTTCCCACACTCACACGTATATCCTGCGGGTTCTGGATCGGCGTTTTTTTGTAAGTCATGCGTCAGTTTTTTCACCAAATTGTAAGTATTTTTGTGTTTTGCTGTTAAAAGGTGTCTATTGTAGTCACTTTGTTTGCTGCATTCAAAGTCACAGATTTCACAATAAAATAATCGGCGTTTTTTGACGTTTTTTGGCGCTAAAACGTCAGTCATGTATTAATAGTGTATTTGAATATTATTTTTTAATTTTAAAGTCATTTTTACAAAAATTTATTTTATGGTAACAAAACGATCCATGAAAATTCATTTTGTTACCATAAAAAAAAATTTTTGATCGTTTTCAAAAGTATTGTACAATTCGAAATGGACAATTTGAAATGTCCAAAAAATTGTCCATTTTCGAATATAGGGAAAGTTTGTAGTTGAATTTTTTATTTTTAAATCTTGAAAAATAAAATTTGATGGTATAAAAATATTTATTAGAAATATAATTTAATGATAAGACATGGTGTAATATAAGATACACTAATTGTGAAAATGGAAGCACTATCACAATTACCTGTTAGTCCACCTTCCCCTCCACTACCTGAGCCTAGATCGCTACAGCAACTAAGGTTAGAAATACCACACGAATCTTATACACAACCTTTATCCGCATCTACAGCTACATCCACACCTACAAAATGTGAAGAATCTATATTCAGAGATTCATTTGAAGTTTCCAGCGATAAAAGCAGCGACACAGTAATTCAACAACAACAAAAACAAAAAAAGAAAAAAAAGAAATCCAAGAGAACGAAGACAAAACAGAAAATGATGAGGAAAAAAAGCATTTCTACAATAGAAACTGTTTCTGTAGATACATTATTTGGGTCAGTGTCTTCTGCAGAGACTCAATTGTTACGCAAAACCGTGCTTGCATTACATCTTCGTAACGATACAAACAAGTTTACACAGCATTTTGATTGGTTATGGACGACTGATTACAACTTTGAAGTGTATAACTACACTCGATGTATTGCACAAATCATTTTATCAAGTACTGAAGTTAACACAGAAAATCTATCGTTGTCTGGTGGAACAACTTTTGGAATGCAAGTAGGATTTAATCATCAACAAAAGACATCCGAAAAAATATTGGATAAAGTAAACGGATCGTCTGAAGCACATCACTATGTTATACCAGTGAGAACGAACATGTGTTACCTAACAGTTTCGCTTATAAAACCTGAAGATTTTTATCAAAACCGAAACGATCCTTCTAAGTGGGCGTGTTCAGTAAAAAATATGCAAGTAAATACATCTAAGTATGGACGATATAACATACTTAGAGATGAAGAATATTTGGTGGGTGATATAAAACAATGGAAGTAAATAATAGAAAGTAAGTTAGTTTACAGCTGCACTGTTATATTCTAACTTAGTGAGAATGTCTTGGTTACAGCGGTAAATATTTTTATATGAGTTATAAAATTATTTACTTTGATTCGTTTTTGACTGTTAATAAGTTTAATCGTTGTATACAATGTAAATCAACAATATAATGAAAAACGCGTTCACGAGACGTAATCTGCGTGATTTTGGAACAACGTCTCCGTAGCCTACACTAGAAATGGTAATGACAACAAAGTTGAAACGGTCAACTATTTTATCAAACAATGACATAACAAGCTCGCGATGACTTACTTCTTCGCCATCTTCTTTTTTACTGATATCATCTACTTTTTCACTTAAATCAATCAGTCCAGTAAAATCATCGTTTTCAAAAAACACAGTGAGTAGTATAGTGTATAACACAATGAGTATAGTTAATCTTTTCCACTTGGATGTAACATAGTTCTTAAATGTGAGTGGTTTCATTCTCGATAATTTCTATATATGTTGTATAGAGAATATAATATAAGAATACAGCTATATATGGATGTATATGCTTTTTTTCAGTATATCGTTGGTTGTTTTCTTTTTGACAAATATTTGTCATGAAAGTGATGGGTTTAAAATCAGACCCGTCAAAATGGGCAGACATGTCTCAAATCCTGTATATTGTTATATGGGTCCCAATGACAACAGTGAAAATGAAAACAAGGATACCATGAAATCCCCTCCTAGGTATAGATACCCCCTTTCAAAAAACTATTATGAGAATTATGTCAGACGACTTAATTCCCGAAACATGACTGTTCGTGATACTGCCATGATAGAAGACAGTTTGGATAACGAGTATTATAACAATCCGGCACATCGTAGTAATTTCAGTAATACTAGTATCTCTAATTATCCAGTTGGATTGCGTATCATAATAACACCAAACGGTGGGTTCATTCAACGTGATAATATGAGTGACGAAGAGATGGAGAATATGAAAAACGAGGAAAATCAAGAAGAGAATGAGTGGAATCGTGCAGGATATTTCCGTAAGGTGTATAATCCTAGTTTTGATAATCCTAATCCTGGTCGCAGAGGAAAACCAGGAAAAAAGTCAGAGAACTTTGAGGTAATTACTGATTTCCCGCTAAACTTTACGAATGTGGGTGGTTACGAGAACGTCAAGGCTGAATTGGTACAGTGTGTGGACATTCTAAGTAATTATACAAAATACCAGCCTTATAATGTCAGGATTCCCAAAGGACTCATATTTGAAGGTCCTCCTGGAAACGGCAAAACGATGTTGGCAAAAGCTTTGGCTGGTGAAGCAAAGATTCCCTTTATTAGTGTTTCTGGTGCACAGTTTCAAGAGAAATATGTTGGAGTGGGTTCTTCGCGTATTCGCGAGTTATTTAAATTAGCAAGTGAGGCTTGTCCTGTTATTGTATTTATTGATGAGATAGATGCGCTAGGTCGCACTAGATCTGGCGACGGTGAATCTTCATCAAGCGAACGTGACAATACATTGAATGAGTTATTGGTTGCGATGGATGGATTTGGAAGCAAAGATGGTATTTTTGTCGTGGGCGCAACCAACCGCGCCGACCTTCTTGACCCAGCTTTGACACGACCTGGACGTATTGACAAGCGTATTTATATTGGTAATCCTGACGCAAAGACACGTAAGTGTGTGATTGATGTTCACATTGACGGGAAACCCTATGAAGACAAGTTAGATTTGGCGTCATTAGTTGACAATACAAACGGATTGTCTGCTGCACAAATAGAGAACTTGTTGAACGAGGCAATGCTCACTGCTATTCGTGAAAACAGAGACAAAATAATACAGAACGATATTGATATAGTATTAAACAAAATGATGGTGGGATGGCAGCCTACTGAACATGAGTTTACAAGCGATATTATTGATCATATTGCCATTCACGAAATGGGTCATGCTATTGTAGGTCTTATGTCTAAACACCATTCCAAAGTAACCAAAGTATTAATTAATTTGTTTGCCCCTCGCAGCCCAGGATACACAGTGTTTGAAGCTACCTCTACACCCATTTACACGCGTGAAGCTTTATTTGAACACCTTATGATTTTGTTAGGCGGTAGAGTAGCCGAGGAAGTATTTTACAAGACGTCTGTCACTACAGGTGCAATTAACGATTTTGAAGAGGCTTTGAAATTGGCTGAGAAGATGATTACATATTACGGAATGGGATCAAAATTGATATACCCCAAAAACAGTGAAAAGTATAAAAAAATCGTGGACGAGGAGGTGTTTAATTTGATTCAAGAAGCGTATACACAAACAGAACAAATGATGAACGATATGAAGGTATTTGTCAAGGAAGCCTCGGAAGTGTTGAAAGAGAAACAGATTGTTACTCGTGAAGAGCTTTTGGAGATACTCAATCGTGTGGCTCCGAATACAGTGGATATGAGTAGTTTTACGGAATGATAATATAATATA
>CEUF01284804.1_pt1 | contig 42226 bp, 31 predicted proteins | sample 531461 | NCBI WGS metagenome assembly CEUF01 (sample SAMEA2623350, study PRJEB7988) | marine metagenome | biome: marine biome (ENVO:00000447); feature: surface water layer (ENVO:00002042); material: "saline water (ENVO:00002010), including plankton (ENVO:xxxxxxxx)" | depth 5 m | reverse complement strand
GCCATCAAGCTGGATACGTCTGTATCGGTTGTGCTTTCATCTGCTACACGCTGTGCGTGAAGTGAAGAGATATCACTTTCAATCGTAGCTTTACTCATTAGTGTGGAACCGCCGCTATTTGTAATTTCAAAAGCGCCAGCTGCACTCGCTGCCAAGCGGATATTTCCCGCTAGGTCTAATGTTTCGGTACGGAATATTTTCGCCATACGTAACTATATACGTCCAAAAAACAGTTATGGGAAATTTTTTTTTTGAAGGTATTTTTTTGTTTTTACAGGGGCTCTGTAAGAAAATTATTTTGCCAATAACTCATGAATATTTTTTTTAATTCATGTGGATAAGCCATAAAATGTAATATAAAAGTATCTTCATCTACAAACCTTGGATCTGTATTAAATTCATTCATTTCAAATATTTTTCTATTAAAACCGAATCCGTCGGATTTTTTTAGTATATCACATAATATCTCTTGATCTCCTCCGCTGGCGTATAGTGACGTTTTATCTCCATCGAAGTCTCGCCATTTTTTAATTAAGCCTTTTACGTAATCGTGGTTTTTGAATATTAAGACCCCGCTATTCAGCATAGAATTATCACCTATATCCTTGGTTGCAAAAATAAATTTTCTTGAAGCCTTGGAAATAATGTCCTCAAATTTCTTTTCATCATTAAAAATTAATGTATCTGAGTCCATCCACACGATATAATCGTGATCATTAATATGCCTTAATATGGCTTGAGCTTTAGACCAATTTGCACTACAATTTTCTTCAAGTTTTTGTCGATAAACATAGAATGTGTAATTTTGTTTTTCGCAATAGTCTCTTATTGAATTTTCTGAATGAATTGCATAATCTGAAATTTCAGGAGTATAAAGGCTAACTATGGCAATTTTATTTCCAGAATTGTATGTAGTAAATTTATCTCTGGGTGTTTGTGTTTCAGGTATTTGGTTAGAAATATATTTTAGAAAGTCATAATCTTTGAAATTTTTCCATTGATCTTTGACTTTAATAAATTGTTGTTGTTTTGTCTCTAAATGTTGGTGAATTAAGATATTGCTTTGTTTTTGTTTATATACCCTAAAATCACCCCTTTCGGTATCAGACTTTACATTAAAATGAATTTCAGGAAAAAATCTATCGCAGTATTTTTTTTCTAAATCCCTACAGCAATCATCAATAAAAATCGTTGTTTGGTGCTTTTTAGCGATCTGACTGGACCAGTATATAGGTAGAGCTCGACCGGGAGCCTCAACCCTATCTCCAGGAGGAGCATCAACAAGAATGATATCCCATTTTGTTTTTACTATAAAATCGGGTATGTCAAACTTATTCAAGTATTCTTTATTTATAGGCAGACTATCTTTAACGGTTGTTTGAAAAGTATATAGAATCTTATTTTTTATGTTTTGATTTAAATCTATCCATGCTTGATTCGTTTCTAAGAATAATGTATAACCTTTATTTACTGTATCATATATAATGCTATCTTTACCTAAGCCGAAAACTAGCATATTACAATTACATTTTTTATCTTTAATTTCCCTTACGATACTAGATAAGCTTTTATTAGTCAACTGACAATCTATACCGAAATAATCAACAATTTTTTCTGGATTTTCTTCGTAAAAATTTATGGACTGTTTTTGCTTGTATGGTATTTTTCCTCCTGCTACAGACAATATCCAGGGCTCAGCTTTATACTCTTTTTCTGCCTGCCTAACAATCATTTTTATTTTTTTGTTTCCATCCTTACTCCATACATATTTATTACTTTCTTTATCCTCCACATACCTATGTTCTTTTACATAATTTAATACTTTCACTGAATCATGAACCCCCATTTGCCCAGTAAAGCTAGAAAAATCTTCCCTGCCAATATATTTATTAACACATCTTCCTAATACCCCACAGGCACTAAAATCCAGCGGAGGCTGTTTATTTTTCCTCCATGTCTCATTAATAACATTATCAACTATCGTGTCAATGCAGCTTTTAAGAATTGGGTGTCCAGGAGCACTTCCCATAAATGCATTATATAAATCATGAGCCCCTCTTGAGTTAGAATCTATTGGCGCAAAAAATTCAATATCGTCATTAATGATACTGTCAAAGCTTTTCATGCAAATCATATCCATATCACAAAAAATTCCGCCCTCGATATAAAGCGCGCAATATCTCCATAAATCAGCTTTAAATGCGCCAGGAATAATTCTATCGTAAACCTCCAATACCACAGGCTCAAAGTTTTCTTCGATTAATTTTCTACAGTCATCGTCATCATATAAAAAATACTCATACCCAGGATTTTTTTCTCGAAACGATTTTGATAAGAGGGTTAACCCATCATTTAAATCTTTCGTTTTCCAAGTTTGAAATATTTTCTTTGGGATCTTTGGGCTGTTAGTATTGAACTCGCTCCAAAATTTATAACCCAAACAATCACTATTCCAAGGCTTATCTTTTCCAATAAAATGAAGAACGCCCCCGTCAGAAGACTCTTCTCCTTCATTTTTAAGTAGGTGAAGTCCCTGATTAGTAGATCGAGTAAATTTTTTAAATTTAAATTTACCACCATCAACCCCAATGAGTTGATCAGAAACCAGTATGTTTAATTTATCGGGCAACTCATCAAAATAACACTTGCAGAATATATTAATTAAATCTTGATCTCCTCCAGTAAGTGGAATGTTATAATTATTTTCACGTTTTTCATTTAGGCAAAACTCGGTAAAATTATTCTGTCTTAATTCAACTAAATCTAAAACCATAACTCCAGAATTTCCAATGACTCGATCACCAAAATCGACAGGATTTTTATTTTCAGTTACAGTGCCTTTTGAGCCGTTAAATGTTCGCCAGCCATTTTTAATTTCTTGACGCATTGCGATCCCGCATACATTTGTTTTTATTTTATCAAATTCCCCTAAATTCACATAAGGAATAGTGTCTATATCAAAATATATAACCTTATCAATATCTTTCAATATTTCTGGAATCTGTAATTTTAAATTGGTTGCACTAGACAAGTGCTCGATTGACCTCCATGTTTGATTAATAGAAATATTAAGAGAATCTACAATATATTTTTTGAAAGTAACATTTGATTTATCGACTAATACATTTTCTATATAACACAAATCACTCTCTTTCCCTGAATAAATAAAGTGAATAACAATATTATTGTCTGTATTTTTTTCACATATTGCATTTATGGGATTAATTGCATATCGTATTAAATTTTCATCACAACAAAAACACACATCATATTTTCTATTGATTAAAGCAATATCATGAATTTTTTGTTTGTTTGTGTTTTTGAATTCTATATGTTTTTCTTGCGTATCTGTATTCCAGTGAATCACCGATTCGCCATTATAAAAATCAGCCTTATCCTTTTCGAATATTTTTGCATTAAAATCACCAGCGAGATTTCTGTATAGCGTATGATATTCTGGGCCAATTTCGCGGAAAGTTTCAAGATGTTCACAAGAGTCGATTCTATTTCTTATGTTATTGAAATATTCAGGATTATTCCCGCGATCAACAGCCTTGCCAGTTAAAACCTCACTGACTGAGTGCATATAGGATTGCACGGCAAGAAAAAATAGAGACTCGTCTTTTAGCCGGTAATTTAAATTATTAGCTATAGCTTTGCCTATCATTGGGTTTTTTGGACATGTTAATATAAAATCTTGAGAAAAATCTATATCCTGAAATGTAGGCAAAAACATTGCGGTTTTTTTGTTTATTATTTCCGATAATGGGGTATCAATATATCGATCTATATCAATATAGAGCCCGCCTTCTTGATAAGTTTTTATTAATCTCCAGAGATCTGTTTTTTCTGTGATTTTTCTGTCTTTGATTAGATTCCAGTTATTTTTTCCGATTGTATCTCTGAGCAGTTTGTTTATATCATCATCATCATAAACTTCTATATCCCAATCTGGATTTAACAGCTCTAGATTCTTGGGCCCCTTTTTAATTAATTCGTAGTTAGAATTAAGGATATCTTTGTTTTTCCAAGATAGATGAACTTTTTTGGGAATTTGCTTGTGTAATATTTCTGTTATATTCGGAAAATTAATATTCATATGATTAACGCTTTCTTCTTTTGGTGCATCTAGATAAAAAGTAGTATGATCTAAATCTTTTACACCAGCAAAGACTTTTATTTTATTGCCCACTAACTTAATAGAAGAGCAATATACTCCATCAGGAACCCTTATTGGAGTTTTTGTTAAATTTTTAATTTGCCCTTCGAATATTTCAAAGGTTACTAATTTATAACAGTATTCAAATTTTTTATCTTTATTCCTTTTGTGACACAGCATTACATATTTATTTTTAGAAATCTTAATTGGATTGGTTGAGCAGCTAAAATTCATGACTTGATCAACATCCTGACCCTTAAAAGATATATCAGAAATTGAACCTGCTCGACTATAAACCAAGGGGTCGATCATCCTTATAACGTAGAACTCGTTTTCATGAATGAAGCAGGTCCAGTTTTTTTCAAGTTGAGATTGTGTATCATTATCTATTATCCCTAAAAACTTTATTTCAGCAGTAGTCAGGTTAACTTCACAATAAGCTGCATGAAAATCTAATTCAAGCCCAATTGGCTTATTCTCATCCCAGTTGCCATCTGCTTTTTTTGACCCTTTAAATATTCTAGTATAAGGAATCATTGAGCAGGTCGCCAAAACAATAATACCGCTATCAGTTTCCCTTGCTGAGCAATCTATAAACCTCAAGTCCTCAATAATAGATTTACCAGACTTTTTATCTATATCAATTCTCCGTGCGGATTTGTATCTTATGTTTTTTACATTAAAGCTACATTGCTTAAATCTACCTCCACATTCAAGCCAATAGGTAAAATTACTTCGATTAAAACCAGAAGGAGGGGGCTTACCCGACATATATTCCTCGCCTCGATATAGAACATACTCTTGGTTTTTAAAATTTATCGAAGTGGGATTAATCAGGCAAATTTTTTCCTGTATTTTAAAATTTTCCATTGCGTCATATATAGATTTAGAGTAATCAAAATGATCTAATATTTTTCCATTTTTTAATTCTTTTAATTTTTCATTATCTTCTAGTATCTCAACTTCAATGCCACACGCCCTAGCTTCCAAGACAGATCTTTCTCCTCCGCCATGAGTTTCGCACGGAACTAAGCATTTTTTAGCTGAATTATATAGACCTGATAATTTTTCGTAAGAAATAAAATCCATAATCTCGGCACCTCGATCAGTTAAATATTTTTTAATATCTTTATTTTCTATCGCGCCCACGCAGACCTTTCTTCCTTCGTATTTCAGAATTTCCCAAGGCCTTTTGTATCCTACTATAGAGCCAACAAACAAGCAATCTATATCTTTTTTTGGTCTAAGCGATGGCCTCATTGATCCAGAGTCTATTCCGAATGCATGAAAAGCTTTTGGATTATTTTTTAGATTTGCATGTTCTGCATACCATAGCGTCTCATAAAACATTAAATCAAATTTATCCAACTGAGAATCTGAAGGCTTGGAGTTTGATGCAGAAATAAAAATACCTTTTCTGCAATTTTTAATTCTTGCTTCTATAGCTGGAAATATATTACCACCAAAACCTTCTTTTACAAAAACCCAATCAAAATCATCGAAATCTATTATACCATCGTTGATATTAACCATAGATATTTTGTATATCGAGGACAAAAGTTTTATAGCTTCAGTAAATCCGTCCTTCCATTTTTTATATTTTTCTTTATTATCTTTTGGTATATTGTATACAATAGCTATTTTCTTTTCTTTTTTATTTATTTTTGACTCATACAATGCGTCGGATAAAATATCTAGGTTAATATTGTTTCCCTTTTTATAAAATTTAGAGTCTTCAATTTCATTTAGTTTTTTAATTTTGTTAATTTCTCTTCCTTGGCTCAAAAAATAATCCAAAAACTTAAAATCACCTTCATCCAAAAATTCATATTGCAACCACAAGTTAGGCACACCATAAGCGTCTGCACATATCAGCCCATGAAGAGAAGAAGAAACTATCGACTTACAAGAACAGATTTGATCGATAACCTGCCTCCAGTCTTGGCACGGATCAATTATGTAAAATTTACCAGAACCATCGTGATTATAGTTTGTGTTATCGGTAATATGAGGAACAATACCAATTTTGCTGGAAAGATGTGGATCAATTTTAGGCTGATAATACCTAGATATAAACAATCCAGGATCTCCATAAATTTCCGGACAATCAATCCCTTTTGAAATTAAAAAGTCTCTGCTTTTCGGCCCTCTTACGGCAATGACATTAAGGCTTTCATAATTAACTCTGTCATTTAATTTCCTGACTCCCGATCCAAATACATAGTAATCATCTTGAGCCATTTGAATATAAGAGCCCAAGGCTATTAAATTTATATTATGATTTTTTGAATGTTCATTATAGGTAAAATCATTAAACGGCAATAATTTCTTCATTATGTATGCAGACATTTCGTCTCCGAAATTTTTCTTACCCGCCATACCCGGCCAATAATGCAGATTTATTTTACCGTCAATCATTTATAATAGATTCTATCTCATTCAAGGAAGCTTTTGTTTATTTTGATTTTTCCTTCGCCCCAGTTCCACCATTTAAGATTGACTGGGAAATTTATTTTTTCTAAATCAAATCTATCTTTCGCATATCTTAAATCTGAATTTTTATCTATTTCTGTGTTATCATTTTCTTCGTGTAATTGATAGCTCATAAGTGGATTGAGGTGATATATACTTTTTGGTGCCGAGAATAATTTATTTTTATTAAAGAATTTTTGCATGAAATTATCAAGCGCATCATCTATTCCATTCTGCTTAACCCATTGACACAATAAACTAGCAGCAGTTTTACTTAAAACATATGAACTTGCATTCATGTGCCAAAAATGATCGTTTTTAGTGAAAAAATCATTCCTTTTAATGTTGAGGAAATAATCGTTATATTTTTTTAATGCTTTATGGTAGTGGGGTTTATTCCAGGGTTGACAACCGCCTAAGTATATTAAATTATAATTTTTAGGAATATGCTTACTGAATACTTGGTTCCAAAAATCAACAAAACCGTCTTTAAAAACCACATCATCTTCTAATATCAAGTAATTGTCCGCAGACTTATCTAGAGATAGCTGTTTCCATAGCTTATAGTGGCTTAATGCGCATGCAATTTCAGCTTTGGTTAATTTATTTAAAGATTTGCCAAATAACTTTAGAATTTCCTCATTTAAATTTAAGTCATTTGCATTTATAGCTGGAAACCTTTCAGCGGAAAATGGTAGATTTTTTTCTATATGGCTAAGCCTGTCTTTTCTTCGGTCTAAGTTAATAAAAAAACATTTACTGATTTTATTTAAATATTTCATTCAGTAATGACTTAAATATATTGATGTTTGATAATTTAAAAGGAGAAAATTCTTTGAGCTTTTCTCTGGCTTGGAGTTTATATTTATCATGCTCTTCTTCATGATTTATTGTTGCGCTATAAAGTTGATTTGCTGCCATGGTTACGTCATTATGTTGATAATAATATCCTACTGAAGATAGACTTGGACAGTTATGTATAACTGGAAGACCCATGTATAGCTGCTCAAATGTTGCGTAATTATATTCATTTTCTACTTGATGACTAACAATTGTTTTTCCAAACTTACTTATTGCATTAAGGGAACCCCATCTTCCATTGAAATAGCAGAAGTCGTCTTTCTGTAGAATATTCAATCTATTAACATATGCCGCAAAGTATTGCCTTTCTCTTATTTTGTCTGCGCAAAATATATTTATAGATTCTATGTGTCCAGGTTTTTTTGATTCGAGCCTTTCGCAGATCATAATTGGTATAAAACAGTTTTTTAGCATATTATTGTTTGGCTCGAAAATACAGATTTTTCTGACTGATTCTTTATTAAATAAAGGGTTTAAGTTTTTTTGTTTTAATTCTTTTATTTTATCCTGTACAAAAGATGGTTCCCATATCATTGGAGTAATAATGACATTATCATTTCCATAGTATGCCTTGGTATATTCAACCGCAGATTTATGGTGTGGCAGCATCCAGATTTGATCTATTAATTTGCCCATTATTTTAGGGTTCAATTTGATGTTTGTGTTATCGTATCTTGGAGAAAACATTGTGTTAAATGAATCTATGTAAAGTTTGTGACCAAAGTGTGCCACTATAATTTTTAGATTTTTATTTCTATTTTTTAATTCTATAACCGATTCTATAGGAATATCAAATCCTGCAATAATTATAAGGTCAAAGTTTTCACTTTTATCTTCTACAAGATCTATGAAGGTCATAGCTTTGTGCTTTTTGTGCATTTTGTGCTTTGGTGGTTCTTTACTAATGTAGTAGCAATCATGCCCTATTCTTGAGAATAAATCATACAAGAATACGATGTGTTGTTGCATGCCATTTACCCAAAAGGCTTTAGACATATCAAGTGTGATTCCAATTTTCATGACAATAATTTTTTATATTTTTCTATGTTTTTAGGGTTTTGTGGTGAGTAAAGTTTTATTACTTCTGTCGATTTCTGAGAGTATTCTTCTAGGTTGCTGTCGTGATATAATAACGCTTCATTTAAGGCTATAGATCCCTTTTTTGTATCATAATCAGGGTAGAAATATCCTGCGGATTTTATATATTTTGAGTTGTGAATTAGGGGGATATTTAAGTATAAACTTTCTAAATATGTATAATTAAGTCCGTTTAATAGTTGATGAGAAACAACAACATTAGACTCTGACGAGAAAATTTCTGTAAATTTTTTTCTTGGAGCAAAGAATATTTTGTTAAGTTTTGTTATGTTAAGATTCCAAAGTAAGCTTTTGAAATACATTTTGTCCGTAAGTTTTTGTGAGCAATATACATTTACTTCCTTGAAAGAGTTTTCCTGGAATGTATTAATATATTCTTCTATAATCATAATTGATGGAAGGCAGTGTTTTGTTATGTTTAGATTTGGCTCTAGTATTCCTATATTCTTCTCCTCTCCTGGTTTGTAAAAACAGCTTTTTCCTTTTTTTGCGAGCTCTTTTTCTGACTGTTTTATGTAATCCGGTGACCATATATACGGCAGTGTAAAAACTTTTTCTGTTTTATAGTAAGTTTTGAAGTAATTAAATGAAATTTCGTAATGAGGGGATATCCAAACTTCGTCAACATCTTCAGGGTTTACGGATATATGATCATTCCATGCGCACCTTTCGATGTCTGCGAGCATAGAATTGCCATATAATAAATGTATATTCTTAAACGAATTATTTTTTTGCTTTAGTTTTTTTAATAATTTTATATCTATAAGCCATGATGTATTTAATACTAGGTCTATTCTTTCAATTATATCAATAAGGTATTTTTCGTGGATAATATCAATATTTTTTGGAAGGTCTTTGCCGTCTTTGATTTCATGATCAATACATAATATTGCATTTGCCCCCATGTCTTTAATTAGGTTGGCTAGGAAAATTATATTTTGCTGTAATCCATTACAAAATACTCCGTTTTTATAGCTTGCGGTCAATAATACATTCATTGACTAATTTTACACAATTAATTTTCTGAAATTACAAAACTTGCTGGATTTAATGTGGAGGTATTAGCTGATCTATTAAGCTTGTCTAAATTAAATACAAATGATCCATTTGAGTCTGTAATTCCGTTTGAATCACAGACGGTAAAGTTATTATTTTCGTCTATAGCGTTAGATAATTGAAAACCATCAGCATAGGATTTATATGTATAAATTGTACCTCCATTAGGGGCCGTACCGCCTTCAGATATATTTTCAAAAGATATACTATTGGGATTTGATACTGATGTGCCAATATCCGCTAGGCCTGCACCTAAGCTATTTGGTGAAGCAGATATGGTTCTAGATGAAAAACCCTCTAGTTTATATGTTGGCCTTACGGAAATTGTGTTTGTCTCTATATTCGCCAGATTAAAAGCAGAGACTTGCCATGTAAATGTACCCTTCGTGTCGACATCTTTTGCGACTATTGTAAATGAATTACTGTTTTTGCCTGTACCAGATGAATTTATACTTAGTTGGGATGGGTTTGTTTGTGCGCTGTTGGTAGATAAAGACGGGGCAGCAAGCATTAATTGATTGCTGGACATTGAGAATTGATCTGAATTACCAGCTGGAGAGCTAATTAATTTTGAAGCTAAGTTGTTGATTGATAGAGATAAAGCTGTATTTGCAATATTTACCACGTCTTGATCTTCTATTGTGATTCCATTTGAGGTTTTTGTTGCAGATATTTTTATATTATTTTGACCACCGTCATTTTTTACATTGTATCCTCCGTTTAAATAGTCTACATTTTTATTTGATTCAAATGTATTAGGATTGGATATTGTTAGCTGATTATTTGGTGATGAGTATATTACTGAATCGTAATTGTTTAGAGCGTTTAAAACGGTTGCGCTTTCTGTGTTTTTAATGGCTTGTTGTGAAGCGGGGTAGGTAATTGATGATATTGAAACCGATGGAGCGCTACCGTTGTTTAGTTTTGTCGTATCTGTTGTTGTGAATTTGTCACTTTGTGTGCCAAAATTATTTCTAGCCTTAAATGACGCTGCTTGGTCTCCATCTCGATTTGAGGAGCCAATTGTGCCGAATACAGAGATTGGCACTGTAAATTTATATGTTCCGTCTGAAAGGGTTGTCTTAGAATAGGATGAGGAAAAAGATGTTTGCGTTCCTCTTGATACTCCTTCATTTTGAACAGAAATTGAAATGTTATTAATGGAAACACCTTTTCCGTCAACAACAATTTCTGAATTAACAGTATCACCAGCTTTAACTTCTTGGGTTCCAATGATATGTGGAGATGTTGCGGATATAGCGAGTGGGTCTAATGAGCCGCTAATAATAACTGGACCATTCGCGATTTTTACTTTAACTCTTTCTGTATCCGTAGCTCCATTGTTTGTTCTAAGTGCATGTATTTCAATATTATCTGAATTATTAAATATACCACCAACATAGTCTACTGATTTTGTTGATTCGAATATTCCTGAATTTGTTATACTTATATCAGAGGTCAGGGATGTATATGAGACTGTGTCTGTGGTATCCGACCAGTTTGATATACTATTTGAAAACGTCGTAGATTCACCTTCTCTTAGTCCGTCTGATCGTCCGTTGTATGACGCTGGGTCATTTGCATTAATAATTGGATATAGTTGATCAAGGTCCCTTGTGCCGCTAGTGTGTCCATAATCAGTTGATTCTTTTAAGTCGCCCGTTGCGCCAAAACTATTAATTGCTTGAATTGCAACCGAGCTTGGTCCGGATCGATTGGATACTGTTACGGGAATTGTAGCCCTAAAAAGACCTCCTATGTCAACTAAATTATAATTGCTAAAATCAATTTCTTCTGCCAGTCCATGATTATGAACCTTTATGAAATCTACATCATTCCTGTCAAAATCAACGAATATATTAATTGTGTCTCCTTGTTTTAAGTGAGAAGAACCTAGTTCATGGCCAGGCCTTGCGGTTGCATTTGATATTTCATCAATTGTTATATTTACCGCTTCAGGACCGCCACCAAGTTCATTTAAAGGTATGATTGCAGATCTGCCATTTGCGTGTCCAGTGATACCTGTCAAACCTTCTAGGTTAATATTATCTAAAAATCCTTTAAACCTTCTAGTGTTATCACCAAGTTCTTCTATATTTGCAAGAGGTATTGGTTGACCGTTAATGGAAGCGAAACCAACATAATCTTGGCTTGGTCCGTCCCACTCTATTTCAATTCTTAAATCCTCGGCGGTAGCTACCGTAACTCCGGAAAGGTGAGTGTTTGGTTCTGGGGTGTTGGTGTAAAATATTTTTTCTGTAACTCCAATATTATCAGTAACATCTGAAAAGAAAACAAATTCTGCAGCGCCAGAACTAACTTGGGTTATTGAGCTATTTAAAGTGTCTAATTTTGTTGCAACATCAACACCGGCAACGGTTAAGCCATTAACAAAGTTTCCTTGATCAAATTCAACTGAATCAGTAGTCCTTACATTTTGATCCATGACAAGAAATTCATTATTAATTAGCTTGCCATCAAAGTATAGATTATCAAAGACGCCTGTACCCCAGGCTCTACCTATTCTACCTACGCTGCCTTCTCCGCTATTTCTTGGAACTAGATTTCTTGTGCCCATTTCTTATATTACACCCAAGATTATTAAAAGGATATATCGTCCGTAAACGCATTTGGACCCGTGTCATATCTCCAGAGATTAGCTCTTAGCTCTAGGTTGTTATCTTCTCGAAGAATCCACATTGTATCAGATATGAATTCATGAGTTGTTGGGGTTACTTCTCCAAACTCATTTAATTCAAAAGCTTCTTTTTGTAAGAATCGACTTCTTAGCATTTCTTCCTCGAAGCCACTGCTTATTCCTCCACCACCAACTCCAGAAACTTGTATGCCAGTTATTAAATCATATAAATAGGCTCCGGATTTAATTAAATTTCCACTAACATCCCTTAAAAACTCTGCGACATTTATTTGATCAACTAAAAAACTGTCTGCTGATCCAGTGTTGATATTTAAGTCGCCTATAAAAGCGTAAGATATATTTCCACTTTCAGAGTTGAAGTTTTGACCAGATAGAAAATTAAATTGACCTGTTTCTAGCGTCAGGTCTTTTATTTGAGAAGAATCAAAGTTACCTGTTGTTGAGTTTAATAATTCTCCCGATATGTCGTCAAAAAAACCTGTCTTTAAAACTAAATTATCTATAAATCCGCTTTGAGTAGATATATTTAGTGAGTCTATATTTTCTCCTGATGCGTTATCGAAAAAGCCTTCGTCAAAATTTAAAATTGAAACACTAATTTCGTTTGTTTCTATTTTTTTGCCTTCAATTAATACAAGAGGGTCAAGTGGCTGCTGGCCAATGATATATTTATCTTGACCAATCCTGCGCAGGGGATTTTTGATTTCAAAAAAGTCCATAACTTATTTGATAATATCGTCGTATCCTGTTACTTTATATACTATTGAATATTTTACTGTATAACCTGATACTGTGTGGGGTCTTTTTATGAATACTCTGCCAGCTTCATCATTATCAATTCTGACCGCCATATCTGTATCTAGATAAATTAAATCTTCATTTTTAGGTGAAACTGGTTCATTTTTATTTAATCTTCTATCTGCAGTGTGAAATTGCATTGGGTAAGAAGATTCATTAAATATTACAATATGGTCCATTAATCCTCTTTCGTACAAGTTATTATAATCTTCTAGTTCATAAGAATTAATAAGTGATGCCGATACATTTTCTTGCCTTAGAGAAAATTCAGTATCTGTGTGAAAGGTGCTAAATGCGCTGACACATCGATCTTGCGGTGTGCATTCTGAATGTATGAAATAGTCTGGGTGACCAGTTTCAAGTTCGCTTTTATTCATTCTCCCATTTTGAAAATAAGTTCCAAATACATCATCCATTAAATTTTTATTAATACCATAACAACTACCTGAATCTGTACCGTATCTTGCGCTTTCAGGAATACTCTCCATTAATATAAAGTCTTCTTCTATCTTTTGGTTGACGGTTTTGGTTCTTTTTTTCCAAGGTTGAGCGCTTTTTCTTTCTATAGTAATACCATCTGTATCAAATCCTACGTCGTCTAGTTTTTCAATAACTCCAGAAAGTAACTCATGTGTTTTGGTGTCAGAGTCTAATTCTACGTCAACATGTATATTTGAAAGTTCTCCTGAAATACCAGAAAGTAATCTATGGGTTTCTGAGTCATCTATATCTATGTTTGATAATTCTCCAGAAACCCCAGATAATAATCTGTGAGTCTCTGTGTCATCAATATTGATGTTCGAAAGCTCTCCTGAAACCCCAGATAGTAACCTATGAGTCTCTGTGTCGTCAATTTTTAATCTAGATAACTCTCCAGAAACTCCAGATAGTAGCCTATGGGTTTCTGGGTCGCTATCTATCTCTACATCGATATGTATATCTGACAAGCCAGAAGATATACCTGAGAGTAACCTATGTGTTTCTAGGTCTGCATTATTTGAATCAAGGCTTGATAAAGCCCCAGAAATTCCAGATAATAATCCGTGTGTAGTGGTATCGCTATCAACTGATACGTTAAAATTAATACCAGAAAGATAACCACTTAGATTCGATACGTCATCAGCAATTCCATTTAAAATAGCATTGGTTGATGTTAAATCTATTTCTAGATCTAAATCTAAATTTTCAGCAATTAGCTCTATTTTACCTTGCGGCTCCCACCTACCGGATTCTTTATTCCAAAAATATTGAAATACGGGCGCAGGAGATAAGTGGTCTAACTGCGTAATATCCGTATATAACGGATTATTTTTATAATCTCCATTGGCCATACAGGAGATTATTACACTTATTTTTAGCTGTTATCTTGGGGGTGCTTTAGTCCCCTTCTTTTTTTGCTATAATTTCGGAAATATTTCTGTTGAACTGGATCGTAACCCAGTTTATCTTTTCTTTTTTGGCTAAGCTCTTTGCTTTTGTCCATTATGTCTCCCATAGTGCCTTTTGTGTTATCAGTTTTGTCTCTAAATGATTGTGCACTAAATGGATCTATAGAGGAATCAATGCTGGCTTCTGGGCTATAAAAAACTCTTTTCCATTTTACTCCATCTTTGTCAATATATTCGTGTTTATCATTCATGCCCTGAATGATATCTATTTCTTCTGATGTAATAGGATGTTCGTATGTATATAATGGCATTTTAAGATAAAATTGTATTTAATGTATTTTCGTAGGTAAATTTTTCTTTTAATTTCTTACCTTCGATATTTATGTTTTTACACTTGCTTTCTGCTAGTTTCATGGATTCAATAAACTCTTCTTCGTCAAATGTATAGATATTACCCTGATTGAATTCCGCGCCTTCTTTGAAGAATATATTATCATAGACAGGTTCTTTTCCCGAAGGATCTACTAATATACAGTTTTCTTCTTTAGCCCAATCTTTATGAGCGCTACAATTTAGAACTATACTCCATTTACCTAAACATGTTGCATTAAAAGACGGCAGGTTCCATCCCTCTGCTCCACTCATGCCCCCTAGGTCAATATCTATAGAATTTAAGTAATCATTAACTTGGGAGTTTTTTGGTAGGAATGGTAAAAAGTTTACATTGCCGACTCTCTTTCCTTCTAGTATATTATTAATAATACTTTCCATTTGTTCTTTTTTAAAAAAAGGATTTGTTATGCAGCAGGTTAATTGGTAATCATAATTATCTCCATATTTTTTAATCCAAGTTTTGATAATTTTTTCGGTATGTTTTCTTTTTTCGAATTTACCCATGATACCAAAATGAATTTTGTTTTGCATGTATGTTTTATTGGTATTATGAAAAGTATCATCAAATCCAAGAGGCGCAAAACCGGAATCAGGGAATAATTTAGATGCATCTGATGAACTAAAAAATGTTTTATCTTGAAATTGAGAAAGCTTAAGTTCTTCTTTGGTTGGTTTATCTAGTTCGTAAAATGTATATAGAATTTGTTTTTTAGAGATTCTGCTCTCAGACCCATTTAGGTGCCACATTTGGAGGGTTGTTGTTTCTGGGTCCAACATAGAGTATCTGTTATTTACTCCTGTTTCAACCCACTCTTTGAATTCTTTATTAATCGACCCGAAAGAACTTACATCTACGTTTCCGTGTGGAAAAATAGCCACCTCCATTTTTTGGTTATACATTTCTTTTAGCAGATTAAATGATACATTCCCAAAAGATAGGGAGTTTAGCGGTCCTTTGTATATTAAATTTTTCATATTAAAATGGTATATCAGCGAATTCGTCTTCCTCAAGTATCTCTGCGGCTTTTTTCTCTGCAATTTTATCTTGATCTAATTCTTCATTTTTATCTAAGAAGTTGACGAAGTCTGCTCTGCAAAAAATCTTACTTCTATTTTCTCCGGATTGAGACTTCCAGTTATTTAGTATTAGTCTTCCTTCTACGAGAACCTTTCTGCCTTTATTGAGAAATCGATTGCAGTTTTCAGCTACATTTCCCCATGTTTCTATATCTATATAAAATACAGAATTATTAATTTTATTATTAATTGCTATACTGAATGAACAAACAGTATTGCCGTTGGGTATTTTTTTAATAATAGGATCTTTTGTTAAATTTCCCAGTCCGATAAATTTATTCATATATCTTTTGCTAGTTGTTCTTGAAAGTTTTTCACTGCAGAATTATGTATATTTATGCAACCTTGTATACTAAGGTTCATTGCATCTCCAATTTTTTTCCATGACATTAATTTATTTTTTGAGCCTTCAACATACCTCATTTCAAATATTCTTTCAACGCGTTTATCAGGATGCTCTTTAATTACATCTAATACTTTATTGAATAAATCTTGTTTAATGCTGTCTGATATAGTGTCGCAAGTTTCTTCTTCTAAAGAAAGGTTTTCTAGATAGTCGCTATGCCATGCGGGGCGCCTTTTGTTTCTATTGTAGATATTTAAGCACATCCATTTAGTTTCATTGCCCAGGTATGTACTGAATTTTGCACCCCTATCTTTGTCGAATTTTTTTGCGGCATCATAAATTTTGTATTCCTTGTCGCTAATTAAATCTTCGTAATCTATGAAAGGACTATTTGGGCTTGCATATGAGTTTACCATTTCTATGTAAATACCACTATGGCGCTCTACTAGCAAGCGCAAGCTTTCTTCAACATCAATATCATTTTGAATATTTTCAACAAGCGTTAAATCATCATTTTCTGTATTCATAAAATAGATTGTAATGCTTCGTCAATAATATTCGATAATTCATTGTCTTTTTGTGAGTCAAAATCTAACCACTCAACAAAAAAGTCTGACTTGCCCTTGAGGATGGGATCATTATCCGCCTCTTCTTGGTTTGGTGCAGTGATACCATTTCTCGTGATATGCACAGCCTTGCCGCCTAGGGAATGAACCCAGTCTATCTCATTTTCAAATCTAACATCAGTTATAAATATAACTTTTTTTTGCTCTTGCTTATCTTGTATTTTTTCGTTCAGTTTATTAATCCAGCAGTTTGGGTCAATTTTTCTTCTTAAGTGCGTGCCGTAAGTAACTAAGAATGGTCTAATTAATTCTTTCTCTGAATTGTCTTCGGTAAAGGATGATATTCCTAGGTTACTCTTAAGAAACTCATCGCATTCATTTTTAAGTTCATCGGCAAAAGCTAGTCTGCACGAATTGATACCTCTTGATTTAAGTTTTTCTTTAGCTAAAAAGTAGAAACTATCTTTTCCACTCCTAGCTAATCCTGATACTCCGATTACTCTAGTCATGCCCCAAAAACAGTTTTAACATTACTGGACAATTCATGATGCCCTGCGTTAGCTAACATTCTTGAAACCGAGTGATATGATATCAAGTCATCGTATTCATCTTCCATTACATCTGGCTTTAGTTCATGAGATATCATGACTGAAGATAACTTCAAGTCCCTTCCGTTTTCTTGCAGCATTCTGGTTAGTGTTTCAGTGCAGGCCTCTTCTTCTGATTCTGCTTCAATTATAACTGACCAATCAGAACATCTTATCATGTAATGCTTTCCTTTGGTTAAATCTATAAATTTCATGCACAAAGTATAACATCTTATTTACAATTTGTCAATTCTTATATTTATAAATTATTAAAAAAGTATTTAATGTATATCTATATTATTAACATCGTACAATTTTTTGTATGTCGGTAATACAATTTTTTGAATTCTGCTTGACTATTTGTTCAGTAAATGATATTATCGTTGATAATGAAAAAATTTACACAGATTCCTCTTGCTGTTCAGCAAGACATAATCAACGGTAAGCTTATTGGAAATGATCTTGTGGTTTATAACTATCTAGTATCAAAAGCTTCACACGGCAAGCCTATATATTTTTCCAATGACAGAATGGGAAGGGACCTAGGAGGCATGTCTTATGGAAAGATATCTGCTAGCCTCGGGAGACTATCGAGAGCCCAACATATCGTTAGAAAAAAAACTTGCAACAAAACATTAACCCAACTCAAAACTTTAGTTCTCGACCACAACACAATGTTAGTAAAGGGTTGTAAGCAATGAAAATATCAGTAAGAATGGAAGGCGGCCTAGGTGACCACTTATTGGCCAATAGGTTCATTCCTGCAATTAAAGAGCAGTGGCCTGGTTGTAAAATTGATCTATGGTCCGACACAGAGGGCAATACATTTCAATCAAATGTCCTTAATAAGATGTGGCCATCTCATTTCAATGATATTTTTGTCTTGAAAGAAAAAAGATATAAAAGCCTTAAAATTAAATCTTCAAATTTTCCAGAAGAAGACTATCGGGGTTCAATAAAAAACGTTAAACCTGTAGACCTTAAATTAATGGAGGGGGCTTACGACAAATTTTATGACCTTCACATTGATTCCCTCGATTGGATGAATTATGATTTTGATTGGTTTAAGCATTTTCAAATTTTCCCCACCCCAGAAAACAAAGGAAGAATGTTTTATCCCAGTGCAATGTTTCCAGATAAATTTATACTAGCGCATCTTTATGCAAGAGATGGCGCAGATTCAAACATGGAAGATTGGTATATAGAAAAACTAGTAAAAAGCATTACGCAAGAGTTTGACATGATAATCCTGTATAACGAGGAGTCGGAGCATAAATACAAAAAACTAATGTCTGAAAACATCGACAGGCTTCACTTCATGAACGAAACAGTGATTTCGATTTTTGATATTTCTTCAAGATGCACAGCAATGCTTGCTATTGATTCAGGAATTAGATATATCCCATATCACTATGGAAAGCCAGTTTTTACATTCTCTAAATACTGCACTCAATACGGAGTTGTCCAATATTCATACCTAATTAGGTGGTTGCTTAATGATAGATATGTCTTGCCATTACATTATGACATAAGCGGAGCATCAACCATGTTAAAAAACTGCTTAAGAAATCCAGCTTACAGATTATACCCACACCTCTTAGATAACATTGAAAAGCTTGTGGCACAAAGAGATATTACTGAATATATTACAGAATGAAAACGGCATTACTTTTTAGCGGAAAACTAGGAGATTGGAAAGATGCATCAATGTCAATCATGGAAAATATTATCTGGCCCTTAAAGCCAGACATTTTTGTCACTACTTGGGACGATCAACCCTCCTATGATTTTTGCAAACACTACAACCCCGTCAAAAGAAATATACTAAACTTCAACCAAGTAATGAAACTATTCGGCTCCATGGACAAGCTGGACTACGAACCAAATGCAGGCCTAATACCCATGTTGGCGGGGTTAAAAGCCTGCCATACATTATACCACAACCACAAACAACTCAAGAAACTAGATTATGATTTAATAATTAGATTACGCCCAGACGTACAAGTTCTTGAGCCAATTAAAATCCACGAAAAAAATGATTGCATAAAAAATAAATTAATTAGGCTACCCTTGTTTGAGAGTGAAAATATTTATAATCACGAAGAAGAATTAAAAAAACAATTTAGCTTTAGTTTTGTTTATGAAAAACAATCTTTACCAAATCAAATTAATGATCAATTTGCCATTGGACATCCAGATCAAATGGATAAATACTTTAACTGCTTATCATTTTTAAGGCAAGCTATAAAAATCATGTGGGAAGATGGATACCCAGAATATATGATCAAGGTCCCCGAGTCAGTCATGACTATGTGTCTCAATTTACAAAACTGTAAATACAAGCAATTAACTGGCACCAATTCTTTTGGTAATATAAAAACCATTTTATGCAAAGATGGAAAAAAGTGGAGAAATCAAGGGCACAACTCTACAATCTACAATGAAAGCTCCAATAGTACTAACAGCTTATAATAGACCTGATTACTTTGAGCAAGTCTTAGACTCCCTATCTCCGCAATGTTGGGACAGAAAGGTTTATTGTGTTGTCGATGGACCTAGATTTCAAGATGACATACCATTAATTGAAAAATCATTTCAATTATCTCGCGACAAAATACCGCATTGCGAATCAGTTATATCAAGATCAAACCAAGGTGTTGCTAAGATAATGAAATACGCAAGAGAACTAGCATTCAAGGAAAATGAATTTGTAATCCTTATCGAAGATGACTCTGTGCTCCAACCTCACTACATACAACAGTTAGATTTTTTGATTGATAAATTCGAAAACGACGAAAGGATTGCAATGATTAATTGTTTTGGAGAGCACCATCGATCAAAAAAAACTCATAAATATTCTTATTTAGATTATTCTCAAGACCAACAAAACAAAGTTTCAATAGAATCTCAAAAACAAAACAAAAATAAATTAATATTAATGGACCACATGTGGGCTTACGCAATGCGAAGGTCATCTTATGAAAAAATATATGACATACTAGAGTCCTACTGGAAATTACTACCAAACGAGTATAGGTTTAGGCCTCATGGAGAAATTCTAAAACTCATGTCATCAATAGGTGCGGACCCCCAAAAAATTGTATCAAGCCAAGACTCCTGTACATCCGCAGCTTTTACTGCTAGAGGGATGATAAAAATATCTACATTTACTAACAACTTCAAATATATTGGAGAAATTGGCGAGCACAGCAGGCCAAATAATTTCAAGGATGCTGGTTGGTGTGATCAAGATGTATATGATTTATTTCAAGACGACTTTTTATGGAATGAAAGTGTTTTTGATGAAATTAAACTTCACGCAAGAAAAAAATATTTAAAATGAATGTGCCAAATCAACCATGGATGTCAAAAGAAGAGATTAATTTAATATTAAGCTTCCTCAGTAAGAATGACATCATGCTTGAGTACGGCTGTGGAGGAAGTACAATGTTCTTTCCTAATTACGTAAAAGAGTATCACAGCATTGAATCAGATGAATCTTGGGCCAATTCTGTCAAAAATATTATGCCCAAGAACGCAACAATACACTGTGTTCCCACTATTAGGCCTAATGATCCAGATCAAAAACATGCAACAAAGTGGGACCAATTATATACAACTAAAATGTATTATGCTTACAAAGAATATATTGAAACGGGATCCAAAATAGACAAAACATTCTCCAAGATCCTCATAGACGGCAGAGCTAGGCCTCAGTGCGCTAGGTATATGTATGATTTCATAAATGACGATTGTATAATCTTTATACATGACTGGCATCCATGCAGAACTCATTATAGATCAGTTTTAGAAAAGTATAAAGTAATAAATGAAATAAAATCAGGACAATGCTTGGTAGCTTTATCTAAAAAATGAAAAAGGTAATATCGACATGTTTATTCGGTAATAGATCAGCGGCTTACCATAAATATGCATTGGGTGCACCAAGAAACGCTAAATTTGTATCAGAAAATATGCCCGACTGGAAATTTAGATTATATTTTGATGAGACTGCACCTTTAAACATAATCAAATCGGTTGAGTCAATAGATAACACTGAATGTATAAAAATGCCTACGGGTAAAGGTAGAGAAGGTTGCTTTTGGAGATTTTTAGCGTTAGATGATTGCGATGTAGCGGTATGCAGAGATTTAGATTTTCAAATACAACAGAATGACATTATATCAATCAACGAGTGGCTAAATACAGACCACATGTTGCATTTTGTATGGCTTGCCCACGATAGACTTTCAGCTTGGAATAGAAAAAATAGAAGGTACTACATGGCAGGCTGTTTCGGTGGCCGAAATCTACCTTTTAAAATTAGAGAATTAATAAATAAATACAAAGATCCACTATCGGAATTCGGCGCAGATGAATATTTCCTAACAGAATACTTAGTTCCTAGAGTGCTACAATATGAAAAAATATTAATGCACGTGGAACCAAATCCAAAAAATATACCAAAAGGTAAAACCAAAGAATATGTAGAATTATTTCCAAACAAAGAAAAATATATATATTTAGAAAAAGATTGGGTAGGAATATAAAATGAAATACTTAGGATATGGCGGAGTAGGGGATTGCTTGATTATTATTTTCAAATTACTTGAGCAAGAACAGTATGAACTGTATACCCATATAGAATCAACTAAAGAAAAATTATTAATGTGTGGAGAATTATTAAATATTTTCAATATAAATCATCAATTAATACATGCTCCTAATTTAAGACATTGGTGGCAAACCAACCATCATAAATTTGATAAATGCTTTAATGTTTGTGCCCATGGTCGCATAAAATGCCCGCCTAGAGATTTCCACTGGCAACCTTGTATTGATGAAGGTTTTAAAAATTCATATATAAATAATACAGTTAATAAAAAATATGATTTATGCATACAAGTAAACGGCGGAATAAAAAATGAAGGGAAAAAACGCCACATTAATAAAAGACCAATACTAAAATATTTAAGTAACCTTAACTTTGATGAGAGTAAAGTTTGCTGGGTTGGAATAGAAGAAATTAATCCTCCATTTGGTAAAAGTTTTAGTGGCAAATCTTCACTGAAAGAAACGCTTAAAGTTATCAGCCAAAGTAAAAAATTCATAGGATTCAATAGTGTACTTTTATATTGGGCGCTTTACAATAAAATAGAAAGCCATTTATTTATGGATCACCAAGGAAAACATGATATTAGAATACATGATGATTGGAAAAAACACCTAATTTATATAAATGATTAAATTAATTATATTTGATTTAGATGGAGTTTTGGTAGACTCAAAAAAACTTCACTTTGATGCTTTAGACAAAGCTTTATCCCTGGTTGGTGAAGAGTACAGAATTAGTTATCAAGACCACCTAACTTCATATGATGGCTTATCAACCAATAAAAAATTAAAAATGCTATGCGAAACAAAAGATTTTCCAAGGGATGAAATAGATAATACGTGGAGGGCCAAACAAAAAATTACATTAAAAATAATAGATGATTTTACAGTTGATAAAAGGATACAAAACATCTTCAAAGAACTAAAATCAGAAGGATTTACTATTGCTTGCGCAACAAACTCTATTAGAGAAACTGCAAAACTTCAGCTTATCAGAAAAGGCTTTATGGAATATATAGATTTTTTATACTCAAATCAAGACGTAAACAATCCAAAACCAAATGCCGAGATATATATGAGGTGCATGATCAAAGCTGGAGTTAGCCCTGACGAAACAGTTATCATAGAAGACTCTCACATAGGTCGAAAAGGAGCCATAAGAAGTGGTGGCGTATTGTGCGCTGTAGAAAATCCAGAGGATCTATCTTATAATAAAATTAAAAAAACAATTTCAAATGCAAACAAAAACACCAAAAAACCCAAGTGGAGCTCAGATAAGATGAATGTTTTAATACCTATGGCAGGCGCAGGATCTAGATTTGAGCAAGCTGGATATACTTTTCCTAAACCGCTAATAGATGTTAATGGAAAACCAATGATCCAAAGAGTCGTAGAAAACATTAATATTGACGCGACGCACATTTTTATAGTTCAAAAATCTCATTACGAAAAATATTCCCTACAACATACTTTAAACCTAATATCCCCAGGATGTAAAATTGTTCAGGTAGACGGAGTAACAGAGGGCGCAGCCTGCACCACCCTTCTCGCCAAAGAATATATCAATAATGACGAGCCGCTTGTTTTGGCTAATTCAGACCAATATGTAGACTGGGATAGCAGTCAATACATGTACTCTTGCATGACAGATGATATTGACGGGTCCATACTGACATTCAATTCTACTCATCCCAAATGGAGCTATGCGAAAACAAACGACCAAGGTTTTGTTACTGAGGTTGCAGAAAAAAAACCTATTAGCGAAAATGCAACTGTAGGCATTTATTTCTGGAAAAAAGGAAAAGATTATGTTGAGTGTGCAGAATCTATGATAACTAAAAACATTAGAGTTAATAATGAATTTTACGTCTGCCCAGTTTATAATGAAGCCATTCTCAGAAACGCAAAAATCAAAACATTCCATATAGAAAAAATGTGGGGACTAGGAACGCCAGAAGATTTAGACACTTTTTTAAAATATGATATTTATAGCCCATAGAGGTAATACCGATGGCCCACGCCCCGAAAAAGAAAACAGTCAGACCTATATTTTAGATGCAATAGAAAAAGGTTATGACGTAGAGATTGACATTTGGGCAGATAAAAAACTTTGGCTAGGACATGATGAGCCACAACATCAAGTTGATTTAAAATTTTTGATCAGTAATTTTAATAAACTCTGGATTCATTGCAAAAATCTAGAAGCTGTAAATATTCTTGGTGAATTTAATTTGTTAAATTTTTTTTGGCACCAAAAAGATGACTTCACCTTAACTTCTAAAAATTTTATATGGACTTATCCAGGTAAAAAAGTATGCAATAAAAGCGTCCTAGTTGTAGATGACGCAAGAAAATATTCAGGCCCCACATGCTTTGGTCTCTGCTCAGATTATTTGGTATGAATGAAACAGATCGTCTGTTTCTAAATTATTTAGATCATGATTTACATATAAGCTCCTATCATAGGTGGCTATATAAATTTAATAAATGCCTACTTAAACGCACACTTGATTTTGAAAACAAAATCTCAATTATAATACAAGGACCACTGAATAATAGGTCAATCAAAACTATACCAAACTATTTAAGATATGGTGAAGTTGTAGTTAGCTGTTGGAACTCTGATGACCTTACACTACTAGACGCTTACAAGGACAAGATAAAAATAGTTGTAAATAAATATTCTGATGTCCCTAATACTCCAAGAAAAGGCGGAACACAGGCCCCATGGATATATCAACATTTTACTACGTTGAATGCAATCAAAGCCTGCTCTGGATATTTTTGTATTAAACTTAGATCAGACGAGAGTTATCCGATATTAGATCCAATCATAAATATATTAAAATACAATAGAGATCATAAAGATAAAGATACCCAATTATATCAATACTTTAAAATAGTAACGTCAAACATATATTTTAGATTCGATAAAGAAAATAAATTTCATCCATCAGATCATATAATTGCTGGACAAAAAAATAGAATGGAAGATATATTTATAAGGGGACTACAATTATGTCAACAAAAAGGCGTTGCTCGATTCCCAGAGCAACTTATTTGTAGAGCCATTATGGAAACCTATTATGACCCAATAAAAAAACAAACTGATTTTCTAAATGAAAAAGAGTCTAAATCCTTAATGAAAAAACATTTTGATATAATAAGAATACGCGATCTACCTAATCATATATGGACATCTAGTTATAGAAAATATAATCCACTTTATAATGAAGAGGGTTGGTGTAATCATATAGATTTAATTTAGTTGATAAACATTCATTCTTTGTTATAATCTCGTATAACTTAGAAAAAAAATGTCAATATCACTATACAAACCAAACAGCAAAAATACCGGATGTGCTTTTAATTTTTCGGTAGGGCAAAACAAAAATAAAGAGCCAGTAGTTTACGTTAACGCCATTCAACAATATAGTTGGGACGAAAAAAGTCGCAGCGGAAACTTTTCCAATAACGCTAGCGATCCAGATAAAAAAATTAGTTTAAAATTTACCGAATTTGAAATAGGAGGAATCATCAGTGCTTTTGATCACAGAAACGAGTATTCTTCTTTTCATTCCTTTGAAGACAATAAAACTTCTATTAAATTTGTTCCTTGGGATAAAAAAACAAAAATTAAATCAGGAGATCAAGAAAAGTATGTTACCCTTCCAGCGTTTGGAGTAACTTTTACAAGAAACGGAAACCAGACATTTAGAATTCCTATTGAACCGGGAGAAGTAGAAAACCTAAAAGAATTTTTTAGATATTATTTAATCAATTTATATGATTACCGAAGGCTTGAAGAACATAAAAAACTTCAGGACTATAAAACAAAAACAACCGATAACCCAGTATCTTATCTACCAGGAAGTGTTGGAATTCTTCAAAACGTTTTTGACATTGTTTCTCAGGAAAATACTCCAAATGTTTCAAGTGCAGAAGAGGCGTCTAATCATATTTCCGATGATGCGCCTTTTTGATGAAAAAAAAGAAAGTACTAATCCACAGTAATCATTGCAAAGCTTATACTGGTTTTGGTAAGCACACAAAAAACATACTTTTATACTTGCAAAAAACTGGCAAGTATGAACTGGTAGAGTTTTCCAACGGAATCAAATGGGGAGATCCCTCTGTACAAAATTTACCATGGAAGTGTGAAGGTTCTTTGCCCAATAGTCCGTCTTTATTAAAGAAACTAAATGAAGATCCTAGTCTCGCTCGAAGTGCAAGCTATGGTTCTTACAGCATCGATAAAATTATTGAACAAGAGAAACCAGACCTCTATATCGGAATAGAGGATATATGGGCTTTCTCTGGATATACAGATAAGAAATGGTGGAACAAAACAAATTGCATGATCTGGACTACGCTAGACAGTTTACCAATCTTACCAGAAGCAGAAAAGTCTGCGCCCAAGATTAAACATTATTATACTTGGGCTTCTTTTGCCCAAAAATCTTTAAACAAAATAGGTCACAACCACGTAAAAACATTACACGGCGCACTAGACACTAAAAATTTCAAACGCTTAAGCGACAATGAAAGACTTAAAATGCGCACCTATTTTAAGACACAGGATGATTTTATTATAGGCTTTGTTTTTAGAAATCAACTAAGAAAAAGTGTTCCTAATTTACTTGAAGGTTTTAAGATTTTTTGCAATCAAAACCCAGAATGTTCTGCTAAACTATTATTACATACAAGCTGGAGCGAAGGGTGGGATATACCTAGGTTAATTAAAGAAAAAGGTATAGACCCCAAAAGAATATTAACCACATATGTATGCCCTAAATGTAAAAACTTTGAAATTAAAAGGTTTACCTCGGAAAAAGAAGACTGTCCGTTTTGTGGCGCAAAAAAATCACAAAAAACTACAAGCACAAAATTAGGTGTTAGTGAAACCCAGTTAAATCAAATTTATAATAATATGGATGTATATTGCCACCCGTTCACCAGTGGCGGTCAAGAAATACCAATCCAAGAAGCAAAGTTAGCCGAGCTAATCACCCTCGTTACAAATTACAGCTGTGGAGAAGATTGTTGCACAGAAGAGGCGGCAGGCTTCCCTTTAAGCTGGACAGAATACAGAGAACCTGGAACGCAATTCATTAAAGCTAGTACGAGTCCAGACAGCATAGCAAGTCAGCTCAGAAAGGTATTTAAAATGAAAAAAGACAAGCGAAAGGAAATGGGCAAACAAGCAAGAGAATTTGTCATTAAAAATTATAGCATAGAAGCTATTGGATCTCAGCTAGAAAAAATTATCGATGAAATGCCGGAGCCCGACTGGAATTTTGATTTTGCAGTTCAACCAAAGAACCCAGATTACAATCCCCCTGAAATAGAAAGTGATTCTGCTTGGATCAAAGATATTTACAAAAATATACTAGACATGGAAATCATTGATTCAGACGAGGGACACAAGCATTGGCTTAAAAGATTAAGTGAGGATATGTCTAGAGATGATGTTTTAAAATATTTTAAACAAGTTGCTACGAAAGAAAACGAAAAAAACAAAAAGATAGATTTTGCAGATTTACTAGATAAAGATGATGAAGGTAAAAGAATATTATTTTCAATGCCCCAAAGCATAGGTGATATATACCTCTGCACGTCTCTTTTAAAAAATATGAAAGAAGTATATCCAGAATATAATATTTATTTTGCCACAAAACCAGAGTATTTTGAAATTCTCGAGGGCAACCCATACTTACATAAAGTTATTCCTTATGATAAAAACCTAGATAACCTAACAGCAATGGAAGGTCAAGCTAATCACAAAGGATTTTTTGAAATCGCCTTTCTACCATTTATTGGAACCCAAAGGATGCTTAATTATATGCACAACGGAAAAGATAAAATACAATTCGATTTATGCACCTAATAGAACAATACGCATTATCTTGTGGAATCAAAATTGACAAACCACTAATCCAAACACTCTTTTTTCCAGTTGAATGCGAAAAGTATATTACCCTTCATGCAAGTAGTGGGATGGAGTCAAAAAATTACGATTACTTTAACGACGTAATTGAAATTATTTATCCGTATTTGCAAAAAAATAATATTAGTATTATACAAATCGGAGCCAAAGAAGACAAACAGCTTGCTCATTGTACTCATTACAACGGATCTACATCGATTAGGCAGACTGCATATCTTATTCAAAATTCTATACTTCACTTAGGCAATGATTCTTTTAGTGCTCACGTTGCATCTGGTTTTAACAAAAAAATAGTATGCCTATATAGTATCCTATATAAAGAATGTTGCGGTCCATACTGGGGAGATAGCAAAGATCACGTTCTATTAGAATCTGATCGAGGAGGTCAGAAACCATCGTTCTCAAATAAAGAGTCCCCCAAGACAGTAAATTTTATTGAACCTGAAGATATTGCTTGTGGCGTTTTAGACCTCTTAGATATAGAGCATAATGCTAACAAAATAGAAACAATACATATTGGCAATCAATACCATAAAGAAAGCCTTTCTGTTGTTCCTAATCATATTATGCCTAAATCTTTTGCGAGAGGCCAACCGGTTAATATTTGGGGGCACGAATGCTTTGATGAACAAAATATTGCGAAGTGGGCATATGACAGAAAGTGCAACATATTTCTAGACAAGCCAATGGAATTAAAATACCTACAAGTAGTAAAAGATAATATCAATTATATTAATTATTATGTATCAGAAGATGATGAACCTAAATATTTTCAATCATTACAAAAACTAGGTATAAAATTTAATTTATTAAGTAAAGATAAAGAAAACATTAGCAATATAAGAATAAAATTCTTTGACTGGAATGTAACATTAATGGATACAAAAACAAAAAAAGATCTTGACAATCCAGAGAAAATATGCGATAATTCTTTTTATAAATGTTCAATGAAAATAGTATCAGGAGGTCAAATTTACAACAGTAAAGCTGCTTGGAAGTTTAATCAGCCAGGAGATCACAATCAAGTAATTGATTGCGAAGAATTCTGGGAAGACCTTAATGTACTTAGAATTTATAACAAAAATTAATTATGGCAAAAACAAAAACAGCTACAGACAACTCAGTGACTTTCGAATCAATTTTAGAAGCACCAGAACAACCAGTAAAATATATTAAAAACTACAAAGACGGACCAGGAAAATTCAGGAGAAATACTTTTGGGCTTCTTGATAATGTAGACTACCACTTCAGTGAAGATGGATCAGTTAATTGGAGATCAATGATTAAAGATGAACATCTGTTTCCTAATAAATCTTGGTTTGATCTTCGCAAAAAAGATATGCCCAGAACAATTGATGGACTAAGCGACCACCAACTACTTATCAAGTTAAGCGGAATTAAAGAGCTAGCAAAACTTAGGGGCTTTTCAGACGTTTCTTATGAAACAGTAAAGTGTCAAGATGATCACGTTGCAGTTATCTGCAAAATAAAGTTTTTACCAAATTATGAAACTGGAGGCCAAGTTGTAGAATTTCAAGATATGGCAAATGCCACCCTTAATAACACCAGCAGTTTTGCAACTAAATTTCTCGAGACCATTGCATGTAATCGAGCTTTTGTTCGCTGTGTAAGAAACTTCCTTAATGTTCATATTGTCGGAGATGATGAGATAGATAAATCAAACAATAAAACACTAGCTGTTCAAAATAATATCTCTCCCACCCTCACGCCATCAACCATGATAGAAAACCTCGCAAAAGAAAAATTAAACTGTTCAAACTTCGAAGAGTTTAAGGTTTACTTAAGAGACTGGTGGAAAGATGGAAAATACAAAAATGATTCCGTAAAAGAATGGAATGACTTTTCTGATATTCCTGCAACTCAAGCAAGAATACTCATGAAAGTTATGAATGACTAGATCTTCTTTCGAGACTTTCTAGTCTTTTTTCTAAAAATTCTATTTTCTTTTGTTGTTCTTGAATCGCGCCAACAAGAAGAGCGTTTACCTTTTCGTACTTAATTGCCTTATATCCGTCTTTTCTGGTTTCCACTATTTCTGGAGCAACTTCTTCAACTTGTTGAGCAATCAGACCAATATCGTGTCCAATATACGTTGATTGGTTATCATTCCAATTAAATTCTATTGCATCTAAAGACATAACCTTAGACAAAGGTTCATCTATTAAGGTTATGTCATCTTTTAATCTTTTATCGGAAGAAGAAAATGCAATAATATCTTCGCCAGCAATTAAGTTTCTTGTACTGCGTATATCTCCATATACAACCATTCCATTATGGCACCCAACATTAAAAGAATTATCCTCAATATCAGTATATCCAGTTAAGCCCATGTAATCCCCAATAACATGCGCATTATATTTTCCGCTTATTAAATTGTTTGCACCATTTATTATAGAACATCTTTGACTGTCTACAATTTCTCCAGCAACACCAGCTCCTATAAAATTATTCTGAGCATAATAATTAGTAAATAAAGGGTTATCGCTCGGCACATTTGGATCTGGAATGGATACAATAGGGGCTTGAACCGGAGCGTTTTGTGGAGCATTTGAATGAAGACTCATGATAATGTATATAGAAGTTGCCAGTTAAAGTTTCCGCTAGCATGATCAGTCAAACTTAAGTAATAGTATTCCCCACTACTTGTATCAACGCATACGTATATGAATTCGCTAGTCGAAGAGTGAGACATTGAATAAAAAATTATAGCCTCACCACTAGATACACTACTAGCTCCACCAGAAGTGGTTATACCTGTAAAAGTATGGCCTGATGGCCAATAAGTCCAGCCTATATCATTTGATGTTCCATGCAATTTAGTTGATAAATAAATCCAACCAGGCCACCGATTACCTTGAGATGCATAAATTTTATTTTTTTGATCTGGAACAAAAACCCAACCTAAATTTACTGGATAAATCCAAAATCCAGAGTTTAATCCTTGCAATGATTTTAATTCTCCAGCATCTACATAAGAAGCGAAAAATACATTTTGCCAATCAGATATAGTCCCATCTGTGGGAAAATTAGTATCAAAAGCCCATCCGTTATCTAATAATCGAGTAACCCCTTTTCCTTTACCAAAAGATCCTTCGGCTAATAACGAATTATCAGGATCATAAATAATTTCTTTAAAATTACTACTACCAATTGTTATATCTTCTGGACCAAAAAATATTTCATTTTCAAATCCATTCACTATTGTTTGATTTGTTCCTCCATCTATAATATTTTTTACGCCAGCTCCAATAAAATTAGCTCCAGCATTGCCCGATTCTAAATTGGGCATTTCATTATTGTATCCAGCAACAATAGCAGAAAAGTTATCTCCCACATTATTGTTAAAACCACCACCTATAAACGAAAACCTTCCACTTATATCATTTTCTCCTCCACCAACAATAGAAGATGCTAAGCCATTCTGTCCAACTTCAGATCCTGTTATAAAATTATTATATCCACCCCCAATAAATGTTGCATCTTCTCCGACTGTAGAGTTGATATTTAAATCTGTATAGTCGCGACTATTAATAATTAGTGACCCTTTAATTTCTATTCTATCACTGTCCGAGTCGAATCTAATAAAAGACCCTGTTCCGCCTACATCAAATTGAGGATTCGGCGGAACCCCAGTGTTACTTAAAAAGAATCCAGGAATTCCGTTTTCAAATTCTTTTCCAGCAGTTTTAATTACTCCTCCAGCACCTGCTCCAGGATTATTGGGGTCTTCTTCGCCAATAACCAAGTTATGAGTAATTATTGCATCTTCCGCTAAAAGTAAAGTTGTTGCTACGCTTTCAAATTGAGCTCCAAATTCTGCCCAAAAATTTTCGTTTACTGCAATGCCTGGATTTTTAGGTCCAACTGAAGTTCCTGGTCCGCTGTTATTTCTTGCAATATAATATTCTCCACTAAGAAAAACTACGTCACCCCTTAAATCATCAAATCCATTTGTTCCTTCAAGTACTCCCGTGTAATCTTTTTGATCACTCCAAACCCCTCTATATATAGGAGACCTTCCCGTAGGGCCAGGAGCTCCATCAGCAACTAAATTAATTGGTATAGATCTTTCATAAGATACAACATCTCCTGATACAGATATAATTACTGTACTCAATGGAGGATTTGAAGTATGAATCATTTCATCAAACCCAGTAATATCAAATTGCGCGCTTGCAACACTAGGTTCTCCAGAAACAAAACCGTTCAAAGGATCATACCTAAATCCACTGATATTATATCTGCCATTGGAATCATGATCTGTATATTCCACAAAATTATTGCCACTGGCATCACTTATCTTAAATCTGACTCCAGTTGACTGAACAAAACTATTTTGAAAACTTGCCCTAATATTACATACATCAGTATGATCATCCATAGCATATGTTCCATCAGCCAGTTCATCATAAAAAAATGAATCAGGCGAAGCATAAAAATCTAAAAATGTATATTCTCTACCATCAATTTGTCTTAGTTTTCCTTCTAATACAAGTTCTCCATCATCAAAGCGCAGGCGCCCTTTGTCTGCTGCAAAAATGAATGTGCCGTCACCGCTAATAGCAAATCCAGAAGGCTGATTCTGTATTGGATTAACCAGTCCAGGAAAATCAAAACTTCTAATTTGACCTGTTCCGCCAACTTGAATATCTTGACCTCTTATTTCTGCACTTCTAATCTTGTCAGCGGTTAAAGTATGAACTTTCGCGCTAGTAATCGCGGCTTCTTCTATATGCGCAGTTCCAATTGTTGCATTAGCAAACGAGTGCCACATTGTAGTAACAGTGCCGCCAGCTATTCTTGCAATAATAAAATCTCCTTCTGGTAATAAAAGCGGCGCGTTTTTGTCATTATTATAAGGGTCACCGTTTGCTACTTCTGTACTATCTCCAGCTCCTGCAGGATGATAATCTGAAGAATTGTATACGCCAGCTTTTTGAACATTCCTTAAATTATCCGAATTTGTTTGAGCTCCCCCTCCAGGTTCTTCTAGCCCCAAGGCGGTCTTTAAAGCTTGATTTCTTGAGTATTCAGTATTACTAGAATCATTTACGTCCCCATATTTTACCCCATCTCTAGAAGAACTCCAATAAATATACTTTTGATCAACTGCAGTTCCAGCCTCAACTATATAACCAACACCATCATAATATAAAATGTGATTTATCCAACTTGTTGTCTTTGTAGATGCATCATAACTAAAAGGATTTTGAGGTATTAAAGATATAGTATTAGGAAAAGATTGACTAATATTTTGTTCAAAGTCAGCAATATCTGTAGTATTAGCTTGCCCTAAAATCAACTTAAGCCCCTCTACATTATCAGTATTAGCAAGATCGGATGCACCAGTAAATGGGCCTTTATTTCCGGCGTGATCAACAGGTCTTACCCAAAAGTAACTAGTATCATTTACTTCTCCACTATGAGTTATTTGTATAGATCGCGAACGCGCATCTATATCTAATATATTTGTAGCATTTTCAATTTTATTTGCAAAATCTTCATATTCGGTTGGAATATTATCTCCAAAAGTATATTGCACTCCATCAACTCTTCTATATCCTGTAGCATTTTGCTCTTCTGTCAAAAAAGATCCGTTTTCGAATTTCAGAAAATTATTGGATTGCCCTGTTGATTGCCACACCTCGTAGTAACTAATATCATTTGGAACATCATCAACAAAGACTCCTTCTTGAATTTGTGCAGTGGGCATATTCCAATTCAAAAAATAATTTTGAAATGCAGTAGATCCATTAAGATTACCCACCGGACCCGGAATTTCATCAGTAGTAATTTTTATAGCTGGCCCAGGAGGAGCGTTTCTCCTTTGATCATGAAAATTTTTAGGCAAAACCCAAACTTTTTCTATTGGATCTTCATCGTCAACTGCAGTATATAACGCCCCGCTACCAAAATCATCAAAAGGCAATAATTTATAATAGTACCCAGTTATTTCTTCACCTACTTCTGCGGTATCATCTACTATTTGAGTAATATTATCCCCAAAAGTTGCGTCGCCTTCTCCCAATACAGATTTTATAAAAGTAGAACCATCTTGATCAATTCCAGTAAACGGCAAACCATCAGCCCCTGTTATCTCAAAATCAGGTTGATCAGATCTATATAAATTCAATAAAGTAGTCTTCTCCTGCCTACCTCGAAGATAATTAAAATTAAATTTTACCTTTGTTACTTCGCTTTGAGAATCTACCGAAAAACCATTACTTGATATCACTGGCGCTGGATTATCTCCAATAATTTGCTTTTTAGATATAACCTGTCCATCTGCACTTATAATCCCAAGCTCCAATCCAACACTTCTTTTTCCGCTTTGAGGTATTCCCACATGCCCAAAAACAATATCTTCTAAGCTGTCATTAATTTCCCAAAAAGGTGTCCAGTCTAAAGATGTATAATCGTGATTTAATGTTGTTAAGGGTATTGGGGGTTCTGAAGCTGGTGAGGCATTATTGGCCTTATATACTGTTTCATTAAAGAAAACATATTCTGCATTTGGAGTATTAGAATAAGAATCAATACATACTTTAAACTTATCGGAGACATCTGGAGTTTGCAACTCCCAACTTTCAGTATCATCTCTCGTTGGCGCCAGAGTCGAACTGCTTGATGACCCTACAAATTTATAAATAAAACATTCGATATCATAAAAAGCACTCAATATTTTCCAAAAAGATGAATCCAAATCTGGCCTTACAGCATTACCAGCAGACTGTGATGCCAAAGACTCATATATTGCCCCGTCATACAAAACAACATCTGAATTTAAATAAGATTTAGTGTCATCAAATACATCTATGAGTCTTGCTGGAGCAACAACCAAATCACCAGAACTATATACCGTATTTTCATTAAAAATCCCAATATCTTCGCTAGATTCCGGTCCTGAGTCTGATAAAGATTCATACAAAACCCCTTCGTATTTAACTACATCAGAAAATGGTGCCGATGCTCTATATAGATAAGTTTTTGCAGGATCCCAGTATTCATAAAAAGGACGAACGTAAGGTTGCTTATCAGCATTCTGTTTTATAGAATTGTATACAAATTCATTCTGAACAGGCAGTGTACTAAAAAATTCTGCCGCTTCATCCGTAAAATATTCTGATTGCTCAAATATATTAGTTGAATCAATTACTTTATCTTTATCATCAGGGGTATATATTAAAGATGAATCAAACTTTGCGACCCCCTCAGGAAATCCTCCATCTTTATATATATCATTATTTAACTCCCTAGAATAAGTAAACGAGTCGTTTATCTTATTTTCTCCAATTCCAGAAAGATACATGTTTGTATGATTATCAAAAAGGTGACCACTCAAACCAATAACTTTTGGAGTGTCACCAAAATTTATTTGATATTTTTCATTTCCTAGTTCAACAGGTAATCCATCTTGATCAACAAAATCCCACTCAAAAACAAGATCATCCTCTCTTTCCCTAAAACTAAGGTTTTCTATTTTAATTTCAGAAGTAATTGGGCTAAGCTCAGCATAATCAGATGCTAAACCTAAACCACTTTCAGTCAAATTAAAAAGCTGCCCTGTGCCGTATCCATCTGAAGGCCTAAATGAATAGTAGTAACTATAACCAAATACTTGCCTATTCACAAAAGATTCTTCCGAAACCTGCAAAGAGTCAGAAAAATAATTAACTTTTGGACCTATGTTTAGCCAATATGTAGAATTAGGAGGAGACGTAGCATTGGAATTTAGGTGATCCTGCTGAGCGACGTAAACATCTCCATTAAAAACAACCATACTTTGATTTTGATAAAATTGTTCATCTTTTAACGAAACATACGTTTTTGCCTCACTTAATCTTTTAAAAAAGTCTATATTCTCTTGAAGATTGTATATATCGTGTAGAGATTCATTTGACGGAATAGCAATATAATTAACTTCTACTGACTTAAAATCAGAATCTTGTGAAAAAAATGAAAACGAAGAATCCGCAGAGCTTGTTCTCTGTGAAAGATTAAGGTTTGGCAGGAAATTTATTCCACTCAAGATTCCTGTAGACGATCCACCCTTTGAATCGAATGCAGATATTTCAAATAATAAATTTCTATCTAAATTTAGTTCTTGTTCAGAAAACGCTCCTTCGTCGATTTGAAGATTAAAGCTTGTATAACTATTTAATTTTCCCGCTACATTTGCCGTAGACAAGCTTTCCTGTAAAGATGCCGAATTATTTAACGTTGAATCATCTATTAAGATATTATCTTTTGTATTTTTAATTTTTATTTCAAAATGATCAAAAAAAGCATCAGAATTAAGCTCTTCATTTACTGCTTGCCCACCCAAGCTGTGACCTTCTGGAGGGATTAAGTCCCAAGATAAAGATATATTTCTATTTACGTACTCCGAATTAACCTCTAATGTGTCACCTACATTATCAGGATCGCTTACTATTAAATTATCTAAAACAGCATTATCAGGCAAATTATCTATTTTTAAATTTGCGAAAGTAAAGGTGCCATCAAAAGTTGGCGGACTGATATATATTTTTTCTTGAACAAACTCAGACCTTACCCCTATATCACTGACCGCAAAAAGCCTAACGGTAAAATCTCCATAGTTTCCCTTCAATGGCACGACAGTTTCAATTCTTTGTCCCGTGAACGAGCTTATTGGATCTGGTTCTTCAGTTATTAAATCTATACCCCTACCAATTTTATACTGAAAAGAATAATTATCTGAGTTACCAATTACTTCATAATTTGCAGATAAATCATGAACCTCAAAACTCAAACCTATTGCTGTAGAAGACATAATTATTATAAACTTAAATCTGTTAAAATTAAATTTTGCGGAGATTCAGGAATGCCCATGTCCGCTTGAGGAGGAATAGGAATTACAGGTCTTCTTACAATTCCCTTGGATTCTACAGCAGAAAATTTTGCAATATTATATTCTAATCCGGAAACCTTAAATGTACCTGCATTGTTTTCGTTAACTGATGTAACTCTAAATTTCTGAGCTTCAAAGATTCTCTGACCTATAGAGTTTACGTTTTCAAAAAACTCAATAAACCCATTGTTACTGATAGCTAAGCTTTCTAGGCTTATTTTTTCATCTTGGGATTGTTGTAATTCAATGACATCATCAGATATATATAAAGCCCTAAATTCTTTTCCATTAAAACTATCATTAAAAGTCGCATCATTTGTTTGAAAATCTGATATTGTAACCATATAATTGTTTTTAAAATTATTATCATGAGAAGAAATAAGTTGAAGCCTAATAGCATCCGTCCCAGATAAAGATCTTTCTGAGTCAATTAGCTCAATATCAGCAATCGCAAGTCTATTAAAAAATATATTTGAGTTTAAATTACTTTTGTCAAAATTACCACCCAAAGATCTCAACCTTTGATCTACACTACTAGAAATACCGCCAGATATATAGTTTGATTTAGGATTATTTTTTAAAACATAGTGAGAAAATTGTATATTATGATCTGCAGAAACAACCACACTCACTATCTCAAAAGTTAAGGGGCTTTGCGTGGTATTTTGTGAGTTTATAGTAATATATTCGCCCACATTCTTGATTGGCTCCTTATTTATTGTACTAGGATTCGAATCATTATCTATAGCAATTATAAATAAAATCTCTGGATTCTCATTTGAGTTACCCCCCATATCTCCAAATACAACCTCTATCCACACATTTAAATCCTTTATGTACCATAATCTTGGATGCTGATCATCAAACCACATCCAACCCAAGTCTGAAGAAAAAAACCAGGAGCTAGACGTTGTACGGTCAATCATCTCCTGAAAATAAAACCACCTAAAATCTTCTCCAAAACGAAACATGCCCCACCCCGAGCTAAGCAAATGCATGGTTCCAAAAAACTGAGAATAAAACCAATTTTGATCTGGCATAATATCTCTCAAAAGCAATTTTTGCTTAATTTTATTTTTATTGTCAACGCTCTCATCATTTATAGCATTTCTTCCAGAGTCAAATAGTCCATGCAGTACATATACTGAACCAACTTGTATTTGATTTATAGCTTGTATTGTTTTTTCATAATCCTGCGGACAAACATAGTGATCGCCACCCTTATTTAAAAACATGTCTCTTCCAATATCTGCTATATTTATATCTAATCTTACAGAATTTACCATATGATAAAGCTTAAAAGCGTTTTTCTCAACATCAGCGACACGCAAGTCAGTATATGATTCAGATAAACCTGAAGGCAAGACTCCTTCAGTTTCAAAAGAAACTATATCACCTTCCGAAAATCCATGATTATGAAGTAAAACTTTATTTGATGCAGTGTCAAAAGTTACAGGCATTCTTAACTTTAAATTTTCAACATAAGTAGACTGCCCCTGCGGTCCTTTTTTTGATCCCGAATCTACATCAATAGCAATATTCCCAGAAAAGATTAAAGACTGAGGCACTTGTATAGACTTTAACTCCTCATCTTGATTTTCTATACTTGTTTCAAACGCACTCTTTTTTTGTATTGATTCTACGCTAGTATTACCTATTCCAGCAGATATTACAATTTCAATTTTCTTGTAAGCTGGAGCAAAACTACCATCTTTGTCTATTAGAATTTTATTACCATCTACAGCCAAAACCCTACCACTTTTATCAGATCCCGCCCGCATTTCGTCAGATATTTCTATTATCGACCCAGGTATTAAATAAGCTCCTTCTTTTGAGGTCTCAAAAGAAACTGTTTCTGTTTCTAACTGAGAAGTGTGAAGTATCCATTTTGCGAATCTTCTTGCCTCTGATTCGCTGGTCACTCCCATAGCGGCCACCTCTTCCTGAACGTACCCGAAGCTTTTGATTGCATCAGCATCCTCTTCGTATACTACATCAGGATTAAATAATTTCTCTCTATTATTAAACCTAATTAAAACACTACTAATTCTTTTGTTTTTCTGCACTCCAGCGTAACTAAATCCTTCTGGTGAAACATTTGAATTATTAAATATCATGGATGTTTTCTTAGGTCGATCTTGTATTGATGTTATTCTTCCATCTATGTATGAAGAAATCGCCCTAAAAGAAGACGCAATTGCATTTATCATTTGTAACGCATCACTTCTTTCTGTAAAATAAAAATTTCCAGAAAATCTTGGTTCAACAATAGCATGATTTTTTTGAACCGCACAAGCTCCTAATATTATTTTTTTTGGTCCAGTTGAAAATCCAGGTGGCGGAGTTCTGCCCGATTCATTTCTACCATGCACAAGCCAATGATCTTCTCCCCATTGTGCCTTTGTTCTATTGTCAGTTTTTTGTAGATAGGCAGTTTGAAGAGTACTGTTATTAGGATGATCTACATACGCAGCAAAATCGAAATTAAAATCAAACACCGCAGAATTATCAGCAAAATCTGGCCCTCTTAGCTTGATAGTTCTACTAGAATTTATTGTTTCTTCGATAATTCTTTCTTGAATAATAATTTCCCCATTTCTGTTTATAGAATTTTGATAAATTTCATGCATACTATCTTGATCATAAGAATGCTGTGATATAAAAAATGCTACTTTCTTACCTCTAAAAGATTGACCTTCGCCAAAATTTGCTTTAAATTGTTCATTTGACATATTTCCTTCAGTAATAGATATTTCAAAAAAATCAGAAGAACCTTGATCTGTATTTATTATGCTGGAAAACTTAATTGGTAGCCCAGATACCTCTCCATATTCAGCTTCTATTGCATATTCTGTTTCAACCAATTCATCACAATATCTAGCAATTGAATACAGCCTCCATTTATCTATATTTGTTTCATTAAGACCGTATTTACCCAGCCCATATCTAGCATCATGAATTAAATCAAAAAATATCCATGCAGGATTGTCTGTCCACTCTCTTGAACTATCTGGAATAGATTGCAAAGAAGAACCTTCTTCCTCACCCTTAAACCTTCCATTCCACGGTCCTTCATATGTTCTTGAAACTGGATCATAATTACTTGGTACTAAAATTTTCTTTAGCTTTAAATGATAAGACCTTTTTGGTAGCTGCGAAAAATTTTTACTGTCAAATTTCAAAAAAGCACAAGCGCTATGTGGATACGAAAGATTTTCCTCTATGACTTCATTTACATATGCCATAGCCAACTCTCTTACAATATAAACCCCACCTATATTAGCGTCGCCTACCGTAGGATCTGTTTCCGCACTTAATTTTACTATCTTAAAAGAAGGATTTTTATCTTTAAATTTAATCTGAATATCAAATTGATATGGGCTAGTCGCAATTCCATTTACTACAAAGCATTTGCTACCGGCAGCTGTTTCTGTTCTAAATAGTCCCGTAGACTTATTATCAAACGGCTGAATTTGTTCCTGCATTGAAGTTACAGTATAACCACTATCAGAATCATCAATTAAATCAAGCAAATTTTTCTCGATATCATCCTGCACCACATTGATTACAAAAAATATCGTATGAGCGTGAACATTGCCAGTTGTATCATTTCTTGCAACCCTAACTCTGAAAGAAAATTCTACAATTGAAACATTTTCGTTGGAAGGACTAAAAGTAAATATTTTTGCTCCTACATCTTGAGCAGACGCAAAGCTATCATAAGCAGCGTATGCAACACCATTAATTGAACTACTTACTGCGGTATCAACTTTGTATGGCGGCCCTCCGTATAAAACCGTATCATCATCTTTTGTTATACTAATTCCCCTTTGAGTTTCTTTTAGTAAATTGTTTTTATTATCACCAAGCTTAATCTTTGGCTTAAAATTTTCCTGAGGGTTTAAAGATTGGCCTTGATCGCTTTCGCTCAAAATATAATTCAACGAACCGTCTGTTCCATCAGCTCTTCTTGCATTTCTTATCGGGGTTCCATTTAAAAATACTGACTCTTCTATCTGATCTTCTCCAATTAAAACTCCGTTTTTATTTGCTGGCCCAGCAATAGCGCCTTCTGAAATCAAGTCTAACAACTCAATAGTCATAAAACTTTCTAAAAGGTTTTTGTTTGATGACTTACTATTTCTATTAAGTTTAAAAGTGCTTTTTCTCGCAGATATATTAGTTGAACCAACCATCAACCTACCATAACCCAAGGGTACTGCGACACCCTGAGAAGTTCTATTTAGAGATCCAGCCATTAGGTATGATTTGGTTGAAACTGGATCTTTTCTTTGCGGAGGCTTTGGGGGTTTTGACAGCGTAGTGATAGCTACTTGAGTAGCAGTCACAATTACTATTGTTTTTTCAAGTACGGTTAATCCTCCCCACCAAGTTTTTATCGCTGTAAATATTGCACTAATAGGCTCTCCTCCCGCAACCATTGGAACAATATGAAATTCATTATTATTGCTTTTTAAATTATAATTATTCTTGTTAACGCAATTATCTTCAAATTCTCTTTGGCTTTTAATTGAAGTTATATCTTTATTTAAAATTATATAAGATACTCCATCTTGTTCTTTATCAAACAAATAATTTGTAAATTCTTCAAAATTATTCGAAAGTGCAGCAATTAGATCCTGAGCACTATCAACTGCGAACTCGAATTGTTTTCCGAATTTCTTACCTAATTCTCCATATAAATATGCCTTTTTCACCTTGCGCCTTACTTATGTACACCTTTATAATACACTCCAAATTCATCATCTCTAAGACTATATATTAAAAAAGGTATATCAATTTCGTCACAAAACTTTCTATCATAAAAAGAAGGTGCTATAGAATATTTTGGGTGAGAATGAAAAACATATACAACCTTATACTCAATTAAATAATTAGGGTCAATTATAAAAGAATTTTTTTTATCTAAAGCTATGTTATCGCACTCAACAAAATCTATACCCAAATCATTTTCTACAACTAATCCGCAACATTCTTCAGTATTATTTTTTATTGCATATTCTTTTATTTTATCAAGTATAAATTTTTCTGGCAATTTATTCAATAGGATACGCCTCTGTACCAGGAAAACCGCCAAAATTTAAAGCATTTATACCTTGATCCGCTTTATTAAATGGAAGTAATTGTTCATCTTTTATTCCAAATCTTTTTTTACAAGCATCTAAAGTTTTATTGCATTCATCCTTAATCCAATGTTTTTGATCAAAAAAAGGATGATGAAACCTAGAACTCTTGTGACTTTGTATACAAACAAATACTTGAGGAGCCCTTTTATGAGGATCCAGACTATC
>CEUF01015057.1_pt1 | contig 46312 bp, 43 predicted proteins | sample 531461 | NCBI WGS metagenome assembly CEUF01 (sample SAMEA2623350, study PRJEB7988) | marine metagenome | biome: marine biome (ENVO:00000447); feature: surface water layer (ENVO:00002042); material: "saline water (ENVO:00002010), including plankton (ENVO:xxxxxxxx)" | depth 5 m | reverse complement strand
AATATTCCTTCATCTCAGCTTCAACCTCTTTTCTCTCTTAGACCTACTCCCACTAAGTATACAAAGATGATGGATATTGTTCCACCTGTTTCTAATAATGTTCCATTAACAAACTTACCCCTTTATTCAACTAGTAAAACCTTTTTACCCACTAATAGAAACGCCCCTTTCCCAGGCTTTTCACAGAACGTTGATTTAGAATCAGATCTTCGTAACCAATTTTATTCGTTACAGAACGCCCAACAATCAGTATATGTTCCACATAGTCAAAGTAGTTTGTACACACTTGAATCCTTCGCACACGATGAGAAACAAAATATTCAAACTCATCCTCTTTTATTCCAAGAACAAAACTTTGATTCGTTTAATCCAAATCCCGGAAATAGTAGCAGAGACCGATTTAATAACCATACACGTCAGAACATTAAAAACATCAAATAAACAAATTTCATAAACAAATATCATTTATAAAAGATAATATTTGTTTATATTATGACACGGAAAAACAAAAAATCATCTAGCAAAAAGAACAATAGGTCTACTCGTTCAAAGAGAGATACACAGGAAAAACGTAAGACCAGAAAAAATAAACTTAAGAAACTTCAGTGTGGACCAGAAGGGAACAGTAAAAAATATACTTGTATACGTGACGAATCTATTTGTAAATTAAAAACATTGTGGAATAAGCGCCATCCTGATAATAAAATCAAAAATACAAGTATTCGTAAAACGTGGGGAGCTTTAAAGAAAAAATTACGTAATGTATGTGACAAGGAGTCGTGTTGGCTTAAGCAAAAGTTTGCCAAGAAGGGAATGGGAAAAGAGTTAAATATTGCGTTTGCTCCACAGTCTCCAGAAAAATGGAAGAAGAATCCAAATGAATGGCTTTCCAGTACTGATATCATAGCTGTTATGAAACAATATGAGAGAAAATACAAATGTTTTGAGTTTATTGGGCCATCACCCATAGATTATGACACTCATAAAATGTATGGAGAATGTGTATGGGAAGAATTATGTCATTTTGATTTGAAGAAAGAAATAAGTAATGGTAAGAAGAAAATAGGTATTATATTTAATCTGGATCCTCATTATAAGGGCGGTTCTCATTGGGTATCATTGTTTATTAATATTACCAAGGGAACGATTTTTTACTTTGATAGTGTTGGTAAAACGATTCCTCCACAAATCAAGAAGTTTGTAAAAGAGGTACAGAGACAGGGTCTACATTTAAACAATCAAGAGCCTATTCATTTTAAATATGACGAAAACCATCCGCAAGAGCATCAACAGGGCGACACAGAATGTGGAATCTATTCGTTGTATTTTATTATTCACGTATTAGAAGACAAACATAACGAAGAATACTTTAAAACTCATGTGATAACCGATAAATGTGTTGAAAAGTTCAGAAAAGTATATTTTAACGAATCGCTATAATTCAATAATTCACGTATGTTGTTCATATTAAGTATATCATAACAAATTATTTATTATGATATTCATATATTCAGATATAAATGTATCTTTTAGTATATAATTATTAATAGATACATGACCACACCTATACAGTCCATTCATGCCGAAAACACCAAAATAGATATATTTCAAAAACTACGTAACAACAACACTCTACAAGAGTTTGTAACTCAGGAAAATATTGATATGTTGTGGAACATTATTGTCCAAAACAAGGCTTTTCAAAATAGTATTCAAGCACAAAGTACAGAAGGAAATAGTAAACTACGAAATTATTACATAACTAGAGTAAAAGAGTTCGTAGAGCAAAGTGATGTTAACACAAACTCGTTAGTTGAAATAAATAAGTTTTTTATAGCCGATTTTATTCGTGGATTTAAACCAAATGATACACTTTCTCCATCAAATACTTCAACAAGAAAACTAGATTTGTCTGATTCTTCTCCTGTAGCCAAAGAAGTAATTACTATTGAAGAAATAAAGAATGTTAGACTCAATGAGTTTGAAAATAAATACGAACAAATGCAAAATGATTTTAACATGTATAGAAATACCGATGCGCCAACTGATGTAGATTTTTTAGATAAATCGGAAGTTGAACCTATTAAAGGAGACGATACAATGAAGAATATAGTGATAGACACACAACAAGCTAGAAATACAGAGGAAACAGAGTTCATTACTTCTTCGTCTCAAATGTCTGACGAGAAAACACGTGAATGGTTAAACTTGAAAGAGGCAGAAAGTACGCCTAATTTAGTAGCTAGTGACAATTCTATGGTTCAACGAAGTTCTTCGATGGTTCCAGAAAGCCCGAATATGAATGTTGAACAGCGATTGACTGCGTTAGAACAAAAAATGGATACTATAACAAGCTCTATTTCCACGATACTTGCAAAAATGACAAAGATAGAAAATATTAATTCAGGGGATATATTATTAGACGCAGAGAACCTTATTGGAAAATCAACAGGTACTTTTAATTCTCCTATCACAGGTGTAGCCATTGAAGTAGATGAAATGGAAAGCGATGAAATGGTTGAGCTTAATTTACGTCCATCATGATATTACTTATGTCAAGATATTATGTGTATTTCACATTTATATAAGAACACGTAACATAACAAATTAATTATTAAAATACATAAAGTCTTTATGGTTATGTATGTTATAAATGGGATTTTGGAGTTTTCTTGGTTTCTCAGAGGATGAATCTTCAAAACAAGAAAATGTAAATGACCAGCTTGTGAGACCCGAAGTAAATCACGATTTAGCTCTAGACCTGTTGAGAATTACTATGCTTGTTTATAATTACGATAAAAATCTTACAATAGAAGAAAATACTACGATAGAATCATTTGTATCTGGAATCCAGTCTGGAGGTGGAATTGATAGTCTAGACATAAACGATACTAGAAAAGAAGCGTTGGGCGAAGTAGCAAAGAATGTACCAACTGGAAAAATATGTAAATGGATATCTGACGACGAAACTGATTTACAAGTTGGTGTTACTTTATCGGAAGGAAAGAAGCGTATTTGTGTTGTTTTTAGAGGCAGTGAGTCTCGTTCTGACTGGTATTACGATTTTATGATTTTCAAGGAAACGTTAACAATGGACGGATTAACAAAAAGCCCTCCCGTAAATGTCCACAGCGGATTTCTTTCTCAGTTAACCACGAACAATGTATACAAAACTCTTTTAGATACAGTAAAAGACTTGATACTAGAACATCCCGATTATGAAATATGTGTTACTGGACACAGCCTAGGAGGCGCATTGTCTACTTTATTTGGATTTATGATTTCGCATCATGTGGACAATAAAGTCACAGTGACGTCTTTTGCTAGTCCTCGTGTAGGAGACTGGGAATGGAAAAAGGCGTTTGAGGTCAAGTCAAACCTTTATCATTATCGTGTAACGAATTATAGAGATGCTATCACTGCCGTGCCTATGATAAGATACTATCACGTTGGTAATAATATTCAACTAAAAGATGACAAGTTTGAAGTCTTTCCATTAGATGCTATTCGTGGATGGTTGGATGAAACATTACTTACGTGTTGGAGTGCATCTGAACACAATGTAGATTTGTATTATAAACGTCTCACTAAAAACTTATGGTGAAAACAATGACGTTTCATTTATGGTTAATAAATAAGTAGGATTCTATTATTTATTAACAAATAGTAACCATTTTAACAGATAAAAACTAACTACATATACAATGGACCTTGCATTACCGTTTATATTAGTATTCGCAGGAGCTATGTTCTTATATATTTATACTCCTGACGAAGAACCTTCGTATGATGTAATAGACGATTCAGAGGTTTGATTAGATATCTCATATGCATGATAAGTATCATTCAAGACAACCCTATCTAATTCCGGGATAGATCCTTGGTCATATTTTCCAGGAATATTTACGTGCGTAATGTTTATCTTGTATTCACAACTGCTATCTGGGCAGTGAAAATCCGGTTTTCGTAGAGTATAAGACATATATACGTCATGCTCATTAATCTTGTTTATAATGATATTAATGAACGATTTCATATACGAGGTGAAAAAGAACTGCAACTTAATAACTTTGCTTGTGTCGTTAAGAATATTTTTCATTGTCTGAATAAGACGAAACTTTGTGTCTTTATACTGAACATTTTTCATATATTTTGTCACGTCATAACATCTTTTGGACATGGATTCTAATTCTTGATTTGTGAATATGTTTGGTATATGTCTCCTTTCATGTTGCTTATAATATTTTTCAAAATGAATATACTTCAGTATATAGTGACACAAACAGTCAGATAACCGACGCATTGGTGATGTAAAATGACAATAAGATGGCATTCCAACTAAATCGTGTGAAGCGTTTTCTGCCAAATAATCGGCACTGATTCCATCTTTTATGATTCTGTTGAGAAGTTCAGTGCCTGAAATATTTGAATCTAGTGTATTCAACCAATCAGATGCATGACACGTTCTGAATATCCCCATTCCTTTGAAATGCAACTTTAAATATTCTCCCACAAACGAGTTAGCGAAAATAGCAAACTCACCAATCATTTGTTTCATTTCTATTTCTTCAGGAGAATCTTTATAGAGATATGGGCCACTCTCACTGTATTTCACATAAGATCTGGATACTTCAGTAAGTTTTGTTCCCAATGTATTGTTAGACCGGATTTCCAAAAGTGCTTTACTGATTTTTACACCTCTGTTAATCATTGGGTCAACGTATTTTAACTCAGATGCCTGTTTGTACGTGAACGCTGTTCGTTTATCTACACGAATACGCGAAAAAAGTATACTTACGTCTCCTATTGGTTTATAACTATCTTCATCAATAAAAGTTCGTATAGTGATAGCATTTTTGATATCTCCATACTCATTTTTCATCAAACTAGATTTTTCCATTATTTCAAAAGGTAACATGTGAATAGGGTCACGATTAGAAATGTAACGTGTAACAGTTCTATCTACAATGTCTTTCCATAAAACGCTGTTTGGATCTATATATTCTGTTGGGTCTGCTATATGAATATCTAAAATAAGGTTTCCGTTTTCATGATATATACTAAAAGCATCATCTGCATCTTGACAACCATCGGGATCAATACTATATGCTTGTTGTGCACAACAATTCACACGCACATTTACCGAGTAGTCATGAGGTACTATATTTGTCTCCATTAAAATTACATCCTCTAACGGATCACGTTTGAAACCGTATAGAACTTCTATGTTATTTGTGTATGCATTTTCAAACATTACATTACTATCTACAAAATTCATGTAAGTGATTATGTAGTAATTACTATATACAAGCAAATATTTTAAAGTAATTATAAACAATATATTTATGAGTCATCGCATTCTAATATATCTCTAGTTACAGAGTTCTAATAAATTGAATCTTGCTGACTCAGAACATTCTAGGTAACTTCAAGTATACAGTCATATGTAATATGAGCGATAACAAACCCATACAGCTAGGTCTGTGTTGTTTAAACACAATACTACGGGCTCAAAAGCCACCAGTATTCGCTTCTAGAAAAATGATTATTCGGAGCGTAGAAGAGCAAGGCATAGATGCGTTAAAAGAAAAAGTTCTTCAAAACTTGCGTGATGTTGTTACCATGATGGATTGGAATGAGCAACATGGAATAAAAGTTTTCCGATTAAGCAGTGAATTATTTCCACATATGTCTAATCCAAAAGTGGAAAATTACACTTACGATTTCGCACGCGACATCTTACATGAAATCGGTGAGAGATCAAATAGATATAACCAACGACTTACGTTTCATCCTGGTCAATATAATGTAGTGGGGACTCCTAAAGCCGAGGCATTTGAGCAAACATGTAGTGATTTGAAATACCATGCTGACGTGTTGGATTTCATTAGTGAAGGCGGAGGAGGAAAAAATGCCGTTATGGTGGTTCATGGAGGAGGAATTTATGGAGATAAAGAAGCTACTATTAAGAGATGGTGTGAACAGTATCAAATGCTTCCGGAAAACGTAAGAAAGTATCTTGTTCTTGAGAACTGTGAAAAGTGCTTTTCAGTAGAGGATTGTTTACGCGTGTCTGAACAAGTCAATATCCCAGTCGTGTTTGATACTCATCACTTCGCATGTTACTCACAACTTCATCCCAAAGAGAGTTTCCAAGAGGCTATCGATTATATTCCTCGCATACTTGAAACCTGGCGTAAACGCAACATCAAACCAAAGTTTCATGTTAGTGAACAAGGTAGTGGTCGTGTGGGTCACCATAGCGACTTTATTGAAACTATACCAGATTACCTGATGGAAATACCTGATAAATACGGTGTAGAAATAGATATTATGATAGAAGCAAAAATGAAAGAACAATCTATCTTTCATTTATACAAAAAATATCCACAACTCAACTGCAAGAGAGATGACGTTATTAAATTACCACCCAAGCTTCCAACGTTTGACTGGGTAAATAAACACGCACGTGGGTGTGAGTGTTGTGAGAATCCTAGTGAACTCTCTAGTGAAACAAAAATAAATCCGAAATCAAAAGTAAAAAAGATTCTCAAAGTGGTCAAGAGACTTACCAAAGACACATAATTAAATAAGTTCTGAGTATATATTAAGTAAACATGAATGAAGAAGAACAAGCCTATAAAGATCACTTAAAAAGAATGGGGAAACAAATAGCTAACGATATTAATGATGAAATTAAAAAAATTAACCTTGTTGCACATAGTTATCCTAACTTTGCTGGAGAAATAAACACTGAAGAATATGAAAGACGTTATCACGTTTTTTATACAGCGTTAACACAAGCTGAAATAAGTAACGAGCAGTTAGAAGGTTCTATAAAAGGTATAAAACAAATATTATATGATTTAAGACGTGATATCTATACTTTTGAACAACGAGAAGATATACATTATGAAATAGGATTGGCTAAATTATTATCACGCACAGGAAAGATTTCTCCAGAGCAAGTTGCACCAAAACATCTACAAGGTTTACCTAATATTGGTAGCATTGGTGGAAAAAAAATAAAAAGGAAAACAAGAAAAACGAAGAGACAAAAAATACATAAAAAAACAAGACGCACTAGACGTAAATAACTTACCCAAAAATAGCACGAATACCATTCTTAGCTCCCATAGCTATATGAATGGTTTTTTCGTCACTTTGTTCGTCCGTAGGATTTAGACGAATTGTTCCCACGTTATTGTCAAAAACAGGCATCTTCCATTCGCCACTCATCATCTTTCCATTACTCATACGGAGAGAATGAGGATTGATCCCACACCCTATCTCCAATATCACCAAGGATTTTCCACATTTCTTTAAATTTGCAAGCCACTCATTCAATCGTCTGCGTTGATGCTGATATGGTTTTCCATAAAATTCAACATCTCCAAATACACTAATATTCGGTCGTAACATTTTATTACAATGCACACATTTTGGAAGACTGTTTGCAAGAAACGTTTCAGAATCGTATTCGGGAACAAGTAGGTCGGTGGTTTCAACTACACCATGTGTCTTATTACAGTTTATATCCATACATTGCAAGTAGTCTATTGTACCATGCACTTCGTACACCTTCGTAGGGTCAAATCCGACGCGTCTGAAATATCCGTCTACATTAGACGTGCATACAAAGTAGTCGCTTTTTTTAGATACGTTTTCAAGGAGATCATAGTATCCTTCATGTGGTTCCTGTTCACCAGATAATTTTCGGAAATGTGCTTTGAATCCCCATGCCAATTCAGGGTTCGTTTTCCACATTTCCAAACTAGATATTTCGTCGTATCCGTAGCTTTTATCGCCAATATCAATGCTTTTCGCCCAAAGTCCATTGGTACCGCGGTAAGTTGGAATACCCGAATCAACGCTCATTCCTGCACCTGTAACTACAAGTACCGCATCTGTGTTTTCCATTAAAGCTTTAGCATTCGCTATGTCTTTACGTAAGTTTTTTGGCATTTAGGTATGTACATTTTGTGTTTCTCTATATAGTTTTACAATATAATAGTCGCTTATTGTATATTAGTGAAATAATGAAAGTGCATTCGCTGTGGTTTGTTTGTATTGCCGTTCGTATCTGCTTGATTTTGTTGTCGGTAAAACTGATAAAAGATGAAAAATATAGGTTTGTCCCTCTTGTATTTCTCTCTTTGATCGGAATGGGGTTCTTGTATAAAGCGGTGACAGGATCCAACAACGAAACACAAGTCGCCAAGGTGTTTTGGCACGAGACACGTATTGTTCATAGTGCTTTATATCTATTGGCTGCATATTATTGTTTCAAAAAGAATACGACGGTAATGACATTGTTGCTATCCGCAGATCTTCTATTTTCTATATCTTATCGTTTCGTAACTGATGTTTGATTATAATTTGAAATAAAATATACTGATTGTCTTATAAGTCAATATATTTAATTTACTATTTACAAGCAAAGAACGATGTTATTTCTTTCATTCCTTGTTTTTGATTGTTGGCTTTGTTAATATAGGGGTCAAATAGTAATGCCTGAATCTCTTTGTTTTTCAATGCCTCTAACTTATCTGCGAACTTGTCTGGTTCCACTGTTTTCTTCAATGTCTTGACTTCAGCCTTGAACCGGTTCAGCTTGGATGTCTTGTTTTGCATCATCCATATCTTTTCCAATACAAGTGCAAACACTTGTTGCACTGGTTTCATTACCTGGTTGGTAATGTAAAACGCATAATCAATCTTGATATTGTTTTCAATAATGTAAGACGGTGTCTCAATCTTTTCTCCTTGTAGGGCTTTGCGATCTGGGTTATGGATATATACATACGGAATACGATCTCCCGATGCAGGTTTGTTTCCGGGATCACGCGCAGTCATTCTATCTGCCAACACTTTATGTGCGATCATTTGCGGATTCTTGTAGTCTGAGCGAATGGATTTGCTGATGATAAGCTTATCCATTGAATACTTTTCATCCACAAGATTCTGAATACACTGTTTCAAGAAGTCCACTGCCTTCTTGATATCTCGTTCTTTCATTAGAATATCAATGATACCACCATACACTTCTTTTACGATAGGTGCATTGTCGCGACGTTTTAATACAATACCCATCTCCTTTCGTTTTCCCTTATTGGGATCTTCTTCATACAACATTCCCACATATCTCTTTTTGGATAATAAACAGAACGGCATAAACGTTTTCTCATATTCCAAATCGTGTGGTTTCTTCAAGAACTTAGAGGCCATCTCGCCTGCTTGTTTTGCCAATTCAATGGTGATTTCTAGTGCTTTCTTTCCGCGGATAGGCGTGCCGTCCAGTTCTTCCAAGTTGAAGGTAAAGAACACAGAGTCTGTGTCACCATATACATACTCTGCTTTACTATGCACTTTTCCATAATCTTTGGTTTCCATAATAGCATCACCATAGACCTCTTCAATCACGCGTTTAGCGTAAGTAAGAAGCTTGCGACCTGTTGCAGTCGTGGAGGCAGCAATATCTTTCTCATAAAAGGTGCTTGTGCGTGCACCACACTGCCCATAAAGCGAATTGGCAGTGAGTTTATAAGCTAACTGTCTCTTATCCAATACATTCTTCATAAAATCGTCAGATTGTTGTGGAATCAGCTTACGTGTAGATTTTCTGGCTTTGAGTAGTTCTTCCAGGATAGAGGGCATAATTGCCCTTCCTTCTGGAAACTGAGCGAACCTGCATGTTTTATAACCCTTTTTCACTTTCACTGCCGCAGCAGTGGGAGTTTTGCGGACGTATTTGTATGTGTCATACGTGACATCTACATATTTATATTCAGGTAAGTTATCGTAAATGAAATTATCTTGGTCGTCTGTCTCGCCAGTGGTCTCAACGAGTTTTCCTTCTAGATTATATTCTTTCGTCCACACCTTACTATCGTGTGAAAGATTTTCACTAATCATAGAAGAAGGATACAGAGACGCATAATCCACACAGGCTACAGGATTATCTAGATACAAATCGCTCTTGGGGTCAAGCACAATCGCTCCTTCGTATCCGTCATCATTCACTTTCTTTTCAATATCAGGAATCAATGTTCCTTTTTCTCTGCATTTTTTCCCGACATAACTCGTCAACTTAATTCCTTGACCACGCAAGATGAGGAAGTTGATAGGGACACTGCAGATGTTGGCCATCTCCACCATACCTGTAATGGCGTCCACCTTGTTCAGCAAATACTGAACCAAGTTACAATCCTGAATACAGTATTTCGCAACTACCGCACGATCCTTCGCGTCCCCATTGGTGAGGTTGAAGATATCTTTGGGAGTTACATCGTCCTTAGCTAAGGCCCATCTGACCTTTTTGGATTCGTCGGGAGTCACTTTTTCTTGTAAAGTGAACGTTTTGGTAGTGTGATCAATAGATACAACTTTAAACTTGGCGCCGGCTTCATAATAATCTGTGGAATGGCCAATTTCTTCAAAATGAACATAACTTCCGACAAGAAGTCCCGTCATATTTTTGGTGGAAATAACAGTTTCTTCTTTATCGGTGTGACTGAGATTAGTTACGTAATCACCAATAAAGTGACCCGCAACATAATCTAATTTGTAAGATACTAGATTCTCTTCACGTCGGAAATGATTGTAAAGATCCAATTGAATGCGTCCTGGCATTTTAATGTAGCCTAGATCGTGTGTTCCACTAGCAATAGTGATACTACTGTGTTCAATGTTATATTTACCCGACTCTTTATCAAATGTTCCACATAAATGGTCACGAATTTTGGACATCTCAATAAATTCTGCGGCACATCCTGTTTCTTGAGCGCGCATAAACATGAAGTTGTAATCAAAACCAAATATGTTATACCCAATAATAATATCTGGGTTCTCGCGAACAACGAGATTACGCCAGGCCATCAACACTTCTTGCTCTGTCGTGTATGTTTCAATGTCAGTGTTTTCAATACCTAGGTCGTCACATGTATCTAGAACAATGCAGTGGTTGTAATGCGGTTGTTTGTTTCCGTATGTTAGGAATGTAGACCCAATAAAGGTAACTTTGTCTCCTTCAACGGCTGGAAGATAGAGACCCAATACGTTGATTAAATTATTAATTTTTGTTTCACGATTAGTTGTGGTAGACGAAAGAAGGGTTGCGATGTTACTTCTGAAAACAGAAACGGAACTTGACGATTTGTTTTTAGATGATCCGTAATTGACATATCGCGTTTTATTTGTTTGAAAATACGTATCGTCGTAATCATCGTCGTCTTCGTCTACATTTCCGTATTTTCCCATATTTCCTTCTCGGTCATCATCATCGCCTCCTTTTCTAGAACCTTCAAATAAAGATTCAATGATGCTATTATGCGAGGAAGAAGCACTGTTGGCATCTTCAATCTCATGACACGCTATTTTTTCAATACAAGTAAATAGTTTCTTTGATGTTGGTTTTTTCTTTGGGTAAACGGTATCAACGTTTGTCTTAAATATAGATTTTAATTGCATTATTTCTTCGGGTACGTTTTTAGACACGAAGTAGCCAAACGCTTTGATGATAGAGTATTTCACAATATCGTCTGGAGTCATTTTCTCGTCGGTAAGAATTGGATAGATGTCTACTATATTAGTGGCCAATTTCTTATATGTTTTAATAGGAACAGGAAAGTCACCGTGACTACTACTGGCTTCAATATCAAAACTCATTATTTTGAGAGGAACTCTGTCCTCTTTCTCGCGCAGCGGAACAATATCTTTGTGAAGAATCTCAAACTCATGATCACAACGCGTTTCTTTACATTCTTCAGACACACGCACTGTTTTTTCGTGAGGGAGTCCAATCCATCCAGAAGGACTTATGTCCAGAATATGAAAGAATCGTAAAAGAGGAGGAATAAACGATTCGTATATTTCGGTCTTTACCACTTTTCCAGAAATGCGAACATGATAACCGTTCACGAGTAACTTACGTGATTCGTCATACCATATATTTTTTGCCTTATTCAATGCCTGAAGGTTCTCAAAGCTGATACGCATAAACGTATTTTTTTTTCCAGCATCAAACTCATAAAGCTTTTTATGTTTCACAAGTTTTGTTTCCACGATATTGTTTTCGTGATATTTACCTATTTTCGTTTTTATGTGGTTAGTAAAGTCCATACGCTCGCGTTCTCCCCAGGTGTCACCGACCTTAATAAAGAAGAAGGGTTTGAAATCTCCCACTGTAATAGAACATGACTCGCCCTCCGTGTTTTTTCCAAACATCTGAATGGTGAATATGTCAGCATTGGGACGATATTTCTTTTTCTTGTATCCATCTGTAGACGAATCGTCGTCGCTACTGGACACCTCTTCGGTTTTGTTGTAGATATGAAAGTCAAAGATTCTGAACTCGTAATTCATTGTAGCGTATACTATGGTATAACGTACAATAAGGTGCAGTCTTTATTCAATTTAGACTAAGTTAGTTATTATTTTTCAGTCTTCTGGATGTTTTAGATTTTCTTGATTTCTTTGTTCTTCTTGATTTCTTTGTTCTTCTTGATTTTTTTATTTTTCTTAATTTTTTTGTTTTTGTATTTCTTCCGCCTTTTTTGTGTTTTGTTCGTTGTTCGCCCCATCCTTCATTTCTTTTTTTCAATTCGGGCATAATTTCCTCCATTGTAGGAGTTTCACCTCTTGATGTTTTAAATACATCTGGTAAAGGGGAGTTACGATAAGGATCTAATTGAAGTTCTCTCTTTGCTTTTCTTGCATCATCTATACTTGTAAACACAGGGGAATTAGTTCTGGTTCCAAGAGTATAAGTTGTCGGTCTTTCTCTTGTTACGGGATCCCATCGTCCATGCCATGATGTAGTAACAAGGTCGGAGTCTGATTTACTCATAGGTATATTACCTTTTTTATTGGAATTCATATTGGATTGATATTATATACGTAGATTTTTTTTCATTTTTTAGATTTTCTTGATTTTATGGATTTCCTCTTTTTTCTCGTTTTCTTGGCTTGATTTGACTTACCACATATGTTCTTGCTTGTTCCCAATTTATACTTTTTATCTATGTAACGCATATCTTTGGTGATCTTGTTGCATTCGCCTACCTTTTTATTACGTCTATAGATTCGCAATATATTTAATCGCCCCTTTTTCGCAGTGGCAGCTTGTTTTGGAGTTTTTCCCATATGTTTGACTTCATAATTGATTCCTTCGTTGATAGCTTTATGACGCATATGGCTAGGACCATCCAACCGGTAATGATACTTCTTTTTTCGCATAGTCACCGGCTTTAGTTTGGGAAGCACCCCAACAACTGATTTCTTTTTTCTTGATTTTCTTGAGGATTTACGACGTTTTCCACCTATCATATCTCCTCCGCACGAAGGACATCCACCTGACTGCTGAGAGGAATTTGTCCATTCCGCAAAAGCTTGAGATGTTCGCTCGCCATTGTATTCATGTATTTTTCCATTCGTGTCAATGTGACGAAATGTAGGGAATCCCTGAGGAGTTTCGCCAATTTTATCATCAAACGGGTTTCCTCCAAAAGGAGGAAATAGAGTGCTGTCTACAGCATACACTTTGATTTTATTACCTCCAGAGTTAGTCTTTCCGTCTTTTGATTTTGCAAACTCTGTCCATGCAGAATAAGCTTTTTTACAGTGTCCGCAAAATGTGGAATAAATAAACACATACACGTCAGTATCTTTGCTTTCTACATCTTTCACAAGACTCTTAATTAGATCTGCATTTTTGGTTGTTTCGGTGTTTAAGCTCCCGGTTATATTGTTTGGTGCCTCTAACGTTTCTTCAGAATCCATAGTGACTATTAAATAGAGTCTATATAATCTCTACATAAAATATTTTATACCATGATAATATAGACGCACTCAGCAATATGAAAATGACGTTTCGTTTGTTTGTTATTTTGATAGCTATCATTCTAGGTATATATTTTTGCATAACACAAGGAAAAGACCCCGAACCTGAACCCAATTCCGAAACAGAAGGGTTTGAGTCTACTAAGTTGTCTACCGACGAAAAATGTCCTAACTTGCTTATCCAAAAAGACGGAAAAATATATTTGACGAATACCAAAGAAAAAGAAGTGCCGGGTGTAAACCCCATCGTGTTTGATAATTTAGAAGAATATGTAGAGTTCATGAAATGGCACAGAAGTCAAGGATTGAAATGCCCTGTTTTATTTTTACAAAAAACGCACGATACTCAAGGTAAAATCACTTACAAAGTAAGACCAGATATTATTGACCCGCAAGGAGGATTGCCTCCTAAAGCCGATAACCCAACTCCTGCACCTGGCTCTCCTCAAAATGCTGGAAAACAAGTCAATATGGACTTAGATGGTGTAAATGACGTTCCGTTCTTTAAAACTGGAGGAGGAGAAATAACTGGACATGTAGCATTAAACACTGGACCACAAGAAATTAAATTAGTAGACGCCGGAAGAAACGATCTTCCTTATAACGAAAACAGTATGCCTTCTTTTGATGATTCTAATTATTACCAGGGAACTATTACACCTATGGACAAACAATTGGCCGATCAACGCAAGTTAGAGAAAAGTCCAAGTGCAATGGATTCTAATTGGGGAGGAATTAAATATACTAACTCGCTTATTTCCAGTGGCGCATACGACGGACGTCGTCGTTCTCGCCCCGGTTTCAGACCCGATGCTCAAGATCTAGAAGATTAATAACACGGATTGTTTTGTATATTATATAATTGTTATACCTAATTTGGTGTAACAATTATAATTTTTTAATAATATGTAATAAGATACAATGCTGTCAGCTTATTTGCTATCAATGTAGTTCATACACGAATCAAGAGCTTCTTTGCTTTCATTATATAAAAACATCTTCATAGCTATACCTGTCCCTTTATTTTTATCTACCTTTTTTATGTCATCAAACTCGGTAAGTGTATCTACTTTCGCCAGCTCAAAGTAATCGTCTGCCTTACTGATTAACTCTTCGTATTCTTTTCTGTATTTCTTAATGTGAAGCGAATCGTCCATTTGGTTGATAGCACCCTCTAATTTTTCGTTTATTTCTTTTACATCACTTCCTCTATCTTCAAAACCCTCTTGACCCACTCGACTACCATTTGCAATATCTTGTACGTATACAGCTTGAAGATTTTTCGACGTAAAAAACATGTATAACACAACAATAGTCAAGCTAATTACAGCAAGTAATTTTAATTCTGAGTTCATGTAGTATCTATATACTAACAATGTATATTAATTTTCATATATATTCGAATTATTCATATGAAAATTATTACAAACTGATACTATCAATACCTTTAATCCCCCTTTCCATCAGGAAAAGATTGATACCTGCCCCGAAAGCTAGGTTTTGAAGTTGTTGCATTCCCTGTTTCGGGTCTTTCTTGAGTTTTTTAAGATCTATGTCTTTAAAACTAAACAATACTGCTAGCTTTTGTTGTTGTAAGTAATCCTTTGAAAGTGATAACATTTTATTGTATTCACTTCTATATTTATCTACACGCAAACTATCGTCCATTTCAGTTACACTTTCACTTATATTATTATTTATTTTATCTAATCCAGCCTCACTGCTTTCAAATCCTTCAACCACAGATGAAAAAGAATCCATTGTTATCTGTCCCATGTAGCTACACAAAAGTGCAGACAAAATCAAAATAGAACAAAATGCTAAAATATAACTTAGCGTATAATTTTCTTGGTTCGGGAGCATATACAATATTCACACATAAAAATACACGACGTTTTCCATAAACTTACCCTTGCGTAAGAAGATACTCAATTATGTTATCGCGTGCGGGTTTTGATATTTTACGTGACTGACCCGACGAAGTAGTATAAGTGACATTATTCAGTATTGTATTATCTACAACAAGTGCGTCTATGAGATTTCGTATAGTTTTATACTTGTTCATTACTGTCGTTGCAGTAGTGTGGCTTACGTTAGGGATTTGCAATAATATAATAATGCCTATGTTGTCAATTGTAATATTGTCTTTCTTCTTTACTTTAATACTGGTAGTATAATCTACGTCTTTTTCTGTGTGAGAACAAGGAGAATCATTGATTTCGTGTACAGTATCAGGACTCGTAATTGTTTCATCGTTTTCAATTGTGTCCACAACTACATCATTCTTATACTTCATTTGAACCGACGTTTTCTTAAGTTTTCGTGCCATGTTACATATGAAACTTGCAGTGTCCCATATGTTATCTGTTCTAAAAACAGAAAACCCTTTTAATAAAGACATAGATACAACAGATCCATATAGGGTGTCTTTGTCTAAGGTAGATCCAAAGAATCCACTGTTCCACGCGCCTTCTATTACATAAATTATATTATGACTATGGTAACTAGTGGAAGAGAGCCGGAGTGCTTGCTCTTTATATCGCCCATCTTTTATACTAGCCGATAAATCAGCTACAGTTTTTCTCTCTATAACTACGTCGTTGCCTGGTTCGTTTCCGCTAATTAAAATATCCCCTATATGTAAATTATCCGTAGTGAGTGTGAGGTCTTGAAACTTTTTAGAATCAGAAATAATCTTTGTGCACAGAGAAATTAATTGGTTTTCTCTACAATCTATTTTAACAGACATGATGAGTGTTAAAATAAATGATTTGCTACGTTTATACTATTTATCAATACAAATTAGTTGTATTTGATATTAGGTCAAGATAACTAAACTTTATTTAATTGTTTATTTACTTGAAGTAGTATCCTTTCTGACCAGGAGCGGGAGCGGGAGCAGGAGCGGGAGCAGGAGCAGCGGGTTTTTTCTTTATAGGTTCAACCTTGGCAAGAGAAAGGGTGGGGTCTCTGCAACAGGCACCTGGAAGGCGAGGACGAACAGTTCCCACAGGAACCATGCTCCAATACCAAAGGTTAACAAGACCAGCCTTGTCGTTTCCTCCCATTGAACCTCCACTTTCGCCGGTTCTGTTAGTAATACTTGATTTGTAAGCGCTAAATCGAGCACGAGCCATTATACAGTATACAAACAAAATATCTTCGTTTGTCCCATAAATGATACACTAATTATTATAAATTGATAATGAATATACAGATATTCCCTAAAGTAATTATACATACGAATAGTCATGGATAGTGAGACGTATAAGCAGATTGCAAACGACGATGATGTTGCAAAGGTGAATGATACTTTAGTATTTAATCCTTATAATCCCATAAACAAGGAGATTACATTGAATGAAGTTCAATCTATTCTCACGTGTTATGGATTACCTGCCAAAATTCATAACCTGGAACTATATCAACGAGCATTTGTTCATAGGTCGTATACAAAAAGACCACATATTGAAAACGAGATTCAAAATATTGTTGTGGTGGACAGACCAGACGATTGTATGCCATTGCGAACGAAATCCAATGAACGACAAGAATTCTTGGGTGACGGAGTATTGGAACTAATTACTAAATATATTCTATATAAACGTTTTCCCAAGGCAAACGAAGGCTTCATGACAGAAAAAAAGATTGCCATTGTTAAAAACGAATCTATTGGGAGGATTGCATTTGAAATGGGGCTTCATAAATGGTTAATTATGTCTAGAAACGCAGAAGAGAAAAAAACGCGCACGAACCTAAAGAAATTAGGGTGTTTATTTGAATCATTTATCGGTGCATTATTCCTAGACTTTAACAAGATCTCCATACTAGACGAAAATGGATGGTTTCAGAACGTGTTTACAAGCGGTCCTGGATTTCAAATGGCGCAAAAGTTTGTGGAAAATGTATTTGAACGTCACATTGATTGGGTTGAACTCGTTAGGGTTGATGACAATTACAAAAACATTCTTCAAGTAAAGATACAAAAAGAGTTTAAAGTAACACCTCACTACATTGAATTAAATAATAGTGAAGAAGAGGGTTATCGTATGGGCGTGTATTTGTGTGTTGGTGACCAAATATACAATATGGATATTCGACGAGCAGTTCCTTACGAAACATTCGGAAGTTTTGCAGAAATATCAAAGTATCTAGAGACACACGACAAGGTTCTTGTCTTCTTAGGAAAGGGGACACATAAAATCAAGAAAAAGGCGGAACAGTCAGCTTGTAGCGATGTAATTAACAAAATTAAATAATACTGTTTCTAAATAAGCATTGTAATACAAATAGAATATGAAAACTTTATATGTGTATTTTATATATAGCACAATAACTTGAATATGTCTTTAGAAGAAATAAAAAGTAAATTAAAAACAAAGCCTGTTGCGAAAGAGAAGGAAAGTATAAGTATAAATATTTCTATTGTGAACTTGTCTGATGAGTCACAAGAATCGGCTGCTGATACAAGCACAGATAGTAAAAAACAAGTTATTCAAGAAAAAATAGGAAGTATCGCTATTAATCGGGAAGATATTATAAAAAGGTTCAAAGAAAAAGGTATTGTTCGTGTTGTTCAGCAAGGAGACAAGGTAAATACTGAAATATATATGAGGACAGGGACCGATAAGTTGGAAGAAGATGAAGATACAAATATCATTTTTACTGAAAAAGATACTGATAAAACGAGAACTAAAAAGGTAACACTCAGTGACATAACAAGATTAGAACAAGACGATGATATTGAAGATATTACTCAGAAAAAAGAAAGACGCACACGTAAACCTGCAAAAGGTGTTGCAAATCTACCTGAAGAGGAATGGGTATTGGTGAAAAACGAGTCTGTTATTGACAAGATTCCTCCTCCTTTGCCTACTTCTGTAATGCGTGTGTCTGGATTTTATATGAATAACCGTAAGAAGTTTGTAGACTTTATCAACTCTTACTTTGCAGAATACCGTGACGAATTGTTAAACGAAAACCTTTCTCTTTCGTGTGACGATATGGGAAAAGATAACAATGCAGAATTTAAGCTTCTGATTCACCAAAAGATTGTACGCGATTATTTGAACTTGTTTACACCATATCGCGGATTACTTTTGTATCATGGATTAGGTAGCGGAAAAACGTGCTCGTCTATTGCTATAGCCGAAGGAATTAAGAGTTCTAAAAAGGTGATTGTATTAACCCCTGCGTCTTTGAGAAGAAACTATATTGAAGAAATTAAAAAATGTGGAGATACATTGTTCAAGAAAGAGCAATATTGGGAATGGGTGCCACTAAAAGACGCAAAGGACGCACTAGCTACTCTTTCTACCGCTCTTGGATTGAGTGAGGCTTATATTAAAAGAAAAAAGGGTGTTTGGTTAGTTGACCAAAATAAACCTTCTAATCAAGATTCTCTTACTGCAAAGCAAATTATGTCTTTGGACCAACAACTAGACGAGATGATTCAAACGAAATATCATTTTGAGAATTATAATGGTTTGAAAAGAGAACGTCTTCGTTCGTTGACAAACAATTATAAAGATAACTTGTTTGATCATTCAGTTGTTGTCATTGATGAGGTTCATAACTTTATTAGTCGCATATCAAATAAACTAGGGAAAGAGAGAACACCTGTGACTTACGATAAAGAAGGAGACATAGATAACTTTCCAGTTTCTCTGGCTTTGGTGCTATACGAAATGTTAATGAACGCGCAAGACGTGCGTATTGTGTTTTTAACAGGAACACCTATAATCAATTATCCTAATGAGTTGGGTATTTTATACAATATTCTGAGAGGATACATAAAAACTTGGAAGTTTACACTACAACCACGTGAAGGATATAACACCGTAAACGCGAAACTCAAGGAGATCTTTGGAGCAGATAAATATATGGATTATTTTGAGTATTCCAAAAACAATGTTCTATCCATCACCAGAAATCCTTTCGGTTTCGAAAAAAAAATGGAAAAGGGGACCTACAAAGGTGTCACTAACACTCCAAAAAATACTCGTGAAAAAGATGCCGAGGGTGAATTTATTATGGATGAGCGCGGTCAAATAAGTGATTTAGATTTTAAGAAAAGAGTTATCAGTATCTTGGAAGCCAATGATATTCCCGTAAACAAACACAAAACCGAGATAGAAATGTTTAAAGCTCTTCCAGACACTCTCCCTGAGTTTGAGTCTATGTTTTTGGGAGAAAACAATACAGTAAAAAACAAAGAGCTTCTCAAAAGACGTATACTAGGTCTATCTTCTTATTTCAGGAGCGCACAAGAAGAACTTCTTCCTAGGTATGACCCAGTAACTGATTTCCAAGTTGTCAAAATACCTATGAGTGATTATCAGTTGGGTATTTACGAAACAGCCAGGTCTGCAGAGAGAAAAGAAGATACGAAACGCAGATCTAAAAAGCCAACTATAGACAAAGACGGATTATTTGTAGAACCATCTTCTTCTTATCGTATTTTTTCACGTTTATATTGCAACTTCGTTATGCCACTTCCTCCTGGAAGACCATTGCCACGAGAAGATAAACTAGAAGAGTCATATACAAAGGCTTTGGGTGAAACTGCTAAGAAAGGTAGTAACGAACTAGAAGGAAATGAAACAGGTGAAGTAGAGGGCGACGAAATGATAGAGAAAAATGCAGACGACAACTACCAAACACGCATTGGTAGCGCTATGAAGTATCTCAAAGAAAATGGTCGTAATATATTCAATGCAGAGGGACTACAAACATACAGTCCTAAGTTTTTACATATGCTTGAAAACATATCTGATGCAGATCACAAAGGACTTCATTTGGTGTATAGTCAGTTCCGAACATTAGAAGGAATTGGTATTTTCAAATTAGTTCTTGATTTCAATGGATATACACAATTCAAAATCAAAAAGGGAGGAGATGGAGTATGGGATTTGGACATTTCTGAGGAAAACCAAGGAAAACCTACTTATGCACTATATACAGGAACCGAGAGTCCAGAAGAAAAAGAAATTATTCGCAACATTTATAACAGCGACTGGGACCCTAATTTACCTATTACCGATAAGCTGAAAGAAATCGCTAATAACAATCACATGGGTGAGATAATAAAAATATTGATGATTACTGCGTCGGGTTCAGAGGGTATTAATCTTAGAAGCACCCGATTTGTACATATTATGGAACCTTATTGGCATCCAACAAGAACAGACCAGGTCATTGGTCGTGCTCGTCGTATTTGCAGTCATAAATCTCTTCCTGAAAATATGCAAGACGTGAGAGTTTTCTTATATTTAATGACTATGACTGAGCAACAAATACAAAACAATATATCCAAAGATTTGAAACTTCACGATCAAAGTAAATTAAAGTATCAGGTGTCGCCAGATAGTGATAAAACAGAGTATAGAGTTGTTACTAGTGATGAAGCATTGTATGAAATATCTACAATGAAACAGAGTATTATATCAGGTCTTACTCGTGTTATCAAAGAGTCCGCCATTGATTGTGCTACTTATTCCAAAAGAGGTTCAGGTGAACAACTAGAATGTATTCAGTATGGAACTCCTCGTGTTAGTGAAATGGCTTATTATCCAGACATATCAAAACAACCCTCTGATATCTTTGAAAAGAAAAATCAAAAAGAGGTATCATTTAAAGGAATAGAGTATACATTACGAGGAAAAAAATATGTATTGAGGAAAATGTCGGATAATGTGAATTATATTTACGACTGGGAGAGCTATCAACAATCCTTAGAAAATCCAAATATAGAACCCAAACATATATATACTGAGAAGAAAGTCAAAGGTGAATGGGTATTAGAGAACGTATAAAATGGTGTTCTAATGTATTATTTATGATACTGTAACAATATATCATAAATAGTGATTTAGGTTACTGATCCATATGATATCTTTATTTAAACGACAAACAAGGTTTTACATTTATGATACGGTCTGCTAACACACGATTTTCCTTTGTTATTTGTCGCATACGATTCATTCGTTCCCTGTATATACGGCTCTTAGTAAAACTTCGGTAGTCTTCTATATGAGGAGATAGATTGTTATCAATATATGATTTTTGACAAATCGCAGCTAATCTAAACAAAAACTGTTTATTTTCTTTTTCTATTTTTTTAGCCATTTGTATGCTTTCCATAAGGCGTCGTTTTACTAACGGATGACTACGTGGAGCAGTGGTATCTATGACAGGAGGACCATTTTTTATTTTTTCCATTCGCAATCTGTGTGCGTGATGTAATTCGGCACCATGTTTCATCGCTATATTAGATGCCCATTTTTTAACTTCTAATTTCATAGTCATTAAATAATAACTATATATTATCTTTATATATTGTCAATCTTGACTCATGTAACCTAGACTATCAAGTATATCTTGTGATAAAAAATTTCCATTTACAACTGTTCCTCCGCTTACATCAGTAGTAGTAGTTTGTTGACTATTATTGCTTACGTCAAGTGATTGATTAGAATTATTTACATTTGTTTCTGTATTAATTTGATTTTGTAAAGGATTCCCGGAAATATCTATTTCTGTAATCATAGAGCGTAAAATATTTTCTGTTATACTAGTTAATGCCGTTAACTCACCAAGTCTATTGTCAGTATGTATAATTCTTCCCTGACTTACTAATGATACACCGTTTTGTGCAGTTGTAGTATTAAAAGTAGTAATAGGAGGATTAAAAGTATATGTTGGGAGTTGTATTTCATTGCCGCTATTATCTTCAACAAGAGAGTTCGTACTATTGGATACTGCACTATTTGCAATGTCACTATTTGATGAAATTGGACTTAATTGTGAAGTCAAAACAGGCGGAGACCGAGACGCAGCATTAGCCAATGATAATAGAGATAACCTACCAGGGCGATAAGGTGTATGTTGATTGCTTGAAGTTTGTGTAGGTAAAGTATTTCTAGTTCCCAAAGACGATAAAGGCTGCTCTATGTCTACAAGTGGTGTAGAAGAAAATATATCCCTCGTCACTGTATTATTACTAGTATCATTCAGAGACGTTTGTTGGTTTTCTTGACTTTCTCTTATATCGTGTCTACATACCGGACATTTTACATGTGTTCTAAACCAGCTATGTAAATGTGTAGGATTAAATATATGTCCACAATGGGTTATTTGCATAACTAACTGTGTTGATTCAAAATTTTCCATTGTAATCGGACAAGAGGTGTTTATAGGTGATTCTATTTCTTGAAATGCAACGGTTCGCGTAGCATTATCAATTTGTTCCGGTGATGGAAATACTGGCACATTTTCAAACAAACTAGTTCCTCCAAAAAGTCCTCCTCCAAACGTAGGAGTCATAAGTGTTGTTGTGAAAGGCTGGGTTGTTGTAAATATATTTGTTGAAACTCCATTATTTCTCGTTTGAGGTCTGTTAGTAGTGTTTACAACAGGTTGAGTTACATTTTGTTGTTCTGTAGATTGAAAAGGTGTAAACTGTGGAAAAGGCGATGGAATATTTCGGGTGTTTTCATTTTGAGACAGATTTACTTGTTCATTGTTTCTATCGGATAAGATATTCATACTTGCATCACTTCTTGTGATTTCACTTGAAAGCAAAGCTGTTATTAAATCGCTAACGGGATTTTGTTCACTAGGCGTATCTGTATTAATATTTTGTATCTCAACTATCATATTTCTAAATGCGTTATTTACTGATTCTGAATTAGAGGTTGTAAACGCGTCATTATTGTTTCTATTTGTTCTATTCGGCGGATTATTTGATTGTCTGTTTGTTGTCTGTGTATTAGAATCTCTTATAGAAACATCTCTATACCTAGAATTATTTGTAGGTTGTCTTCTTCTAGAAGATCTAGTATTTCGTACACCTCTTACATTAATTTCAGGGGAGTTAATACGCTCATGTTGGCCAGTTTGTCTTGTGCTTCTTAAAGTGCTTGAAATATTCGGAGTATTTATATTGGTTGACGTATTTAACGGTAAAGTATCAGTAGGAAATATGTTTGTGAAATCATTCAGTGAGGATGGTCTATGTTGATTATCATTAGGTAACCATCTTAGCGTAGTAGTCACGTTCTGAATACGTCTATTTATTTGTGATTGTGTGGTTGTTAATTGGTTTTGTAATGTATTTACAGTGGTAAGAAGGTTAATATAATGATCTATGATCCTATTGTATTCTTCTCTGATATTCCCCTGGTGACTGTTATTTCGAAACTCCATTTAGGTGTATACTATATTGTAATATATTAACATGTATTAGTGTTTAAACATTTACCCAACGTATATATAATGTTTAGATTCAATAGTTATTCAGACAAAGGTCTTACTGGATTATCTAATATGGGTAATACATGTTTTGCAAACACGTGTATACAAATGTTATCACATACATATGAATTAAATGAAGTGCTCAATCTGGGAAAATACAAACAATTTCTTAAAAACACCCCAGAGTCTAAATTATTGACAGAATGGGACACATTACGACGTCTTATGTGGAGCCAAAACTGTATTATTGAACCAGCTAGATTTATACAAACTATTCAACGCGTTGCAGCTGTGAAAGGCAGAGTACTTTTCACTGGATTTGCTCAAAATGACGTATCAGAGTTTCTTCTTTTCGTTATAGACTGTTTTCATACGGGTATATCTAGACCGGTAAATATGAATATAAAAGGAGATTCAAAAACCTCTACAGATAAACTTGCTGTTATGGTATATGATATGATAAAGTCTACGTATTCAAAAGAGTATTCAGAGGTATGGAACATTTTTTACGGAACACACATATCTGAAATTGTATCTATGCAAGACCACACCACCGTTTTATCACAAACCCCGGAACCATTTTTTACTATAAGTCTTCCGATACCTTCTACAACGCCTCAAACAGATATATATACATGCATGAACGAATATGTTAAGGGAGAAGAACTTGTTGGAGAAAATGCTTGGTTTAATGAAAAGACAAAACAAAAGGAACACGTTGTTAAACGGATTAAATACTGGGGATTTCCTACCATTTTATGTATTGATTTTAAACGTTTTGATTCTACTAACAAAAAGAAACAAAACTTGGTTGTTTTTCCATTAGAAGACTTTAATTTAACAAATTATGTTGTAGGATATAACAAACATAGTTACATTTATGATTTGTACGGGGTTTGTAACCATAGTGGAAGTGTTTTAGGTGGACATTATACTGGTTATGTAAAAAACGCAAATGGAAAATGGTACGAGTTCAACGATACAAACGTAACGCTTGTTACAAACCCCAGCGTCGTAATATCTCCACGTGCTTATTGTTTATTTTATAGAAAAAAATCGGTTGTATAATATATAGAGTATCAAACTTATGAGCACAACATCTACAAAAGCATCCTCTAGTGGTTCCAACCAAAAAGGTTTAGCGTTTGGTTCCTCTCCAAGCGGGTCAACTTCAGAATCAGCATCTGGAAAGTATAATCTAAACTTTGACTTGTCAAAAGACCCCGCCGCGTTAACACCAACTGGTGAAACTGTTCCAACTAGTCTTGTAAATGAAGTAGACTTGCTGATGGAAAACCCCATTCCTTCTCAAGATCCATCTGTCAAGATTAATGTTATAGAAAGTGAACAATCTAATGACCTTAGAAGTAACTGGCTTTCCAACCCTCTTGTGTTGTCTGCATTGTTAATAGGTCTTATTTTGATAGTGACGATTATGGTTTATTTAGGAGGAATCAGTGGAACATCACAAGACCCTGCATTGGAATCACAAAATAGTATTGGACAACTAATTATGAAAATATTATTCGTATCCATTGTCGTTTTATTGGTCCTTTACATTATTCAGTATATGCTGTTTTACTACTTTGGGTTCAACATTACTAGCACCATGAATAACTTGTTGAGCAGTTCCAGTGAGCCATCGGTTGATGTAAATATTGATCAAACTACAAAACCCGAGCCCGATATTCCTATTGAGGAACCTGCACCTATTGATCCTACTCCTGTAGATGGTCCAGAAGTATTTAATGTTTCGGACAACGTTTATAATTATGAAGACGCGAAATTAATTTGTAAAGCATATGATGCGGAACTAGCAACATATTCTCAAATAGAAAAATCGTATAACGCTGGAGGAGAATGGTGTAATTATGGCTGGTCTGCCAACCAACTTGCACTTTTCCCTACGCAACAATCTACATACGATGGTCTCCAAAAAATCCCCGGACATGAAAACGATTGTGGACGACCAGGCGTTAACGGTGGATATATAGATAATCCCAACGTCAAGTTCGGTGTCAATTGTTACGGAATAAAACCTAAAATGACACCAGAGGAAGAAGCAGCACTTGCAAGCGCTACGCCTTACCCACAAACAAAAAAGGATAAAGAAATGGAAAAGAAAGTTGAACAATGGAAAAAGAAACTTGATAGTTTAATGGTATCACCGTTTAATTACAATCAATGGAACGAGTAACTTATGTTTTAGCGTTTAATTCTATTCCAGTATAATACTCTATGGTTTCTATATCTTCAAATATCTTATCAATGTCATCTCCTATTGACAACGAGCCATGACGTTCTAATGCTACAATATCATTACCTTTCAAATTATCGAAACAATTTTTTGCTAATTTGTAACTACCTGCCTCGTGGTATTTTACGTTATACCCAATTTTTCCTACATTTAATTCAGGAAATGTTGTTTTTATGTCACTTAATTCTTTGTGATATTTCAATCCTGTATAAGATATAATGTTAGGTGGGTGCGCATGCACTACAAATGTATGTCTATTGTAATTTTCAGTTAATGTTTGTAAATATGAATGCATATAAATTTCCCTTGATGGATGGTATGAATTATTATTTTCAAATACCAAATTATATTTACCTGTTATATCTTTATCATACGGGTTTTCTTTTTTTTCAAAGTAAACTTTTACTATCTCATCTACATTTATTTCATTTTTCTTTACTTGACCGGCGGATATATAAAAAAAGGGTTGATTCTTTGGCTTAAAACTTACATTACCGTCACGAACACTAATATATTTACTAGCGTATAAACGTTTCATTACATCAACTATTGACTTTTTAAAAGGCATATACTATTTAAAAAGATTTTCTTTAAAAAAATGAGACGTATCTCTAAGATTACCTAATTATATCACATATCTAATTTATTTGTGTTTTGATTTGTTCTTTTTTGTGTTCTTACCTACAATAGGTTTCTTATTTCGTTTCTTACGTGTGAAATTTCCTCCACCACCCTTTTTACGTTCAGAATCTACATTTGATGTGTGAAATAATGTGTCAAATAGTTTGTCGCTTACTATAGGTGCATCCTTATATGATATTTTTTGTGCTTCTTTTGTATCTATTGATGGGATTTGACATAGCAATCCAAGGGGAACAGAAAGGTGTCCGTATTTACTGGTCATTGCAGTATCTTGTGTTTTACTGAGTATAGATTTCATTGAGTATCCACCACTCTGGGATTCTTGGTAAATAGTTGTCATTATATATGCTTTTCTATATATTATGACATGAACATAATTTAATTGTTATACCGCTTTAGTTCTTGTGTAATCTTTACATCACGGTCGTCTTTAAGACGCTTAATAATTGCTTCACATACAGACTTATCCCGTATTGTTTTACCAAGTGTTTCTTCTACATATTTAAATGTGAGAGGCGTCTGGGCTTTAGTGGTGGTAAATTTTAGTTTCCCGTCAGTGATCTGAATAGTCGAACCTAAATAGTCGTTCTCTTCTGCTTGTTCTGTAAGAATAGAAGTCAGCTCTGACTTCTGTTCACGAAGACCTTTTATTCTGTCGGTGTATATGCGAATCTGATTATCGATCTGAACCCATTTTTGAATATTTTCTTGAAAGCTCATTCTACTTTTATTTTATAATATAAGTTAGTGTTTATAACTATATTATACAATTGTAATATATACATTTATACATTTATATTGATACAAATGTATAAATAAATTAGTATATCATTTTATTGCTTAACGGCAACATTTTTTCATGCAACGAGAACCTTTCTTTCCGTGCTTTTTGTGATGTTTCTTTCCTAATTTATGACTAGCGGCGAAAAGAACGGCAGGAGCAGCAGCCTGGGCTAAAAGACTTCCTAAAAATCCTCCCTTCTTGACACTGCGTCTGTACTTCTTTCCACCGTGACTCTTCTTATGAGTCATTCCACCGTGCTTTTTCTTATATTTCTTTCCACCGTGGCTCTTCTTGTGACTCATTCCACCGTGCTTTTTCTTGTACTTTTTTCCACCGTGGCTTTTCTTGTGGGTCATACCACCGTGGTGTTTCTTGTGACCTACGAGACTCATTCCACCACGACGTTTCTTGTGACTTTTCTTGTGGCTTTTCTTGTGTGCACGGTTCTTACGAGTGCGATGCTTAATAGATTTTTTGGCATGACGACGGGACTTTTTACGTCCTCCTTCTTGAACGGAAGCGGCATTAGCAGCACATGATGACATCCTATATAATAGTGAAAGATTATAATCTGTCAACACACATTCATGTTATTACGCATGTTACTAAGAACAATTACCAAAATAGCAATAAGTAATATCAAAATGATAATAGTTACGCCTAAAAGTATGTAAATATACGGATTCAAAATATTAAAAATCATATTGATAATAGGTTCTAGAAACATTTTAAGCTGATATTTTAGATCATCGCGCTTAAGCAACTCAATACATTCTTGAATAATCAGATTATTTTTGGTGTTATTTATACCTTTAGCCATGTTAGTTACCAAGGATAGATTGTAATATATTAGTATTTCGTTATAATTATATTGCGTGTGTTTCGCATTATATTTTTCTGTCATACAACTAATGAACATTCATAAAGCAAATAACGATTTTGATTTTAAATCTCTAGAATTGTCTCATCCTGTAAACACTGCAGGAAATAGTTATTTTACTTCTCTTAACATAAAGGGTAAACCAATTTACATAGAAACTCCACAGGTAACTACAAAACAAGGATTTGTAAAAAATGCCAAAAAAGTGGTATGTGATTTGATGTTTTCATCGGATAAAACAGACTTTATTCAATGGTTTGAAACACTAGAGTCTACTTGTCACAAGTTAGTATATGAAAAATCTGATCAGTGGTTTCAGAACTCTTTAGAGTTTGACGATATTGAAAATGCTTTCTCGCCTTCACTGAAAACGTTCAAATCTGGAAAATATCATTTGTGTAGATGTAATATTGGTCTGGACTACAATACCGGAAATCCTATTACAAAAGTATATAATGAAAATGAAGTCTTAGTTTCATATGAAGAAGTTAATGACCAAACACCTCTCATATCTATAATGGAAATTCGTGGTATAAAGTTCACTTCAAGAAGTTTTCAATTGGATTTTGACTTGAAGCAGGTTATGATTCTAAATACAGACAACGAATTTGATAAATGTCTCATCCGGAAATCATCTGGAGGGACCGTTGCAACCACCGGAAAACAAGACGCTTCCGGAAAAATAGGGTTGGTGTTACCTAAATATAACAAGCATTCTAAAAAAGATGATACCGAAGATGATAATATAGAAATGGATGATGATGACATAGAAAAAGATACGAGTGACGATGTAAAAGAATTAAGTACTGAGAAAGAAACTCAGAGCGACATAGCGAACGAAGCTGATGATGTTGTAGAAAAAGAGTCATCTGACGACACAACAGAACAAAATATTGTATTAGAAACAGAGCCTATGGAAAGTGTAAAACTAGACAATAATGAACAACAAAATCCGGATGATGTATCTACTGAACAATCATCGTTTGATCAAGTTATAGAAAGTATGGAAGAACAGCTTGTTCCACCTTCTCTTATAAAACCTGACGAAGTATCGTTAGACGAATCTAAAAAATTAGAAACGACAAATGACGAGGGGTTAAAAACCGAGGAGAGTGTGAAAAACCTAGAGAATATAGAAAATATAAAACAGGATGTTCCATCCACAACTACTGGAAATGGTACTCCTGTATTAACTGATGAACCGTCCTCATTATTTGATATTGGCGAACCCATCGAAGGACTAGAGTTAGTGGAACCAGATTTAATTGTTCCTGATGATACAGATTCTATTGCCATTAAAAACCCAAATCAAGTTTACCACGAGATATACAAAAAGGCTAGGGTGAGAGCCAAGCAGCTTAAACAAGAAGCAATCAAGGCTATCATGGAGGCAAACAGTATAAAAAATGCATACATGTTAGATGATATTGATGACTCTGATTTATCTGATTTTGATGAAGATGATGATTATGAAAGCGGTGATGAGGAAGAAGTTGATAGCAGCGCTGTTTACTAGAGAGGTATAATATAATATTTACATATTATAGACTATGCCTCCTAAGCGCGATAAAATGGTTGCATCTAATTCTTCTCAGAAAACCGTTCAAATAAATTTAAGGAATGTGATTGGTAATTACGAAGACGAAGATGAAGAACAAAACGATATTATTGCATATTTGAATACCCAAATAAATACTCGTAGTGCAATTGTTATGCATCCAGGGGATCTGTTTGCTGTTGCTCTTCCTGGTAACAGAGTAGAGTGGTATATCGTTTTTAAAAATATTTCTCTTGTAACTCAAGAAGAGTATTTGCAACCCCATAATCCACGGTCACCAAAGGTGAAACTTGATTATTCTGATCGAGATTTTCATCGTGTATATAATCCAAATAATGAATTTTCTCTTCTCGACCTAGAAGATGAGTTAATAAGAAAATATAAGTATGATCACACCATTGACATCGGTGATCTAATAGAAGTAAACCTTGGAGGAGATGATGAACAGTCTCCAATAGTAGTATACTTTGACGTTACTAAAGGGGTATCAAACATAGAGACAGACGAGGTTAGACATGCTAGGTTGATGAATGCAGATATCAATACAGATATGGAGTTAGAATACACCTCTCACATTAGAGGTGGTATGAAACTCCGAAGAACCAAAGGGAGACGTATGCGCACAATGAAGAAAAAATCTTTAAAACGAAACAAGAATAAAAATAAACATAGTAAGAAATCTAAGACTAGGAAACGCCGTAACAAGCGAAAGAGAACAACTAGGTCATAACGGTAATCGGGTATTGTAATACTATATCTGTTATTTTTATTTAAACGGTTCGGAGAATGTTATGTATATAGATCTACATATGAATTATTTACATATAGCATTAACTTTTATCATTGTTCTCTTTATTTATATCCATGTACAATTTCAATTAACTACATCTGATGAAAAAGATGTATACGTGTTGAACGACGTAGTATACATTCCTATGGAAGAAGTGTTTGATTTAAAACAACCAGTCGTGTTTCACACCTTCTTTCCAGAAAACTATGATATGCTGAGAGCAGTTAATAAACATATGATACATAATGATTACAAAAACAAAGACATACAGATTTGCGATACAACCAGAACAACATATCATACAAATGTTCCGTCGTCTTTCCAGTCTGCAATTTCATTGTTTGATAAAGACGTTGACTCACGATATTACACAAGTAATAATGATAATTTTGTCAAGACGTGTTTGTCAGATACTAACTCAACTAATCAAACTGCAACAAACCTCCGTCTTCTCAAGAAACATCATTCCATTCTTGTACCTCCACTAAAAAGTCGTGAGAAATACGACATTATATTTGGTTCAGACAATACAACAACGATTCTCCAATACAGTATAATGTATCGAAACTTTTTTACAGTCACTAACGGAACACTGGAAATAAAAATGATACATCCCTCCAAAGTATCTGATTTGACCGTAAATGTAAAACCCGATTACTACAATATGGGATTCTTTACAGAGCCACAAGTTAACGTTTGGGACGATAATAACAAAGATAAGCTAGAAACTATAACTACAGTTGTACATGAAGGACAAACTATTTGCATTCCTCCTTATTGGCTATATAGTTTTAAACTGATAAAAGACACCTTTGTGTGGTGTGCTTCTTACAATACGTATATGACTGAAATGGCAACCTTACATCATAATATGTTACATACAATGCACAAATTTACCAAACCATCTGTTATTATACCTGATGTATTAGATAAAAGTGAAACCCCTGCTGAAACCCCTGACACATCTAATTTGAATGAAGATGAGGATGAGGATGAGGATGAATCAAATAAAGAAGATATCAATACCGATGCAGACGAAAATATAGATACTGAAACTCCGTCTAAGTTAATAGAACAAAAAGAGTCGGTAGAATTGATAGAATCAAACAATCAAACTGACAGTGACAAATAAATTGATTTCAAATATCTACATCAACTAATATATTATATTATCACAACTAAAGGCAAATAGAGTAAGTTTACTATAATATATTATCATAACTACGCGTTCTTATTATCATTTAAATGACTTCACAAGAAGATGTCAGAATTATAATGATAGAGAATCGGAACTACGATTCGTGGACTATTCATAAAATGGAAACGATGGAACTTGTAGAAGACAAAAGAGTGGACCCAACACATCATAAGTTGTTTTCCATGGATGTATTTACAGTATCTTCCCCTGAACCATCTGATGAAAATCAAAAAAAGAAATTAGTGCTTAAACGTTCACCTGTGCGCAACGCCGAATACATATCAGGAGTTCTTGTCCTCAAACACAATCGTTCTTATGGAAGAATTCATGGAAACGGTAACTTATTGTATAAATGTATACCCGACGACAAACGGATTCCCGTGTTCCTAATTCCATATGAAATCAGAAAAATAGGATTTATGAAATCCGTTATAAATAAATACGTGACCTTCCAGTTTAAAAGCTGGACCGACAAACATCCTATAGGCACTCTTACTAATGTAATAGGAAACGTAGATATACTGGACAATTACTACGAGTATCAGTTATATTGCAAAAGTCTGAATGCATCTATCCAGATATTTACACAAGATACCCGTCGTATGGTAAACAATAAAAAAGCAGGTCGTGAAGAACATGATATTATGATGGACATAAATAGTGCCTTTAAAGATGTAGACAAAGGAATAGAAGACCGCACAGGATTTAACATATACACAATTGACCCTACAGAAAGCACGGATTTTGACGATGCAGTAGGACATACTTGTTATACCGACGATACTAGTGGTTTAGTCGTGACAAAGTTGAGTATTTACATATCTAACGTAACACTACTATTAGATTATTTGGGAATCTGGTCATCGTTTTCCAACAGGGTGTCTACTATTTACTTACCAGACAGAAAGCGACCAATGTTACCCACTATATTATCTGATGGGCTATGCAGTCTCGTAGAAGATAAAGTGCGCTTTGCTCTAGCGCTTGATATTCATATATTAAAAGGCGAAATACTCAAGATTGACTACACAAACACGATGATACGCGTATCCAAGAATTACCGGTATGAAGAAAAAGATTTGCTCAACTTAGATGATTACAAAACTGTCGTGGAGGTTGCACGTTCTCTTCTTCCAAAATACCAATACGTATCATGCTTGAAAAACAGCCACGACATCATCGCGTATCTTATGATCTTGATGAACTATGAAACTGCTAAACTTATGTTGACACACGGAAACGGAATCTTTCGCAACGTAATCGCCGAGCGCATTATGGAACAACCAATTCCATCTGATCTTGACCCAGACGTGAAAATGTTTTTGAAATCTTGGAACAGTGGCGCTGCACAGTATATTGATATAGCGCATTTAGATGAAGGAACAGTCATTCGTCACGATATTCTAGAGATGGACGCTTACCTTCACATCACTTCTCCTATTCGACGACTAGCTGATTTAATGAATATGATTCGCATTCAATCCAATATCGGACTCGTCACGTTGAGTGATGCAGCTTATGACTTCTACGCGGAATGGAGTGGAAAACTAGGATATATAAACAGCACAATGCAATCTATTCGTAAAGTTCAAAACGAGTGTGCACTTATTCACAAAGTGTATTCTGACGAGATTCTGTTACAACAAGAGTATATTGGATACATATTTGATAAAGTAGACAGAAAAGGTATATGGCAATATAACGTGTATATTCCACAACTAAAATGGATGTCCAAGTTGACGTCATGCAACGATATGGAGAATTACACGAAACATACTCTCCGTATTCATATGTTCCACGACGAAGACTCCGTGAAGCGTAAGATAAGAGTGTCTCTTGTAGAGTAGTTGGTGTTATTTGTATAATTGACTACCATTTATACAAATAATTATATAGTTCCCTGTATTTTTATATAGGTTCATTATTTTCGCGCGAATGTAATTGTTCTACATTCATTAACGATTGGACATAAAGTTGTCAATATTCATAGTAGGAGCATGAGGATGAGTAGTAGAACGAGGAGCAGGACCACTAGGTGTAGTACGCTGTAACACAGGGCGTGGTATTATTCCGACATCCTGAGCATCACTTACATTAGGTGAGTGTTCGTTTGGAGTAACTGGCGTTCTCACTAGTGGTTGCTGATATCTAACTCTTCTCCTTTCAGGAGGATTTGTACCCCCGTGTTTTTTATGCTTACGACTGTGAGCCTTTTTAGATTTCATGGTTTTTCTATATTTTCGCGAACGTTTTTTCTTGGAACTTTTCTTGGAACGTTTTCCTCCTTGAATTCCGCCAACTTGTTTGAGTTGATTGGTGATACCTTCCATCATATCCAAAATCTCGCGTATTTTGCTAGGCGATAATACTTTAGCGAGCCACCATGCTTTGTTTGCCAAGGAACGCGCAAGTGCCATTTGGAAACGCAAGCCTGCACCTAAGAACACATCTACCATTTTTATCATAGCATTCATTGCCATTCTACTTGCCATACCATCCATTTTAACTTCTGGTTATCCCTTTAATTATACTGAGAAAATAGTAAATGTCTACAGATATCAACAACTGTCTTCGTCGCTGTCGGCACTATCGGCGAAAACTTCCGGGTCCAAATATTTAAACTTGTCAATGTTGCGCGGATGCCAGACAACGCTCATTAATTCTTCTTTGAAGTCAAGAGTTCTTGACATAGCCGTGCGTATAGTATAATTTTCAACAACGTCAAGCGTCTTACAATATTTTGTGTGATTTTTGTTATTATTCAACAAAGGAATCTTATCTAAATACCTTTTCCGCATTTCGCGTCTATACGCCTCCAGGTGTTCTTCATTATCTTGGTAATCACTCATTTTTAACTCGGACTCTTCTTCTTCGTTAATGGTCTCAAACACAAAAAAGAAAACATCAGCAAACGCTCCAGCTATACCTGACAATGGGCGCCTAGGGTAGTTATCTGTGCTTCCACTTATACAGTGTATATCTAGTCCGTTATCTATCATCAATTCCAAGACACTAGCTATACTCTCATCTATTTTCACAAGATGTTCGCGTATGCGTCGATAATGTTCACTTCGTAACTTTAACTCTTCTTCTCTTGTCACATAGTGTCTGGAAATATTAAAATGGCGAGATTCCAGTGTTGTAGGATCACGACTATGATGTTCACCATCACTTCCATACACATCGTATAATTCTCTCGCTGATATATTCCCGGGTTGATGAACAGAAACCCTCACACTATCTTCACTATCAGATGACTGCATATTATTTGCACCTGTAGTGGTTTGATTTTGGTTTGAGCCATACATGTTCTCATGTTCAACTTGCCACCAATCAGGTTCATTTTGAGAATCATAAGAGTCAGAATCATCAGTATTAGAATAACTATCCTGATACGATGACTCGTCATCTGAAGAATCGTGGGGATAATTGTCATAGAACTCGCCTTGCGATGCGTTACGCCCGTCTCTGAAACTATTCCAAATCAACCTAAAAGTCATTTTCATGTTTTCTCCATTACTCGTATCAATGTGTGACATTAACATATCATATGCTTTTTTTGGATCGGTATCTAGTAAATCTATCACGTTTAAGTAGTCTGAAGTTGCATCACCAGTTATATTATTTACATAATACTTCATGTAACGAAACACGTTAAATAGCTTATGATAGTTTGGAATATTAGTATATGGTTCACAAACATCAGCGAATAACAACGTGGCCGCCGTTTCATTGTTTATATCTTTACATCTCGTATTTATGGTCTTTCCCGCACCCATGTCAAACAATACCTTTATACGTTCATAGGACCAGAGTCCTTTTGTAATCATACTTATGAGCAATGTTTCGCCTTTGTTTGTAGCTATAGATGCATCTCCTCGCTCCGCAAGGATCTTTTGAAGCCCTTCACTATTAATCGTGTAACCAAGTTTCTCTAGACCTTTATCAGCATTATTTAAAAGGTTTTCCGGAACAAGTAGATTATATATTTTTTGCAGTAAAAAAAATGGTGTTTCACCTTCATCGTTGGGAGCGTTTATGTCAGCATCATATTCTTCTATAAGATATAATATAGTTCTTTTATCAAAAAGAGTCATATTTTTACACAACTGGGTCATTATAGTTTCACCGCGATGATCAATCATGTTAATATCCATACCTATTTCTTGAAGAAACTCTATTCGTTCTTCCAAATGTTTTCTTATATTTGAATTATCTGACTCCCATCTATCAAATATTATCGTGAGCAAGCTATATCCAGCATGAATCTTAGCATCAATCATGAAACCGTTTCCACCTTTAATTTTTGCTATATATCGCAGTATTCCATACATTCTACATTTGAAAAGTGTGAATATAAGTGAAGTTGAATTTACGCTGTGTAGATTAATATAAAGCCCATTAGAGACGAGAGTATGTAATATTGAATGCAAACAAAACTCAGTATACTCTGTATACCTGAAAAACAGGTATTTTATTTTTGAAAATAAAAAGTCGTTAATTCTCTTATGTGCCATGAATTCACTAGGGTGTGTTTCTACAGGTTCAATCAAACAATCATACTTACATAAAATAGTAAGTATTTTAAACAAGGGGCTTTCTAAATATTTATTAATGCCATTGTCCATATCAACATCAATATATTTTGTACCTATCCCCAACATGCTGTCACTGTAGAGTTTTATATACTCCATATTTTTCTCAATAGTAAACAACAATATGTTGATACTGTCTCTGTTGGTAATAAGCAGCTCGTTGTTACTCATTGTATCTAACATTGATTGTGTTCCTTCAAGGTCCTCTTCACTAACACAGTTAAAAAGCAACATACTTTTATGTAAGCTGTCCTCTCCAGGAACAGGAGGTCCTTTAAGATTACTTGTTTCTTTACCAGTGTTTGGGTTTTTTAGAAGACTGTTTCGTTTTTCGTCCATTCTTTTCATAGTTTCATTTATTACCTGTTGCGTCATCGCCTGGAATGGATCTATAGCCTTCAACACGCTTCTGTCTATATTTCCACGACTTGGTCGATCAATGTAGTCTATGTCATTGTCTAGTGTATCTTTATCTAATATATCTGTCTTTACATTAGAAAACATGATGATTTATTTTCTTGATAACTAACTACTTAGTTAGTAGACATGTGCAAATATATTTATATTCGTTACAAATATATTTACGGTGAATATGACGTATATATGTTACACAAGAAAGTAGGATATACATAATTATTTAATACAACGAATTTATATAATCTATATACTTGCGAATAGTCTCTTCATTCAATTGTAGTTTATTTTTATGTAAATAATTACACGGATGAATAGTATTAATGTTTTGCACAACAAACTCTTTAGATTCAAATTTTTTTAGAATATCTATACCTAGTTTATGGTTTTCTTGACTATTACACCAAATATAATCCTCGTTAAATGTACACAAAGGTATATAGTCATGTTCTTTCATATAATTAAAAATAAATTCTTTTTCTTTAAAATCACCCATATATTCCAAAGCCCTCTCTATTTCAATACATACAAAGGAAGGATTATATTTTTTAATATCAAAATGTTTTAATATTTCTTGTTCTGCTCCATCAACATCTATGGACAAAACGTCTATTTTTGTATTAGATGTGTTATACTTATCTAATATAGTATTTAACGACTGTGATTCTGAGTGTTCTATTGAGTTTTTAAACCCCAGGTAATTTTTATTTTCGTCTATCTCACCATACCAACAATTTTCACCATCTCCTCCTATAACGTAGAGTTTTCTCTTAGAATCTAACTCTTCATTATAAATACTTCCGAAAGACCCTCTCCAATTATATCTAAACTTACAGTTTTTATCATCTTTTCCACATATCATGCTAAGCACTGTATCGGTTGGTCTTGCGATTTTACAAATATTAGCATAGTCTGGATGTGCGTCAACACATATACCACTCCATCCGTTATTATATAGTAAAAATGTTTTGTTGTCATGAACTCCTTCTCTTACACCAATATCAACATAATAACCTTTGTCTGTGATTAAACTAAAAAATGAGTCTGCGTTGCATCTATCAAATGATATTACCTTTTTCGCCATTTTATTAACACATATATTACATTTAAATAGTAATATATGTAACTATTCTATTTTTTAACGGAAACACGACGAGTCATTCTAGCGCGTCTTCTAGCTGAACGATTAAGTTTATTTCTTTTTCGTTTTTCTGTAGAGTGTTTCATAGAACGATACTTGTTCGTGATACGTCTACTTCCTCCAGAAACGGTATCTTTCTCCTCACTGAGCTGATTTTCTTCTTTTATATCACCTAATGTAGAGCTGGATGCATTATTTGATATGGTTGTTAATGGAACAAAATCTTCGTCTATAGTTGCGTCCATAGATTCTTTTTTCATATTTATCTTACGGATATTTTCGTTTAATTTGGATTCCATAGTAAAATATCGTTCAGCTTCTTTTTTAAACTTTTCCTCGTCTTTTTTTCCAGCAAAATTACTTTCACCGCTTTCTATTTCATTAAGTCCAGATTGATAATGTGCTGCCACATCTTCCGTAAAGTAATTTGTTACTACCCCTGTTAAATCATTTAACTTAAACTTCGGTAACTGATTATCTTTGTTTTGTATCTGTTGATTGTGAAATTTAACACGATTATTGTGCATACTTATGGTATATGTAATAGCATCCATTAGCTTAGATGGAGTGCTAACATCAGAACTAAAACCATCTACATCTTGACTTAAATACAAGTCCATGTAATGATGGATTTCCACTTCTATATCGTAATCTTTTCCAAAAACAGTATGAAACACAGGATCAGTATTGGGTACAGTATATTTATTTTCTCTCATGGGAGAAACCACTTCTTTTTTAAAAGCCATTGTTCTTACTATTTCTTCATCTGCAGCAGAATCGGTTCGAGGACGTTTTTTTTTCGGGGTATTTTTCGTGGTAGATGTTGATTCCTCCGCTGGAGTCATATATCCGGGTTCGGGATCAATATTTGGTTCTTGAACTTCAGTCATTGTAAAAGTAGGGTTACTCATTTCTTACCTGTTATTATTACAGTACATCAATATTATTTTATAGCGAAATATCGCATTTGAATGATAAACTGTGATGACTATATTATAATTATTATATAATTAACTTAAAGAAAAATAACACCGTGAATACGTAAGAATTATTATTTAGGAACGTATTATATAACCACAATATGAAACAGCGCCAAAGTGATGCATCCCAGAAATTTGATATTGCCGTAGGATTTTGCCTCGAGTTTTACCGTTCCCTCATGGCCGCCTTCCTAATAGCTTTCGTTCCCCAGAAATGTGGAGAGGACGCATGTGGCGTGTTTGAACATATGTTCACTGGCACCAACGAACTGTATGATGCTGCTGCGTCGTTTAACTTAGTCACTTTCCTTAGCTTTATGTATTTGTATTACGTAGAGATTTCTCGTGAAAACAAGATGATAGATTACCTTGAAATGAACCGCGAACTTCCCAAAGATAATGAAAGCGTTGGCGAGGCTCTCGTGAAGCTAGACGAAAGTAAACAAGCTGAACTCCATTCACTTGATCACAAGTACCAACATGCCGGTCGCCTTTCCATGGGTCTTTTCTTGGTAAATGTGGTGATTTCTGCTATCCCTATCATTAACAACCGTTTAGACGCCAAGACTTTCACTGTTCTTCTCACCAACGTATTGTTTATCGCATCCAAGTTAATGGAAGTGCGCGAAATCGTGAATACCCCCGAAAATGTGTTTTACTCTGCCTACCTGACTGAGCGTCAACAGTTCAACGACGTTGACCCCGACGTAATCGAGGTGAAAGACCTTGACGAAGAGAAGAAAGAGGGTGAGATTGCTGCCGATGATGTAGTTGTTGCAGTGGATTCCGAAAGCAAAAAGCTTTTGGTAGAAGACAGTAATGTGTAAATACTAGTTCACTGGGAATAAATTAATGTAAAATATATTAAAAAGATGAATACATTCAACATTACATATATTCATCTTTGTTTTATGGAAAAAATTAACACTTTTCTACAAGAAAAGATTGGCGAAAATTTAAGTTATAACACAATATATCCTTACACATACAACTCTCTACCAAAAGATATACTACTTGATATTAAAAATTACGTGTTGTTATCAGAAGAGATTTTTAAATACTACTTTGTACATAGAGATTACGGAAGACTGTATCACGACCTAGATAATTTTTTAGAGAGTGATAAGGGTTTCTATGATCCTGACAATATGGATGGAACAACTATGCCTCAATATGTAAACATATATCGTCGCGTATATGGAAAGAAAAATGCAACAAGAGATCAGACACGAGACATGTATGTATCTTGGAGAAAAAAATGTCAAGCACAAATAACACAAATATTCGATGACGAGATGCGTTATAGGTTTTATATTAACAATTCCGAGTTAAAATCTTTACTTAAAAAGATAATTGCTCTCATGTCAATCCAAGAAAGAAAATGGTTTATTGATAATCATGTAATTTACGATGCATTTTTCTTACACGACGAAGACAGGTACCTTCGCGAAGGTCATCCTGATGGTCCAATAGACGGTAGAAATTTGGAAGGATATGGCCGAAACATCAGCGTTCCCATAGTTAGATATGTTCCAAGTTACCTTCAAAAAGAAAATCAGTCACCTGACCCTTTTCTTGATACAGGTATTAATAAAATGCCAAACTGTGTTGTAGAAGGAACAGATGTATCTGTGTTTCATTAAACATATACACATACTATTACATGTATATGTTTACTAATTGTCGTAAAACATATGATTATATGTATACATCCTCAATAGATTTTGTGTAATAACGACCGCCTGATTTGGAAGATTTGGACTTAGGTTTCACTTCAACTGGTCCGTTGATAAGAGGACAGTAAGAAAACAAATAAGAATTACCGGCATAGTCTATAGCATATGTCAAGTTCGTAAGTTTGGTATTACACTTCACCATAGCAATATCGTCGGCGCAATTCTCGTTCACACCGTTACCGCCAAAAATCCACCAGTCATTGTAAGTGCGCTCTTTGAATTCTTGTGCAGATATCCCAATACGATTTGCCTGCATTGTGGTCAACTGGTCACCGATCTGTTTAATGAACTGCACATAGCTTTCCACTTTTTCTTTTTCATTGACCACTCCGTAACTCATCTGATGCTGCATCAAAGTAGCAGACGGGGTAATATATCTAGTGTGACACGACTGCAAAATAACAAATCCCATACTGATGGCGCGCTCGGCTACACAACTTATGTTATATTTAGCAATCTCATTGATAATCTTGTTACCTGCATCTACCGAGCCACCATTGGTGTCAAGGTAAAGGTAAAGCCCCTCTTTTTTGGGACGTTTGTTGACTTCGTATATGAAATCGGTGGCGGTCGCGGCATTAATTTGACCGCGAATAAGCAAAGAGTTCTTGGGAGTGAGCATAATTTCCGTAGAGGCGCTCGCTAGAGCGAGAAGAGATCCTAGAACGGCAAGGAAGAACATATTAAAACCAAAGATTATATTCTCTAAACTTTCAATAATATAGTTTAACAAATCGGCTTAAAGGGAAACGTTTAGCGCAAGTATCCCAAATAAAATACCCGAGTATATAAACAGCAGCAGTATTCGTTTGATATAACATATGATACTGACACTTTCTTCGCGAATATATGGTCCTCATTTACTGTTTTTATTGGCTCTACTCACCGGGAACTACTTGACTTATTGTCCTGGTCATACCCTGTCCTTGGTTATACCTCCCCTAGGTATCCGTGCTCGAATAGGAAAACTCACGCGTATGTTGCGGTTTCTCCCTTTCGTTCCTCCTGGAGACGACGATGAAGTGTTTGTTCATAAAATTATTGGAAAATCATGTTTTGAGTGTAAAGTAAAACGCAGAGATCTTCCACACGTAAAATCGTATAGTAAAGTAGAAGAAGGACGCTGCAGGAACAAGGGATATGAGGTGTTTGTTGGTAACAGAAATTTGTATACTCGTAGATGGGGAAGACTTAGTGTGGATATATTTAAAGTAGATGATCCGTCAACATATAGAGATAACATTTACAAACCCGATCCTCAAAATCCTATAGGATATATGCACATAGATCTTGATGAATCGTAATTTCTTAGTGACATTTTGAAAATAATATAAAGACAACAAAAGGTATCGTATCAAACAGATGTCTAACTTCGAAAGTAAAGTGGTTTCATTCAAGGAAGAAATGGAAAGAGCTAATAAAAACAACATGAGTCTGAATGGGGGTGGGTTAGATAATCGCCCTATGACGATGGAAGAAATGATGAAAATGCGAGATGCCGAGGCGACTAACATAAAATACCTAGACCCGCTTACTCTTGAGCAAAAGGGAATACCAACTTACCAAGATAAAAGCACCAGTCAACGCCTTAACGATTTCAACACAGCGGATATGAGTCCCGGAAAACAAAAGGTCTTTTATATGTGTATTGGTTCCCAAAGAGTAGATATCAGCGTTACTGGAGCATACGAGACATATCCGCCTATATATACCATCGGGCCCGGATTCTCATTATCCCGAGACACTAACGCATTCCATATGCCGGAGGATTTTGTTTTTGAGCCTACCAAGTATTTCCCGTTCAAAGATAAGGTAACGTTTCATCTTGAATACGGTGATGACAAGTTTGAAGTAGACTACGGAAATCTGGGATATATGTTTCACGGAGGCGGACGTAGTCGTGATTCAAGATATGATGCACTAGGAGTTGAATACTCAACGCCATTGAACTTGGTTAGATTTTACGACAAATCTACCTCAGGAAGTAAAATGGTGTTTCAGTATGACGAGGAAAAACGTATCTTGGAGTTTGTTGAGGGTGCGCATAAATTAACTCAGGAACAATGCAAGGTTTTTGATGGAGTAAGTGTTGAGGACATGACATTGACAAAATAAATTGATTCAATAAAAATTCAATTTGAAATACATAAACAAGTATTACACGATTATATAGACATGAGTGAATTACACGCAACAGAAGAAAATACACAATTGATAACCACCCAAAGTGAGATTAATAGTGTATCCACAAATCTAAAAGAATGTGTAGAATGGGCTCTAACAAAACCACCAGACATCATAAAACAATCAGGTGTAACTATCGCCAAACAAAAAGAAGAAGCAAAAGAAAAAGAAAAAAAATGGGGCAATAAAATGATAGGAAAAACAGATAACAAACAATGGACCACAGGATTAGGTGAAAGACTAGTTAAAGAAATACTTAAATTACGAGGCGAAAATCCTAGAAAACCTGAATGTAAAGGAGGGTTTCAACCTGATTGGGAAACAGACAAAAATGTATATGAAGTAAAAACATCAAATTGGAGGGTAGAGGGTACAGCTGGTGAAAAAGTATTGGGAACATGGATTAAATACCAAGATATACCTGAATTATACGGAAAACCGCTCAAGATTGTATGTGTAGCGTATCAAGAAGAAGAACTAAAAAATGGAAAGACAAGATATTTTGGTGATAATATTACAAAAAAAACACAAGAAATATTAGACCTAGCAAAATCATGGGGGATTGAATATGTTTGTTTTAGTGATTTAGTATCACCTATATTGGACAAAATTAATTAGTAATTTCGTATTATAACTTCCTTTGCTTTTGCATCTGGATTTTTGGAATTAATTGACCTTTTACATAAAACTGATAATGTAGTATATTTTTCATCTGTAAAGTTTTCACGAACTAAACTAACATCAGCATTACTTAGCATGATTTTCTTATTTGTATCGGTTAACGTATGTATTAAATTAAATAAATTAGTATGATTTTCTATATTAAACCCCTTCTCAGTATATCCTACAAATGAAGTACTTGTTTCAGGAGCATAAGGAGGGTCAAGATATACAAAATCATTTGTTTCTACACATGTTAATGATGTATTAAAATCACTACATTCAAATATTACGTTTTGTATTAAATGATGTATTTCTTCCAAATGTGCTTTATTTATAATTTCTGGTTTTTTATAGTGTCCAAATGGAACATTAAATCCTTTTGGACCAACTCTAAATACACCTCTAAAACAAGTTTTATTTAAGAATATAAACATAGCAGAAGCTAACATGCTTTTTTTATCGGTTAAACATAATTTATTATATTCACTCCTTATCCAATAATAGTAGTTTTCTTTTGCGATTTTTGCTTCTTCTATATTTGTGGGCGTTCTATTTATTTCTCCATTTCCACATTCGTTAAAATCTGTAATGATATTTTGCAATATATCATATAATTGATTATGATGCGTTTGAATGTTTTTGTACATATAAATTAATGGTTCATTCAAATCATACGCATATATATTACCGTGTATCTTTATAATCCCGCTTTTTACATAAGATAGTAAAGTTAATAAAACACTACCTCCTCCTAAAAATGCTTCACGATAATTATTTATTTCAACTGGAAAGTCAGTAATAAGTTTATCTATTAATTGAGTTTTTCCACCAACCCATTTTACAATCGGTTTGGGAACATGTATTTTTTTTGTAGGGATATCTTTAACGAGTTTATTATCATAAACAATTTCAACATTCATTTTTAGTTATATAAATAACATATACTGTTTTAAATCAATTTATAGTTTAATATACCCAAGAAGACCTAAATAAAGTTATTCCTAACATATTTGTGTAAACATGTATATACATTTACGTGTATACATATTTATTCTCTTTTATATTATCCATCAAACAAACGGGTCGTTACGATCAATAGCAGTTTCTGCTGCTACGCGTTTAATAATCTTCTTGAAGTTTTTGTCGTCTTCTTCGTCGGTTCCTCCTCCAGAAACTTCGTTGATTATCTTGACGTATTCTTTGTGTTTGTTGGTATTGATATCACTATGTTCGGGGTTTTTCTCTTGCCACTCAGGAAGCTTTTTGAAATTATTATTGGCCACATGTTTAATGGCGCGACGAATTCGGTCTTTGCTGTTATCTTTCTGCCATTCGTCATTGTCTTTTACATATACTGAATCACGCTTTACATCTGTACAATGAATGGGACGCTGAGTAATTTCTAGATTATTGAGCCCTTCAATCATAATGTTACTGATTCCTTCCACATACCCGGCGCGACCAATACGCTCCAAATCTTCTATCTTGTATTTCAACGAAGCAACAAAGTCCATGATGTTCATAGCGTCCTTGCATTCCTCATTCAAAAACATATTGAGATTGAAATTGTTAGTGGTATTCACTGTGTTGTTTGTTGTATTATTTATCGTTGTAGAGGTTGTTTTTGTCTCTGCTAATATTTTCATTAGCTCTGTGTTTTGGTCTATTAACTTCATTACCGTATCGTCAGTGAATCCTTCTTCTTTCTTACTTGGTGCCACAGTTTCAGGTTCAGAAGGAGATTCTATCACTGATATAGCCTCTACAGGCATTGCCGCTGAGTTCTTAAACGGATTATCATCACACTTTTTTTCGTGTTTAAATAATCCCGACCTAGAAGCATAACATTTTTCACAGTATTTACATACGTGTAGTATTGGTTCACTTTTTGAATGCATAAGTGGTGACGTTTTTGCATCCTTTGCTACATTTATATGATGTTTGCTAGTAAGAATATGTTTCTCGTAGCTAGCTTTTCTATTGGTTGTGTAATTGCACGGTTCACAATAAAACATTTTCGTTGTCATATATATTCCTTAAGATTATTTATTTAAGTTATAGAAGGAAAATATTTGTTGCAAATGTTACATAGTTTGGTGTGAGGGTTATTTTTTTTTGTTGCAAAATTACACCATATAGGGGTGGAAACACGAGGAAACGCCAATATGATTTAAATCTGCAACAAAAGTTGCAAATTAGGGTCACTGACTATGCAGCAAAATGCAACTTTTTTGGGAAATCAGCATTCTATGGTAAGGCGATGTTTCCATTTGTTTCCATTTTTAAAAAAATGTCCAAAAATTTAAAGTGTTTTTTTCGGGGAAAAAATTGGGAAATTCTTCAAAAAAAAATTTTATGGTAACAAACTGATCCATGAAAATTCAATTTGTTACCATA
>CEUF01012176.1_pt1 | contig 56725 bp, 53 predicted proteins | sample 531461 | NCBI WGS metagenome assembly CEUF01 (sample SAMEA2623350, study PRJEB7988) | marine metagenome | biome: marine biome (ENVO:00000447); feature: surface water layer (ENVO:00002042); material: "saline water (ENVO:00002010), including plankton (ENVO:xxxxxxxx)" | depth 5 m | reverse complement strand
GGGATATCCTCCCAATATAGAATTCCTTCTACTCTCTGAGAGAGCACTTTTCCAGATGAAGTCTGAATGAAATCTCCTTTATAAGTTTTTGTATCCGAATATATAAAACTATCGCCTCCATCCTCGTTATAAATATAAGTTGGAGGATTAGTAATTTCTTCAGGTCCACCTAGAGTGGTTCCACAAAAAAATATTATAAAAAGTTTAAAAGATTTTATATTTTTCAATAAGTTCATATCGTTCTAAAAAAGGATTCCTTAAAGCTTTTATTTTGTTACCTATTAATGCTAATTCGAACGAATCATTATAATTGCTCCATAAAAAATCTCCAAAGCTTGGATCACTTTTTTTAGAAAAGTTTGTCCATGGTATTTGAAAGTTATCAGAGATTTCTTCAGATTCTTTTGGTCCCCAACTTGAATAAGGTTTTTTTGAATGTACACCAAATACATATGGCAATTCTGAGGCATGAAAACATCCTAATTTTCCCCTTAAGATTTTGCTTTGGGTTGAGAACAAATATCCGAAAGAATTTCCTTCTTTTTTCTGAAGAGTGTTATGAGTTGGGATGCCAAAACAAATGTCCGTGAGAATAGCTGAATAGATACCACCTAACTCAGAAATTTTAAGATATTCACTGTAAGCAGAAATTAGTTCAGGCAATTTACTAGATTCAAACATTTTTGATAACCTTCTAGTTATATACCCTTCTTCGTTTTTACCTATTCTTGGATGGAAAGAACTCCAAAGCTTGTACTCATCCAAGGTTGTCCCAGCAATTAAATGAATATTTGAGGATGAATATGTTTCCAAGTAATTTTCCTTAATAAACTTATTATCTAAAACAGGAAGAAAGCCTACTTCAGGGAAAATCCATCTTTCTCCGTCACTTAATGCTGAGTGTTTTAATTTCTTAGCTGAGTTAATTATCAACTTCCAGTCACATGATTTTAAATCAGAAACTTTGTTGCCATCTTTTTCAAACTGATGAATAAATAGCTCAGCCCATTTGTTTGCTTTTTCTTTTGAAGCAATGGCATCTAGACCGCCACTTTGACATATTGCTTTTTGAAATAAGCCATCACAGCCTGCTGCAATTTGAAGATTGCAACTCCAAGAACCTGCTGATTCACCAAAAATAGTAATATTATGTGGATCTCCACCAAAAGACGAAATATTATCCTTAACCCATTTTATTGCATTTCTTTGGTCTATTAATCCCTCATTACCGGATGAATGAATCCGACCTTCTGTTACGTCATCGAGCCTGAGAAATCCAAGAGGACCCAATCTATAATTTATTGATACAACTACCACTCCTTTTTTTGTTAAAGATCTTAAATCATACATAATACTGCTAGAGCCACCGGTTACTAAAGCACCGCCATGAATCCAAATCATTACTGGATTTTTAGCTTTTATGTCGTTTGAACAAATATTTAAAGTTAGGCAATCTTCAGATTGTTTTGACAATGAATTATCTTGAAAAAAACTTGCTCCTGACTGACTTTGATCATTAGATCTTGTTTGAGGGGCTGAGTTACCTTTTTCTATAACTGCTAGATTTAGTTCATTTTCAAAAGGAATAGACTCATCCCATCTTTGCTCATATTTTGCATAAGGAATACCATAAAATTGATGACAGCTATCTTGAAGCACTCCCTCAAATTTACCGGCTTTGCATTCAACTAAACTCATGTTTTTAATAAAGAATTCATATTATATAACAATAGATTAAATCTGAAATTGTGAAATATAATATGTAAACGGGATGTAGCGCAGCCTGGTAGCGCACCACACTGGGGGTGTGGTGGTCGTCGGTTCAAATCCGGCCATCCCGACCAATTATTAATTTATACTTTTCTTAACCTCTTCTGATGGTTTAAAAGTTAGCTTTTGTCTGGACTTAATTTGAAACTCTTGAAGAGTTTTAGGGTTTCTACCGATTCGTTTTGGGGTTTTTTTATATGAAAAAGTACCAAATCTATTAATATTTACATTACTGGATTTATTATCAATTAACATCTTAAAAAAGTGCTGCACAAAAAAAAGGCTATCTTTTTGAGATAGCCCTAATTTTTCTGAGATATTTTTAGAAAGGTCTCTTTTTGTGATAGACACAAATCACGTGCCTGTACCTGTTCCTGTTCCAGTGCCTGTGCCGGTTCCTGTTCCAGTTCCCGCTCCAGTACTGGTGCTAGTTCCAGTTCCAGTATCTGTATTGTCATCAATACCACCAACATCTCTAATGCTTACCGTAATATCTTGAGTGGCTGAATTAGAGCTTGCATCAGTAGCAGTTACCGTAGCTGTTACATCATAGGTACTGCCATCATAAGGGAGTTCAGTAGGATTGTCGGTTTGTCCTTCATAATCAGCAGGAGATATGAATGATAGTTCTCCTGTTGAAGTAATTGTCAGAAGAGTGGTGTTAGAAATTGTAAAAGTTACAGATTGTAAGTCGGTAGCAGTTACTGTTCCAACATCAGTTGCACCTTCATCGACAACAAATGTTGCTGAGGAAGTAAATACTGGAGATGTGGTGTCAACAACGTTTACTGTTCTGGTTGCTGTTCCAACATTGCCAGAATCATCAGTAGAAGTATATGTAAGTGTGTATGAACCAACTGTATCAGTATCTACTGTTCCAGTTATTGTGACTGTGACTGTTCCTGACAGATCAGTAGCTGTTGCGCCAAGTTCAGTATATGTATCTCCTAGCTCAACTGTAACAATATCTTCACCAATTAGAGTAACTTCTGGAGGTGTTGTATCAACAACATTGACTGTTCTTGTTGCAGTTGAGGTATTTCCAGCTGCATCAGTGGCTGAATAAGTAATTGTGTATGTTCCAACCGTGTTGGTATCAACTGTTCCAGACGAGGACACGGTCTCACCACCATCAGAGGTTGCTCCTGCATCTACATACGTATCACCAAGTTCTACAGTAGCAGGATTTGACCCAAGGACAGTGATAACTGGAAATAAAGTATCTGGAGGTATTGACGTTTCTTCACTTATATCATCAATAAGGACTACTCCAATTGCAACTAGTAACGCGTCTATAATAGAAATTTCTATTGCTCTTTCAGGGCTTGAACCAGCTGGGACACCAGCCTCGTCCTCGATATCATCCCCTTCTTGAAAAGATACTAAAAAATCCCGTCTTTGAATTAAGTCATCTGAAGAATATTTTTCAAGTCTTTGCGAAATCTCTGCTATTCTTTCATCAGTTACTTCTGCAGAAGTATTTGGTGAAAATATTGCATATGAAAAAGCTACTAGAATAGCTAGAGTAATTGATTGTGCGCTCTTTATCATTTTTTTTTCCTCTAAATGCCAATTATGCATTTTTTTTTGATACGACTCAATAAAAAATGTTTTATTTATACACTTTAATTTATAAACTTTAATTTTTGCAAATATAAAAAAAATACTTTTATTTCCTTTAATTAAAGATATGTAAATACTATTTTTTAATTAATTGGTCTAAATTTAACAAGCAGATCATGTAAATTATTTTTTCTTATTAATTTTGCACCAGGATCTTTTGTCAGGGGTCTCCATGTATAGTTAATCATATTTTCAAAAATTGGTATATTGAAAAATATCCCCTTATCAAAGCTTCCTTCACCAAACTGATCAGAAGATACATCCGTGAAAGTAGCAAAAACTCCAAAACTTACTCCATTTGAATAAGTTCTTGATAATTCTATTGTTCCTCCCACATCTCCTGCAAGATATTTTCCATAACTTGCCTTTAAATCAAATGGAACTGCGCCATAATTCCTGAAGTAATAATTAAAATGTCCGCTTAATTGCTTATAGTCAAGCAAACCTAATTGCATCTCATAATCCCTCTTATAAACCTGAAATAATTCAAAACCATATGCATGATTTGATTCATTTTTGAAATGCAAATACTCAATCCCAAAACCTGAAAACATTTCCTCAAAGATTCCTGCAGAAAACATTAAGTGATTGTTTGATGAAATAGTTTTATATCCATCAAATTGTGCTCTTCCAATAACAATCCCATCATTAAATTCTCTTAGGTAATCCTTAACATCAGACCTAACCTGCGCAGGATATGTATCTACGGGAGGTATTACAAGATCATCAAAATTATCCCACAATGAATATTTAAGATTTGAAGAAAAAAAGAAATTATCTGAAAAAATATACTCTGAATCATTTTCAAGCAACATAGCAAACTTAAGGAATCCCTCTCTTCCAGCTATAAAAGGTCTAAAAACAACGGATGTATCAGTATTAAACCCCCTAGCTTTGCCTTTTTTATAAATTAGCCTTGGGTTTTCAAAAGAATTATCTTGAAATGTTTCAAGTGCATCCAAATTTGCAATTTTATAATTTGTATTTATTTCTTTATTTATTTTGCTATCTTTTTTCGCTTTTTTAATTATCTCATCCACTATCTGAAGTGATGGGTGCTGGAATTGAGAGATTTCTAAGCCAATTTTTTTACTACCCTCTACAATTTTATTTACTCCTATTCCGTTAGACTCTAAGTTACCTATAAAATTATCATACTTATTTGGTTTTTCTGGTCTTTCTGGTTTTTTGTATTCATAAACAGGTTTTGATGATCTATCTTTTTTATAAATAAACTTAAATGTAATAGCATTTCCTCTTTCATAAGCCAAACCAACATTTAAATTTTTGGTAGCTAAGAATTCGATTCCAAAAGAAAGTTGACTTTTTGGTGTTTCATAATCTATGAGCCCGGATGTTATAGTTGTATCTCGTTCTAATTTCAAAAGGACCTTATCATTTAAAACGTGCGAAATTCCAAAAAAGGGTGAGACTGATGAATCTGAAAAATATCTACTTGGCTGAAATTGTCCACCTTTATCCTCATACTCAGTAGGTCGTGTTTCAAATCTTTTGTCCAAATATATAAGGGGATTCTTTAAATCTTCATTTCTATTGTAATTACCCCAACCTAGTCCAAAATGAATATCCGTTTTGTTTATTCCATATGAAGCAACTATATACTCAGAACTATAAAATCCAGTTCCAGCAATATCATTGATACCTATAGCAAGTGCAGGTAAAACTCCTTCTTTTTTAAGTCTTAGCTTGGTGTTAAACCCTTTATCTTTGTAGTCTTGGTTGCATACAGGATCTTCAATAAATTCACAGTAAGGCTTGCCATCAATATTTGTATAAAAAAAAGATGCTTCTAGCCAATCAAAAGGAAAAGAAGTCATCGTAATTTTTTGATCAGGGTTATTGTAATTGAAGGTAAATCCGAATGAAGATTCTTCATAAAATCTTGCAGTTGGCATATTTATTAATCCAACTACCCCATGATTGTTAAAAGTATTGAAATCGAAACTGTCAGAAGGGAATATTTTTGAAGTAAAAAATAAAATAATACTCAAATAAATGAGCTTTGAGGTTTTAAACATTTATAGGTTAGTCTTTAATAACAGATAGTGATGCAAGCGATACACCAATATTACCCAAAATTGTTGCATATGCCTGCAATGATTGGGTAAGTAGAATATTTTCAGGTTTTCTAGGAACAAAAATAATCGAGCCCGGATATATTTTTGTTGATGTTCTACCATCCCTGAATAAATTTTTCTTTTTAACTTTTTCTGAAATTCCATTTGGATGAAGAATAAAAATATTATTAAGATCTGCATCTTCAAGAAAACCACCTCTATCATCTACATAAGATTCAAATGAATTTCCAATTATGAATTGGGTTGTTCCTTGGTTTGCTACTTCTCCAAAAATGTAAACATGATTAATGACCTCGGGAATTATGATTTGATCACCATTTTGCATTAGTAGATCTTTCGATGGATCCTCAATAAGCTTTTCTAAATCAAATTCAGTTACAATCCTACCAGAAACTGGAGAATCTTTTAGCTCTTGAAGAAGCATTCCAGTTGATTCAATAGGAGATTGCATTCTTTGAGCATTTTGGATAATTGATGAAAGAAATTTTTTGTATAACTCATCTTTTGCATATTCGTTTGCGTTTAAGGCTTCTTGATTAAGAAGGATGCCTCCAAATGTATATGCATTTGGAAGATATCCCCCAGATCTTTTAATTACATCTGAGATGGTATCACCATCATTTAGTCTATATTTGCCTGGATTTTTAACTGCGCCTGATATTTCAACTTGCCGAACAGGAAACTGCCTAATAAATACATTGTTTCCGTCATTTAGATTTACAGTTGAAAATTCTTCAGGCAAAACCTTTATATTTTTAACAGCTCCATTTTCAAAAACTTCTTTAAAAATATTTCCAGAATCAGCATCAGGTTTTAATCCATTTCCAAAAAAGATAAGATCGCTTAGTGTTTCATTATCTTTCAGCTCATAAACTCCTTCCCTCTTAACTCCTCCATATACACCATTGAGTTGTATTGCTGGATTAACAAATATTGTATCTCCAGACCTTAATCTTGTTCCAAATGATGACTTGCCATATATAAAAATATCATATAAATCAATTGACTCAATCAAATTGTCTTTTCTTATTAAGCTTATTTTTCTAAAAGATCCTAATTCCGAAGGGCCTCCAGCTACTGCTAATCCATGGAAGATGTTTGAGTTTCCATTTAATGTATATGGGCCTGGGTTAAACACATTACCAGCAACAATAATCTGAATATCCCTGACTTTTGATAATGTTACGAAAGCGCTGACACCAATATATAGTGATTCAATTCTCTCTTTAATAAGATTCGATGCATCTTCAAGAGATAAACCAGAAACAACTATTTTTCCAATGTCCGGAACACTAATAGATCCATCTCTGCCTACTAACAAGCTAACAATAGAAGATTTAGTTCCTATTAGCTGCAGTTGGAGAGTATCTCCAAAATCAAGAACGTAATCAGCATCAAAGTTTGGCTCATTGATAGGCATTAAAGTTGTTTGCATCATTGAGAATATTCTGATGCCAAATCTATCTGATGAGATTTGAGGTTTTTCAATAAAAGTTGAAGGTCTTCTGTATTGTTCTTCATTCAAAGAATTGTCTTCCTCTACTTGATTTAATAAATCGCGCCTCACATCATCTGGAAGGCTATTAAGGAAATTTGAATCAAACTCTTGAGCAAATGAAAGCAAGGGTACAAATAAAAACAAAGAGATGATTTTTATTTTTAAATTCATTTTAATAAGCTATATTCCTGGGATTTCTATTCCATCAATTGCTAAAGATGATTTTACTATAGCATTGATTACTTTATCTACCTCTGGGTCAGTTAGAGTCTTTTCTTTAGACTGAAATATAAACCTATATCCAATTTTAATAATGTTTTTTTTGGTATCTTCATAAAAATCAAAAATAAATCTTTCTATAAGAATTTCTTCTTCAAAGCTTTCTAGAGTTTTAAAGAGATTTTCTATACTTGAAGAATCTTTTACTAAAAAAGATAAATCTCTATATATGCGGGGATAATCGGAAATCTCTTTAAAAGTAGATTCTTCAAAATTAACATATTTATCTATGGATTCATTTTTAAATTTGAAGTTAATATCTTCAATATTGAATTCAGCGTAATAAATCTTAGTCTTGTTTTTTGAGTCGACAAGCGATCTTGATATTTCTTGAATATAAGATTCATTGTCTGTAATTCCAGAAAGAATATCAGTCATATAGTTTTTATCGATAAACCTATTAAAGTCTCTATAATTGTGATCTATTCTTCCTGTAGCTATAATGGCTAGCTTTCTTGATTGATTTTGTGAGCCCTCAGCTCCGAATAAATTAGAGATCTCAAATAGTTTTATTGAATCTTTTTGCCTTCTTTCATTGTATTCGAGACTGTTAATCAGAGAGTTCAATAGTGAGCTTCTTAAGAAAGCTTTATTAGAGTCAAGAGGATTATCAATATAAATTGAGTTTTGTGATTCTACGGAAGTGAAAGGATAATTTATAACTTCATTAAAACCATTATCAGCTAAATAAACTTTTAGTTTCTCCTCCCTCACCATAGAATCGTCAGGATTGAAGGGTATTTTTATATCTTCTGGAGGGATATTGTCATAACCAACAATCCTAGCAATTTCTTCAGCTATGTGATTTTGATCATCTATGTCGCTCCTAAAAGATGGAATTAAAATATCACCTTCGGTATCAAAACCAAGATTATTAAGGATTTCATCAAATTTATTATTTTTTATCTTAAAACCTAAAATGTCTTCAACCTTTGATTGATCTTTTTCAATGGATTTAGCTTTATATGGAGACGAAATATTCCTAAATATTGATAACTTCTTAATTTTGGAATGTCCTTCAACTATATGAATAAATCTTCTAAGAGCAATTTCTGTCATAAGAGGATCAACTCCTCTTTCAAATTTGTATGCCGCCTCTGAATTTAAATCGTATTTAACTGACTTCCCAATTATTGCTTCAGGCTGGAAAAAAGCACACTCTATTAAAACTTTCTTTGAATTCGTATCACAAGATGTAGAGCTTCCACCCATTATGCCAGCAAGATTAATAATCTCGCTTCCATCCGTAAAAACCAAATCATTCTGCTGTAAAGATATCTCTTGATTGGTTAAAGCTTTAAAATTACTTTCTTTTTTTACTCTCTCCAATACAAGTCTTTTCCCCATCTTTTCAAAATCATAGCAATGTGTTGGCTGTCCAAGCTCATATGAAATATAGTTCGAAACATCAGTAAAAAAATTATTTTTTTTGATAGATAAATCTTTGAAATAGTTATCAAGATATGACGAGTAGTCTAACGGGACATCTTCTATTTCAATCAATAAAAACATGATCTGAGGACAGTCCTCCTTAGCCTCATTTATAAAATCTAATTTAAGTTCCTTAATTTCTTTTTCATATATTTGGAAATCTTCCTTAATTTCATAAAAATTAGCTAATTCTCTTTTAATACCATTCAAAGAGAGGCAATCACCTCTATTAGGAGTGATATCTATATCAATGATGCCACCATCTATTTCATTTTCATGACCTAATTGAAAAAGTAGTTTTGATAAATCATTAATATTTAATCGGTTGTTAATGAAACTACTTAAGTGATCGATATGAATCTTCATTATTTAAAATTGATTGAGGAAATCCAAGTTTGATTTATAGAATTCTCTTATATCAGGTATTCCATATTTAAGCATTGCAATCCTCTCTACTCCTAGTCCAAATGCAAGACCTCTATATTTTTGAGAATCAATATTACAATTTTCTAGGACTTTTGGATTTACAATTCCACATCCAAGTATTTCAAGCCATTCATTTTTTTCAGAAAATAGAATATCTACTTCAGCCGAGGGTTCTGTAAACGGAAAGAATGAGGGTCTGAATCTTAACTCAATGTCTTTGCCAAAAATAGATTGAGTAATACTAAAAATTAAATGCTTGAGCTGTGCAAAGTTAACGTCTTTATTTACATAAATACCTTCTATTTGGTGGAACATTGGAAGATGAGTTGAATCGTCATCTTTTCTATAAACTTTTCCTCCTGAGATAAATGCAAATGGAGGATCATTATTTAGCATTGATCTAATTTGTACTGGCGATGTGTGAGTTCTCAGAACTTTGCTTTTATTATTGACATAAAAAGTATCATGCATTTGTCTAGCTGGATGTGATTTTTTAATATTCAACATATCAAAGTTGAATTCTTCAGTTTCTAACTCTGGTCCAAAAATAGAACTAAAACCATAGGATTCAAGAATTGAGGTTATGTATATTAGCGTGGATGATATTGGATGAATTGTTCCAGGCTTTTTTAGTATTTCTGGATGTAATATTTTTTTGTCAAAAGGCATCAATTTGTTGCTAACTTGACAACTTTTTTAAAGGCTTCTTTGTCATTTATCGCGATTTCAGACAGCATTTTTCTATTTAGTAAAATATTTTTCTTACTCATAGAATTGATTAATATTGAATATGAAATACCTTCGTCTCTCGCTACGGCACTGATTCTTGAGATCCATAAAGATCTAAAATTTCTTTTTCTAATTTTCCTGTCTCTAAAAGCATATTGTAGAGATTTTATGTTCGATTGTTTTGCAGTTTTATAAAGTCTACTTCTTGCTCCATAGTGTCCCTTAGTTAAAGCAAGAACCTTCTTATGTTTAGATTTAGCTGTTTTGGCTTTAGTGACTCTAGGCATAATGATTAAGAAATTAACTTTTCTGCAACTTTAAGGGTTGAACCTGCTAATTTGTTTAGCCCTCTATTATGTCTTTTTCTTTTGGTAGATTGTTTTGAAAGGATATGATTACGACCTGCGCTTCTACTTTTGACAGAAGTTCCAGTTCTTTTAAAGCGCTTAGATGCGCCTGAATGTTTTTTTAATTTATAAGCCATAATTTCCTTTAATTCTGTTTTATAGGCGAAAGGACCATGAGCAACTGTCTTCCCTCAAGAGATGGCTCTTGATCAACTTGGGCAATTTCAGAAAGATCTTCTTTTACCCTATTTAGTAAATCAAGACCTAAATTGCTATTAAGAATTTCTCTACCTCTAAAACGGACGCTAATTTTAGTCTTATTTTTATCAAGAATAAAGCTTTTAATCTTTTTTAATTTTATATTGTAATCACCAACATCCGTAGATGGTCTAAACTTAATTTCTTTCAGTGAAGTTTTTTTTGACTTTTGTTTTGATGAGGAAATATTTTTTTTCTTATTAAAAACTAATTTGCCATAGTTTAGGATCTTACATACTACGGGATCAGAGTTAATTGAAGAAACCTGAACAAGATCTAGTGATGCATCTTTTGCTTTATTTAGCGCCTCATCTATGGAAATAATTCCAAGCTTTTCTCCAGATTGGTCAATGAGCATAACTTCAGCAGCATTAATCTTTTCATTTATTGGAGGTATATTTTTTTTATTTTGAGAAGCTATTTTAGGACCTGCTAGAATCTTAGTTGTTAATGGAAGTCATTAAATATTTATAAGAGATATATGGTTATTAAAAAAACTCACTGTGATCAGAATTTTAAACTAAATAACTTAATTCGCAAGAAAAACTTAGGGCTGTAATATTGAGGAAATCCAATCACCATTTTTTAATATAAAGGACTCTCTCTTATTGAGTCTATTTTCATTGCCCTCCCAGAACTCAAAATAAAATGGTTTAAATGAATATCCTCCCCAATAATTAGGCCTAGAAAATATTTTAGTTGAATTAAGGACATCCTCATATTTAGAGATGACTTCATCAAAACTATCAATTGGTTTAGATTGATTAGATGATATTGCAAGAGCATTTTTACCTCTATTGCGAGATTTGAAGTGTTTATCTGAGATATCTTTATTTGTTTTTTTAATCTTTCCCTTAATTCTTATTTGAACATCAATTTTAGGCCAATAAAAAGTTGCAGAAATATTTTCAATTAGCTCAAATTGTTCTGATTTGGGTCCTTCATAGTTTGAAAAAAAGATCCACTGATTATTAACTATATACTTTAAATTAACATATCTCGCATCAGGTTGTTTAAGCTTTTCATCATAGGAACTGATGCAAACTGCATCAGGTGCATGCTGACGATTTTTTACAGCTTTTTCATATAAAAATACAAACCTTTCATAGGGTGCATCTGATGAAATTTTTATAAACTCAATCATAAATTAAAAAGTAACTAATTTTTTTTTAAATACTCCTCTAAAATCCAGCTTGATGAATTTTTTTTATCATCTCCTCCAACAGAAAACTTATGAACTATGCCCTCAATATTTTCTTCAGCACTATTTCCCTTCTTTCGATCGCCGCCATTACAGAATATAATTTCTGAGTTGGGATAGGTGCTTTTTATTTTTTTGAGAGCTAATGATGCACTGCCAATATCATCATCTTCAAAGCCTATTACCTTATCAACGACAGAAAGATTTTCTAAGATTATTTTTCTCTCTGTGAAAGGCATAAAATATGTACCTTTTTTATTAATAAGCCAATTGTCACTATTTAATGCCACTATCAGTATATCTCCAAATTCTTTTGCAGCTTTTAAATAATCAATATGCCCTGAATGAATTGGATCAAATCCCCCACTCACTACTGACACTCTATAAATATCTTTCATTTAATTCACATTAATAGTTGCAACTTATCATTAATTGACAAGAATATTTTATATTTCTTCATAATTTTATAAAGGTAATCTTGATCTTTCCATCATACTCACCTGTATATATTCTTATGAAATTGAACGAAAAGTGCTATTTTTTTTGAATTACTTACACATAAAAATATCCTCATACTATAAAAGAGTGAAAAAATTGAAAAAAATTCTTCAAATAGCTCAGTATCAGATTTTAAAGAGAAACTACTCATTGCCAATATTAATAAAAAAAGACTAGGATGTGGTTCAAAAATTTCCCTAAAATTAGTCCTTAATTTTGGTGAAAAAAACCATGAAGTAAGACACGAAATTAAAATCATGAATCCAAAAAGTGGATAAATTATTGGAAACAGTGGATTAAAGAAATTATGAATTGTTATTTCGCCTTGAAAGTTATATTTTAAAAAAACTTCTGGGGCTTCAAAATTAAAGTATTTCTGACCCCAGCTAAATTCCTCAAGAAAAATGAATATCATGATAGACGATAGAAAAAATAAAAAGAAAAGAATATTTTTTCTGTAATAAATTATTTTTTTTTCTCTACAAACTAAGAAAAAAGAAAACAAAAAAAATAAAGCACTTATTAAAAAAAAGAAGGTAACTAAAGTTTCAAGCAGTCCTTCGGGAGTTGGTGATCCAATTATTAAAAAGTATGAAGTCAATAAAAAGCAAATAGTTGAACTAAGGACAAATATAAGAAATGAGTGATCATTACTTGTTAATTTATCTTTAAAAAGAAAAATATTTAGCTTTGATAAATCTACTACGTCAACTGTTATTTTATGTAGGAAATTTCTAAAATCATAAAAACAAAGCATACTTATGATGAGCAAAAGATTTATAAGTAAAGCTAAGTAAAGCTTTATACCAAATTTATTTATGAACTCGATATTTTTATCTTTTGAGAAATTACTTTCTAAGACATCAATTATCAAATTGCTAAATTCATTAAAAAAGAAAATAAGAAATATGCATAGAGTTCCTAAAATTAATGAAAATATATTTAATGTTAATCTTGTCATTTTAGATAATCCTCTTAATCACAAGCTTGTATCTATCGTTGTGTTATAAATAAGTATTAGAGGTGCTATGGATGCATGAAACAAAATTAATCTAGAAAGAATTTTAGGTTTGAAACGTGATTCAAAGTAAAAACCAAAGAATGGAAATAAAATACCAAAAGTGTAGAAAACCATTCTCTGCGCCTGCTCAGATGAAAAGAAAAATGCTGAATAGGCATAAGTTACAGTCAAAATAAAAAATATAGAAATAAAAAATGAGTGCTGCTTATCTTGATTTAAAAATTCAAAACATAAAACTGTAACAAGGATTATGGTCAAGGATATCAAATATAAGTATGCGATATTCCTTCCAATAGAAATTGAGCTTTCCCTAGCTAAATATGAAGAATCAATCTGAAGAAGTGATTGAAAAATTATTAGAATACTGGCAAGAAGAATTATAGAGAAATATTTAAAGAATTTATTTCTCATCGACATGACTAAAACTGGTAAAAAAATTCCAACAGGATTATGAATTAAAACTGCTATAAGGGAAATCAAATAACCTTTAATTATTCTAGATTGACCGACCAGACCTAAGCCTATGAGGAAAACAAAAGTTGCCATTAGCTGTCTATAAATATTATGCATACCCATTACGTAAGGGAAAAAAAGTAGAGCAGCAAAAAATAAATAATATAAATTGGAAGAATCCAGAGAAGGATAAAATGATTTCTTACAGATTGAAAAGGAAGTATATATAAGTAGGAAAACTAAGATATCTAAAAAAATAAATACAATTATGCCGTCTCCCAAAAGATCATATAAAAATCGAATGCCAAACCAAAATATTGGTTCTCTCAAATAATAAGAAAAAGACAGAATTTCTTCTCTTTGCATATTTGCTATATAACCGTCTATATCAGCAGATGGAGTTGAGCCTATTGATGATCTAATGATGAGACTTAAGCAAATTGAGAAAAAGAACCAAATAATAAAAAAGAAATTCTCATTTATTGATTTAGGGAAAAATATAAACCATATTGTGAACAGGTAAGCAAAAAAGTAGATGAGTAATTCCATTTAGTTACAACTTTTTTGATAGTTCATATTCAGTGTCCCTTAATCTCTTTTTCGTTCCCACATCAATCCATGTTCCCTTAAAATGCTCACCTGAGATCTTGTTTTGGGAAGCATACTTTTTTAAAATTGGCTCAAGTGGAAAAACTTTTTTATTGATATTTTTAAAAATTTTTGGTGATATTAGACTAATTCCACTGAATGTTAGAGGCATGCTTTTGTTACAAACTGATACCCTGCCATTTTTTAGAAGGAAGTCTCCATCTGGGTGATGTTCAGGATTATCAACAAGAACTAAATGAGCTAAGTCATCATTTATCAAAGTTTTTTTGATGTCTATGGAAAAATCACAAAAAAGATCGGCATTAACTAACCAAAATGGGTCTTTATCTAAGAGATCAAGCGCTCTTAATATTCCACCACCTGTGCCCAACATGTCTTTACCCTCATCTGAAAAATAAATATTTACGTCATATTTATTTCCGTCGCCTAAGTGATTGATAATCTTATCTCCAAGCCATGATACATTTATTATTATTTCTTTAATGCCACTTTTTCTGATATTTTTTATGTTCTTTTCAATCAAAGTTGTATTTGAAATTCTTGTGAGCGGTTTTGGAGTAACATTTGTTAAATCGCCCATTCTTGAGCCCCTTCCAGCAGCTAATATCATTGCTTTCATGTTATCTTTAAGCTCCTAAGAAATTATGAATCTCATTTTTAATATTCAAAAAATTATTTTCTTTGATGTAGTCATAATAGACTCTTATTACTGGATCCCACATTGACTTTCTTATAATCAATTTCTCATCTTTGGTTATTAATGAATTTAATTTTTTTTGTAGATGTGAAATATCTTTATCCTGAAAGTTTTTGATATCTATGTTTTCTTGAACTCTATCAAAATGGGCTAGTTTTTTGATTTTTTTATTAATTCCCACTCCATACTTAGATACAAGATCTATAAATTTTAGTAGAGCAACAAATCCATCCATAGACTTACTTTTGTCAGGGAAATAAAAGTGGCCTGAAGGCTCAAATCCAAAAAGAGCACCCATCTTTTTGGAGCTTTCAACCACAAATCTATCACCAACTGGAGTCTCAATTAATGTACCATTGATGCTATCTAAATTCTTTTTTAGAGCAAAATTCGAAATTTCTGAGCTTACAACTTTATTATTATCTTGATCTGAGTCTTCACAGAGAAGAACTGCTAGTTTTTCAGACTCAATAACACCATATTCTTTACTTACAAACACTGACCTATCTCCATCACCATCAAAAGCAACACCAAAATCGAAGTCTTTAATAATCATTTCGTTTAATAGTTTTTCGGGATGAAGTGCACCACAGTCTAGATTTATATTGTTACCATTTGGAGAATTATTAATATATTCAATATTTTTATTTCTATAAAAATTGCTTAATTCACTAAAAGCTCCATTACTGCAATCAACAAGAATTCTCTGTTTTAAATTAATCTCTTTATCAACGACTGAATTGATATATTGTCCAAAAGAATTATCCAAAAATTTAATCTCTCCATTTGGTGCAACACTCGAGTGAAATTTATTTTTTAATATTTTCCTTTCGATATCTTGTTCAATATTAGATAAAAGTTTATATCCATTTCCACCGAAGAGCTTGATTCCATTGTCAGTGTTTGGGTTATGTGATGCAGTAATCATGATACCTAAAGAATAATCGCCCTCTTCAAGCAAATTTGATATCCCAGGTGTTGGTAAAACCTGAGCTAAATGTAAATTGAATCCTTTTTCTATCATGATTTTTTTTATCCAATTTTCTATTTCTATTCCAGAGGCTCTGGTATCTCTTGCTATTAAGATAGATTTATCTTTATCTAAAACATCGCAAAGAGAATTTGAAAACTTATCAATAAAATCTTTTGTCATGAAGTGCTTTCCAAACTCGCACCTAAATCCATCATTACCAAATATATTCAAGAGGCTTTCCTATTACTTACGAGCTCTAAAGCAGAAATATTCATATCTGAAGACTTATTTTTTTCTACAAATGCCTTCATTTCCAATATAAGTCTTTCTATGAGATAAACATTCAGTGAAAATGAAAACTGTTGTTCAATTTTGGGGAGTTTAATAATTGGTATTGAAAAATTTGAGAAGTTTTCGAAGGATTCTTCAATTAATAGAGAAAAATTATCATACCTATTATCATTTTCGTTGGTAACAATTATTGGTAAAGAATTATGGGAGATTAATTTTTCTATTTCAGCGAATGCATCTTCTTGATATCCATGTTTCCAAATATTTGAAATAAAAACAATAATCGAACTTTCTGCTGACATATCGATATGCTTATGATTTTCTAAAACATCAAATGCACAAGCCCTTGACATCTCCTTTATTAATCTTTTCGACGCAAACTTAGATAGGTTATAGTTAACTCCACTTCCAATACATTTCCAGTTTTTTCTCGTTAAATAAACTTTTGAAGCATACTTAATTGATTTTTTAATTTCACTAGATTTAGAGACAGCAAGAAAAGCATTATTTAAAGAGGTAAGATTCTTTTCAAATTCAACTCTCAATCTTTTTAGCAAATCATTTTGAATGTTAAGGGCCTCATGGTTATCAGATATTATTTTATTTGAAATAAATATAGATAATGTCAATGACCAAATAGATTTTCTTGATTCAAGATCTAATTGAACTTCATCAAAATTTAGTGTTGCAAATATTGGCAATAAATCAGCATAACTGAAGATTAGAAGGTTTTCTTTGTCAATATTTGAAATACGAGAATCAATATTTTTAGCATTTGTTCCGCTTAAAAGAATCCAATTGAAAGCGCTATCACCTTGTAATTTAGGATAATCATAGTCATGGGCAAGTCTAGCTTTAATTTTAAAATTAAATTTATTTAAAACATAATTTATAAAGTTAACAACATTATATGCATATGATTCATCTAAATTATGATGAGCTATTAGAATTTCTTTTGTGTTATCAAAACTTTGTTTATTTTGGACAGATTGTGAAAAAAAATTATTAATCTCATCAATTAACATTCCTTCTGAAGTCTCTTGGCTAATTATTTCATCTTCATAGGAATTTCTTTTATATAATTTATTCTCCAAATCTTCTCGCACTGCGCCAACTGTGATTGTTTTTGCTTGATGCTTGATTGTGTCAATTGTTCTTCTTGACTGCTCAATCAAATAATTTAAATTATCGAAAACTTTTGATTGATCCTCATTTTCGTTATCTATATTTTGATAAAATCTTTCTATGTCAAAAGTTGTAAATCCCTGATCAAAAAATTTTTCTTTTAAAGCTAAATTGAATCTTTCAATAGAGTCTTTGGATTTTATTTTTTTATTGAGCTCATCAAGAATGTTAACAAAAAATTGCTTTCTTTGGTCAAGGGCAACTGCTAGGTAATAACTTAAGAACTGTCCTGCAATTACAGTTGGTAAAAAAGAAAAATGAATTCTTGATTTAGGCATATTTAAAACCAGAACTTTTCCAGAATCTTTTAAATCTGTGAGCTTATCAGGTAGATCATTATCAATGGAAATAATTATCATTAAATTGCCGTCTTCACAGAATTTAATAATCTCTTTATCATATTTGGAAATATTTTCCTCAGTAATAAAAGTTATAAAGGAGTCCTTTAGATTTAGTTTCATAGCTTCATTTAAAGTAATTGAAGACACGGATTGGTAGCAATTTTCAGAATATTTAATTCTTATTTCGTCAGCACAAACCCCGTTAGAGGAGGAATCTCTTAAAACATACCAAGAATTACGGGTACTGCCAAAATCTTTAATCTTATCAACTGATAAAGATTCCTCAATTCTTTTGAAGCTATTTTTTATAAGCATATTTGATTCTTTTAGATCTTGAAGATCTTTCAAAAATAATTCTGTTTGTTTTGATGTTTTTACTAAGTGCGAACTCAAGTGAAGAGTCAAAATATATCCCAAAATTACCTGAGCAGTATAAGTTTTTGTTGAGGGTACGGCTATTTCAATATCTCTTCCCTCACCAATATAAATTGTTCCATCAACGATAAAAGTTACATCTCCTTCACGCTTGTTTGCTATTGCTAGGCTCATGGCACCTCTTTCTTTTGCCATTTGAACATAAACATTTGTATCAACTGTTGTTCCTGATTGAGCTATAACAACAACAAGAGTATCCTGCATATTGGGCTCCACATAAAAAGCGCTTCCCTCACTTGCTATATGAGGTTCAACAATAATTTCGGGAATAAAAGATCTAAGCCTGGCACGCATATACATAGACATTGCAACTGCCGCTGTATAACAAGTACCCATCCCAGTAATAATTATTTTTTTAATCTTTCTTTCTTTAAGGTTTGAAATAATAAAGGAAGGCACTTGAGCTTCATTCATGGATATTGATGAAGTCAAATTATCCAATGAAATGGATTCAAGTGGCTGCAGATATCCATTTATTGTCCTTTCTACAATATCTGAAGTTTCAAAAATTTCTTTTTCTAAAAAATGTTCATATCCTCTTTTGTCTATATCTCTTGTGGTTATATTGGTTATTTGTAAGTTCTCAATTTCGATTTCTTTAATATCATTATTTTTTGTATCTAAGAATTTCAGGTCTAAATTTCCCATTGAGATATTTTTAATGGCAGATAACTCAAAAGCAGTATCTGTCTCTACGGGACAAAAATATTTACAAGATTCAACCAGCCCATAAACATCGGAAGCAAACATTACTCCATCATAAGAAAATCCAAGATAAAGGCCTTGGATTCCTTTTTTTATTAAGCTTATCTTTTCTGGATTATTTGTATGTTGTAATGCTATGGCAAATGAACCACTAAGATCAGATGACATCTTAGATAAAACATCAAAATCTATCATTTTATCTTTTAATAGATATGACGGTATTGCCAAAGAATCATTTGAACAAGTAGACCGCTCAATAGTTGATTTAAAAATTTCTTTAGATTCATCGATTACTTCTTTATAGTTATATATATCTCCATTAAGTAATGAAAGAATCTCAAACTTATTATTAGATGTGTTATTTATTAATGTCGTTGGATGCGCATTTTCAACTGTTACTGCCCCTACAGACGCCCATCTTGTATGCGCCATAATAGTTGCAGAAATAATTTTGGTATTTTGAATCAGCCTGTTGAAATATTTATTTTTTTTTAATAAATCTTTTATTTCTCTGGCATTGTCTCCTAAGCCGCCAATACTGCTACATGTTTTAAATGTAAAAGTGTGTACTTCATCTTCACCACTTGTATAAAAATTATAAGTTTCATCAATGTTTTCTAAGGATTTTTTATTATTGAATTTTTCTGATTTAATTACTACTGATAGGCCAAAAGAGTCTCTTCCTCTTAATTCAAGCCTGTTATCAATGGCATGAATTACTTTAGAAACATCTTTATAAAATATTATTTGCTCATTACTTAATTTCTTAATATCACTACAGCTTAATTCTTCAATTGTGGAAACCCATTTTTCAATCTCTTCAGAAAGAAACCAGTATGCATCCATAATATTTTCAAATTCTCTTACTGCAGTCTTGTAGGGTTCCAAGGTTTTACTTTTATCAATCTTAGAAATTTCATCTCTTTTATTAACTGCTTCTTCCTGAACCCTTAAACTCAAGTCCTCGATTTGTTTTCTTTCAACATTATCCTTGCAGTATCTAATAAAATTTATATTTGATTTATATTTCCATGCAAGGTCTAGCAGAACTTCAGATCCATTTTCGTCTAGAAGATTTAGAGCATCTTCAATATCCGAAACAATAACTTTTTTTCCTTCAAGAAATTTATGATTATATACAGTACCAGCTATGCCACACATTTAGTTTTTTTCCTTTTTGATAAGTTTTTTTATTCCTTCTTCTAAAGTTAACTTTGCTTTCCAATTTATACTTTTTAATGCTCTTTCAGTGTCCATTACCATGTGCTTTATATCTCCCTCTCTTGAATCAAGGAATAGAGGATCTTGCTTATAGTGAAGCTCATCACTTAAGTGCTTAAATAGCATCAACAATGAGGTCTGTTTACTAGATCCAAGATTTATAATCTCAGGCTCATTTTCAGAGAGCATGCCTAGATAAAGAGCATTTACAATATCTGAGACATCAACCCAGTCCCGAGTTTGATTTCCATCACCAAATATCTTTATTTGTTGATTTTTTTTCATTGCTTCCTCAAATATTGCAACAACTCCGCCCTCAAGGTCAGATCTTTGCCTGAACCCATATACGTTTGGGAATCTAAATGTTAAAAAATCTATAGATGAATTTAATGCAAAGAAATCTAAATACTGTTCAAATGCAAGTTTACTTAATCCATAAGGGCTTATGGGGTTTGTAAAAGCATCCTCTTTAACAGGTAGAATTCTTGGTTCTCCATAAACAGCAGATGTTGAAGAAAAGATAAATTTCTTTACTTGTGTCTCTTTGCATGCATTAAGGATTGCTATGGATGCATTTAAGTTAATTTTATAAACCTTTTCAGGATAGTTAATTGAAAGAAAAATGTCAGCTGATGCGGCCAAATGAAAAACAGCATCTATCTTATTGTCCAATAAATATCTTTTTATACTGTCTGCATCATCTATAAAATCAACAATATCTCTCTTGAGATATGAAGCTTTTTCATTAAGATTTGTTTCAAGGCCAGTTGAGAGGTTATCGATAACGAAAACGTTGTAATCTTCATTTATTAAAAAATCAACTAAGTTACTACCAATAAAGCCCAACCCTCCAGTAACTAGAATATTTTTAATCATTTTAAACTCCAAGGACTATTAAAAATATTATAGTTTAATCTAATACATATTTTTGTTTTAGCTGCTTTCAAATATTTTTCCTTAAAAGATTTTTGTATGTAAATTTTGTTATAAATGTTGGCAAAATCCTAAGAACTACTCTCACTAATATGTTTGCTGATAAATAAAAAATATTTAAATATCCGATCTTATACATTTTGAGAAATAACTTTATCTCTCCTTTGAATTGTTGAATATTTCGCCTACGCTTAATCATTTCGTTACCAGCTCTTACATGAACAACTACCTTTGGAATGCCAACAACTTTTACATCATGAACTAACATTCTTGATATAAGATCCCAATCTTCTGAATGTCTTAAAGATGAATAGCCCCCAACTTTTTCGTATGCTTTTTTTGTAAACATTAGTGTTACATGATTTATTGGGTTTCTCCATTTCCCGTAAGAAACTATTTTTTCATAACGTGTTGGAGTCTTGCGAACTTGACCAATATCGCAAGGAACTTTATCAAATTCTTCTATCCAACCACTTACAACAACCTCAGAATTTGGATTAATTAATTCGATTTGCTTTTCAAACCTATCTGATACACATATATCATCAGAATCCATGACAGCAATGATATTGAACTTAGCTTTTTTTATAGCTTCCTTTCTAGACAAAGCTAATCCAACATTCTTATCTAGTCTAATAAATCTGATAAATCTTAAATAGTTATAAGAATTTATTACTTCATCGAGTTCTATTGTTAGCGGGCCATCTGAGATGATAATTAACTCACTTGGAGGAAGTGTTTGTTCTATTATGCTATTTATAGCAGATTTTAAATAATTAGGATTATCATTTTTATAAACTGACATTACAACTGTAAAATCTTTTTTAGGATTTTTCATACACTACTCAGTTTCAAAGGTCTTTTTATCAGAATTATCATGAAGAAATTCATATTCTAGAGTTTTTCTGAGTCCCTCCTTTATCTCCACAGGGGGTACGAAGTCAGTGGTATCTACGGAAGAGTTAAATTGAGAATCTGACATAAATTTTTTAACTCTAATGCTGCTAATAGATAAGTCTCTTTTTAATATCATAGAAAGAATGTCAAAAAAATTTCCAGCTAACATTCCTAAAAAGCTTGGAAATCTAATTGGAATATTATCTTTATTAAATAAAATCTTTCTAGAAAACTTGATTAACTCATTCATATTTAAATCGGGTTTATCAATATAATTAAATAGATGGTTACCAGAGTTTAAATTTATGCAATATTCTAAAAATGCTGCTACATTTTCTACATACGCCATAGACTTTATATTACTTCCTGATCCAAACATTAAAAATCTTCTAGAGGCAATTTGATTTAGAAGATTATAAACATTACCTCTATTTCCCTCACCAAAGATCACAGTCGGTCTCACAATCACTAGAGTCCTATTCTTTGGGTCCTTTGATTGCCACTCTGAATAGATTTGTTCAGCTTCAAACTTTGTTCTCCCATAGTCATTAAAGTAAGCAATTGTTCCTTCTTCATTGGTATTTTTTGGAGCAAAGCCATATACAGCAACGGAACTAGTAAAAATAATTTTATTAATATTGTGTTTTTCTGCAATTTTGCAAATATTTTTTGCTCCACCAACATTAACATCATCGTATAAAGAAATAGGTTTAATATTATCTCTATGCACTGCTGCCAAATTGATCAAAATACTAGAATCTTTTAAAACTTCTAATGTGTTTATATCTGCAACATCTAAATATCTCTTATCATTTTTCTGATAATTTTTATCAAAAGAGGAAAATTCAAATTCTGAGGATTCAAGTCTCTCAGAAAGTCGGTTACCAAGAAATCCAGATCCTCCAATTATAGATATAGTCATGCTTATTAATGCCTTGAGATAAGATTTCTCATTTTTTTATATAATCTTGGTGACATTGCTTTCATTCGCGACTTAATTGAGTCTTCTAAAAACCAATATGTTCTGGTCAAGAATGTTGGATTCATAGATCTCAAAATAGTTGATATATTTTGACCTCCATTAATAGAGTTTCTTGGAATAATTGTAGAGTATTTATTTGATAAGCCATGTTGAGAAGTACAGCAGTATTCATATCCAGCTTCAAAAACCATTTCTATTAACGATTCGCTTATAAAACCAAAAGGAAAAGAAAAAGTTGAAACTTCTTTTGAAGTAAGATCTTCGAGATATCTTTTTGAAGAGATTAGCTCCTCCATTCTTTTTGAATCATTAATTTCAAGAAAATTTGGATGAGTCATTGAGTGAGATCCGATTTGCATTCCTTGATTACTTAATTGAAGTACATCTTTATCATTCATAAAGCCATCATTATTTAAATAATCTTTAACTATAAAAAAAGTTGCTTTGCCGCCGATCTTAAGAAGCTTTGGAAGGACAAGTTCTATATCCGATTTATGACCATCATCAAAAGTTAGACATATGCTTTTCTCATCTTCATCTAATGAAAAAGCTTTTTCAATAGTTTTTAAATGTCCACCTCCCTCTTGAAGAATTTTATCTAACATTTCTTCGGTGATGTCCTCAAAATTAATAGTTTTATCTCTTACAATCCTATGAAGCACTAAAGTATTTATGTTTTGTTTGTTCATTTTTAAAATCTAATAATTCCTTTACTTATTGCCCATGTTGCAAATGGCTCAATAAATGATAATGTCTTACTTTGATATATCCATCTATTTTTAGTATAAATTTCACCTCCAAAACTAAGTTTAAATTTATCTATTGAAGGAATTCCAAGACCGCCCATATCAAAAATCTCATAATTATTTCTTTGACCATATTGCATTGCATGCCATTTTAAAGCTGATGTAGCTGCAGAGTCTAAACCTTTTTTATTTGAAGTTCCTGATAAATATATCATCCTGCTTTTATCAATGAGATAAATAGCGGCTGCTATTAATTCTTTTTCAAGATATGCACCAAGGAATAATACATTTTTATTTTCATGAAGATTTATTAAGTTAAGAAAGAAACTTCTTGGGTGTGGGCTCTTTTTTCCATGCTTCGAGAAAGTATCATTTAGCATCATGTAATATTTATTAATCCAATCCTCATTAGGAGAAATCTCTATAACTGAGACACCTTTTTTTTCTGATTTTCTTATCATGTTTCGTGCTCTACCAGTGAAACTACTCATCAGTTCATCTGTTTCAGGGGGTAGAGATATTTGTGAGGATTTAAATACCGTTTCTTTAAAGTTTAAGGATGCTAGAGTTTTTTTTAGGCTATCATAGCCATCGCTAAAACCTAGCTCAATGTAGTGGGCCTCTTTTTTTAGTAATTTGAATTGAGACTTTAAAACAATTGATTGAATATCTTCAGAAATATTTTCTTTAAAAATAATACCGGAATGATCTGTAAAGGTTCCTCTAAGTGGAGATCCCATAAAGCAAAATAGTCCTCTTTTTTTTATCATAACCGGTGTAAAGGCTAATAATTTACCATAATGATTGAATGTAAATATTGGCTTTATTTCTAAACTAAAGTTTTGTTTGACTATTTTTAACCATTGATCTTGATGAAAAAGAAATTTATTGGTGTTTATTGTTTTTAAGGCATCTAAGTAGTCCTTATATTCACCCCATTTAGATATAACTTTCATGACAATATAATCAGAATCTGGATTTCTTATTCCTTATTTTTTAATGTTTAATTATATCTATAATACTATCTAGATGTTTTTTAGTAATGTCTTTATGAATTGGGATCATGACAAGATTCTCATTAAAAAAATTGGAGTTTGGAAAAGTCTCTTTATTATTTCTTACAAAGTCTGGTAATTCATTGGCAGGCCATCTTGAGGCTCCTATTCTATTTCTTCTTAAGTTTCTAAAAATTGTTGCATTTGAGTCAAAAAATATTGCATATTGAGGCACAGTTCCTTCATTGCGATTTATTAATAGCGGTTTTAAAAAAAAAGGATTTATTTTTTGCATTAAATAATCAAAATTTTTAATAACTTTCTTTTTTACCTCCTCTTCATAAGACTGATTTGTTAAAAATCTATTTAGGAGAAATGATGGTCTTGTAGACTTAATTTTATTGGATTCTTGCTTGTTTACATTGCCTAAATGTTTATAAATCCTATCTTTAGTTTTTGTAATTAAATCTGAATATAAATTAAAAATGCCTAGCTTAGAAATAATATATTCAGCTATTTTTGATACAAGAAAAGGTAGATCATTTATTAAAGACTTATGATTTAGATTAATCTCATGATTATTATTTTTTTTAATATGTTTTGAATTAACTCTAAGAACTCCACCATCTTTTACTGGAAGAGATTTCCTTAAGCTAAAAATAGATAAGTCTGCTTCTATTTCTTCTAGATAAAACTTATCTCCAGATAAGTAAGAGTGGCAATTATCCTCAATTGAAACTATATCTAAGTCCCTACAAAGATCTAAAACCTCTGAATTATTTCCAATGAAACCAAAGTAATTCACAAATAGAACTGCTTTAATTTGATGTTTTGTAATATTGTTTTTAAGAATATTTATATCAAAACTTAATTGATCATTGATATCTTGATATACAATTTTATAACCATTTAATTCGAGAGCACTTGGTATGCTCTGACAAATGTATGAAGGAATTAATATATTACAACCTTCTTTTATTTTTAATTTTTTGATGCCATAGACAATCGCATCTCTTCCATTTTTAAAAAAAATTATATTTTTATTTAAATTATCACTTCTTTTAAGGAAAAAATCTTTGATTCCTATTGAAGGTCTTGAAAGTATATTTTGAATAAAAGGATTATTAATCACTTTTCTTACTAAATCCAATCTATTTTCCATGGATCACTATTCTCAGTAAGTGAGGATGGTAATAAGTGTTCTAATTTTTTTATATCTCCTGAATCAAATGAAAGATTTTTCGGTAAGTCAATTTTTTTTAACTGAAATAATATGGAGGTCTCTAACGTGCCTCTTATAAAGACTGCATTAGATAAATCACATCCACACAAAGCAATATTATATGCTAACAAACCAGGGCTCCAAATAGTTAAATGTCCGCCCCATAAGTGTCTATGTGGATCAGGAATTGTTATGCATAAATATCCATTATCAGCACAAAGATCAATAAGCTTATTAATAAATAATCCAACATTTTGCTGATGTTCAATCACATGTGAAGCCCATATCAAATCAAATTTCTTTTCTGATTCAAAATTAATAATATTTTCATAAATTATGTTTAGCCCCTCAGTATTAGATTCTTGATAATAAACTGAAGTACCATAATCAACACATACAACGTCAAGACCATTATTAAGAAACATCTTTGCGTGCTCACCTCCACCAGAACCAACATCTAAAACATTGTTGATGTCTAGTTTTAAGCAATGCTCTAAAGCGAAGTTTCCTCTAAAACTAGCGACACCTTTTCTTGGATCTGGATGAATGTTGATACCAAATATAGACAGTCCTGGCACCACAGAAAACCTTATATTTAAGCCTATATAGCTTAGAATTTTTCTTACGAAATTTTTTAACATTTTTTATCTAAATCAAAGTTATCGATCATAATATTTGAGCTAAAGAAAATCTATATATCATCTTAAAAATGGAAATTTATTATATATGTATGAAAAAATCCTAACTGAAATATACATTATACAACTTAAGGGATTTTCTATAAAAATTGATACGATTTCTTTTAAAAACGGAATTGGATTATTTTTTTTAAATTTTAATAACGACTGATGAATATTTGCTCTTGTCTTAACTTTTCTTAGTAATCTTTCTTTACTTAAAGTGAAACTCTGAATATTGAATACGTGATCATTTAATAAGAATAATCCATTTTGATAATGAATATTTTCTCTCATTGAGCTATTTGTTTTATGAATTAAATATTCGCCATTAATTTTTGGAATAAATTTAAATTTTGCACCATTTAGCGCAACATGAAGCCAAAAATCATAATCTTCTACCGTAATGTAGTTTTCATGTTCATTAAAATTTATTTCATGATTTATTATGAAAGATTTTTTTACTGTTGTAGCAGATGTCGATAATCTATTACCATAAAGCAGCATATGCTTATAACTTTTTTTTGGAAGCGGTCCAAATCTTAGTGTCTTTATTTTCTCTTTTTGTTCATTTACTTTAACCTCATCAGAAGAGATGACATCATAGTAAGGCATATGTTTTATTATTTGATAAACATCATATAATTTACTTGGATACCATTTATCATCTGAATCTAAAAAAGCTATCCAGTCACCATTAGATTCCCTTATGCCCAGATTTCTCGAAGCTGCTATGACGCCATTATTATTGATAGAAACAACTCTTATCCTACTATCTTTAAATGAATCAATGACCTCAGTTGTGTTATCTGAAGAATTATTATCTACAATTATAGCTTCCCATTTCTGGTAACTTTGCCTAATTACCGAACTTAAGGCAGTTTTCAAGAAATTTGCACTATTGTATGTCGGTATAATTACAGAAAATAATATTGATTCATTTCTCATTTTCAAGTTTAAGAGTTAATTTCTTTATTTAGTCTAAACAAGATTAAATCTAAATCATTTTTGTAATCAATATCAGCATCATCGCCTGATTCGATTTCAACAAACCCAACTGGTCTTATAATTCTGTTTTGTTTTTGAATGAAGCGGTCTGCTTTAAACGACCAAAATAGCCCAGTTTCAAGATATCTTTGTTCCATATCCTGAGTTCTTGATCTTATGAAATTTTCGTTCAGAACCTCCTCTATAAAAAATCTTTTAAATTTAATTCTAGTCATTACAGAATTGAATTTATCTTTTTCAATTTCTTCACTTAGCTTATGAAAATACTTTTTTGATTGAAAAGGACAAGTAGCTTGGATTAATGTAATCCAATCTTTTTCATTAACAAATTTTGAATTAACAAACTCCAACAAAACATCTTCAGTCTGAGCATCATCTGTAGCAGAGCTTGCAGATCTTACAAAAACCTTAAGTCCATTTTCATTACAGTAATCATCTATTTTAGAAGGATCTTCTATTGCAATGTAAACATCTGAAAAGATCTTACTTTTTAATGCTAGCTTGCCAACCAAACCAAACAGAGGGTCATCGCCAATTGTATAAAAATTTTTACCTGGGAACCTCTTTGAATTTTCTCTTATTGGGATAATGGCTATATTTTTCATTTGTATATTTTATGCAGTATTTTCTTTACATAAATCTAGTAAATCATTGATTTCCGTATAAGGATTAAAAATCTTTTCAAATTGATAACCTTTTATCCAATTCATTTTGTAATCAAAAAATTGGGCTTCTTTTTTTAAGTCTTTTGTATTTGTTTTTATCTTAATTTTTTTATTATATTTTTTTTCGTAAACTTCTGAAACGATATTTGCAATATCACTAATTGATAGAGTTTTTCCACCAATATTAAAAACGGAATTCTCACTATCTCTCATACAATTTTTTATAATAAAATCTAATACTCTACAAAATTCACTAATTGGAATAAAATCTCTAAGTTCCTTACCGCATGATTCTAAAATAATTTCTTGGTTTTCAATTGCCTGAAGGCAAAAATTATTAACTGCTAGGTGCCAACATTTTGTTTTTATATCCAATGGAGCTCCAAAACAATTGGATAATCTAACAACTTTTGCATTAATTTTTTTTGATTTATTGGCTTGAAAAACATATTTCTCGCCGAGGGCATTACTTTTAGCATATGGATGATTGTTTGTTAATTTAGAATCCTCAGATATTACACCTTGAAGTGGATCAGAATATACATGTGCTGTAGAAAGATATAAAAAATCTTTAATGTCGATTTCAATAGAAGCTTCGATAATTTTTTCCGTAAGAGACCCGTTAAAAATTTTAGCTTCTTCTTTATTATGCAAACATTGAGAAGCATTCATCCCAGCACAGTGAATAAATAAATCTGCTGATTTTATTTTATAAAAACATGAGTGGATATTTTTCCAATCTGTTATAAAAACTTCTCCATTTTTTAGCCATAAGGGTTTATTTCTCTTACTCCTACTTCCAAGAAAAACTATACATCCTTTATCGTGAAAGTACTTTCCTAATCTTTGGCCTAGATAGCCAAAGCCGCCTGAAATAACAACTTTCATTTATTAGTCTTTCTTCCATGGGGCATTATTTTCATTCCATAATCTTTCTAGCATTTGATGATCTCTCTTTGTATCCATACATTGCCAAAAACCTTCATGCTTGTATGCCATTAACTCTCCCATAGAAGCAACTTTTTCAAGGGGTTCTCTTTCAAGCATAGTAGAGTCCCCACCTATAAAATCGATAAATTCAGAATTGACTACGAAAAAACCACCATTAATCCAACCTTGATTCAACTGGGGTTTTTCTTGAAATGATTCTACATTATTATCATTTAATTTTAATTCTCCAAATCTTGCTGTTGGCCTAACTGCTGAGACAGTGACCATTTTTTTATGGCTTTCATGATAATTAACCAAATCTTTTATATTTATATTTGAAAGACCATCACCATAAGTAAGTAAAAATGTCTTATCTTTTCCAATATATTCTTTCATTTTTTTTACTCTGCCACCTGTCATAGTTTCTAATCCGGTATCTACAAGTGTTACTCTCCAATCCTCACTTATATTGGTTTTAAGTGATTCAGTCTTCCCTGTAGAAAAATTAACGGTAAAATCATCTTTTAGGCTAGCGTACTTAAGAAAAAAATCTTTTATATAGTCTGCCTTGTAACCACAAGCAATAAAAAAATCATTGAAATCATATGATGAATAAATTTTCATTATGTGCCATAGAATTGGATTATCAGCAATCGGAATCATTGGTTTAGGAATATCCTCAGTATATTCAGAGAAACGAGTACCTAAACCTCCTGCTAAAATTATAACTTTCACAACTTATTACCAATTATATTCAAACTCATCAAAATTTTTTTTCTTTACCTCTTTTGGATCATGCACAATATCGGCAATATTCATCACTAGATTAACATTTTCATCTAGCCCCATAAAGCCAAACCAAATTTTTGGAGGCACGAAAATTCTTTTATAGTTATTTTCTCCTATTACTATTTCTCTAAAACTTTTGTCGCCCTCATTAAAAAATACAAATTTTACATTTCCTATTGGTACAACTAAATTTAAGCTCATCTTTTCATGAAATTTCCATGCTTTTATGGCTTTAAAACTGATCTTTGAAAAATAGACCTCACCAAAATTTTGATAACCTTGGTCAGTTTTCTTTAAGGCATGCAAAACATTTCCGTCAGCAATATTGATTTCTTTTAATGAGTGAACCAAAATCTTATTAAGCTGATTCATGTAATTTAAAATAATAATTTTTGATAAATTTTTATCTGTTTATCAGTTATCTTAGAAATATTCTTTTCATCTTCATAGAAAGATCTATACCATTCTGTAGTGAGTTTAACTGTTTCTTCAAATTTTAGGATTGCATGCCAATCAAGCAAATGAAGGGCCTTGTCACAGTTTAATTTTAATAAGCCTGATTCATAAAATGAGTCATGATTTTTCTTTGGAACTTCCCAGTTAACCATTTTCCAATGTTTAGACATTTCTTCAACCAAAGAAAGCACACTATAATTTTGTTGCGATGGTGGTCCAAAATTAAAAGCTTCACCATGCAATTTAACGTTACTTGATAATTTAGATGCAAGAACTAAATAACCTCCAAGTGGCTCAAGAACATGTTGCCAAGGCCTTGTAGAATGTGGATTTCTTAACTCTAGAGGCTGATCTTTTGACCAAGCTCTAACTGAGTCTGGAACAATTCTGTCTATTGCCCAATCTCCACCACCTATTACATTTCCTGCTCTAGCCGATGCTACCCTAATTCCCTTTTTAGGATTACTAAAATAAGATTTAACATATGACTTGATGGCAATTTCAGCTGCTCCTTTAGATGCACTGTATGGATCTGGTCCTCCTAGAGCATCATTTTCTCTATAGCCCCACTCCCATTCGACATTGTCATAACACTTGTCGCTAGTGATAATTACGGCAGAGCACTGATTCGATAAATTCTTTAGAGCCTCTAATACATTAATAGTTCCTAAAACATTTGTTGTCCATGTCTCAATAGGATTATTGTAGCTTTTTGCAACAATTGGCTGAGCAGCCAAATGAAAAACATAATCTGGCTCAGCATCAGTAATTTTTTCCACTAAACAATCTAAATTTCGAATATCTATTCGACAGTCTTCAATTCCATCTGCAATATTTGCAGAATCAAAATGAGAAACTGGAGTGGGCGGATCAAGAGAAATTCCTATGACATCAGCACCTAAAATTTTTAGCCATGCAGTCAGCCATGATCCCTTAAATCCTGTGTGCCCTGTAACAACAACTTTCTTATTTTCAAAGATTTCCATTTTTATTGTCTGGTACCATTAAATTAATAATTCAGATTATAGAGTAAATACTAGGAATTTCCTTTTCCTGAGACTAAATAAATATGACATTTCTCTTCATATAATCCAAAGTTATGCCATGTAAATTTTTTTATGAGGTAATCGGAATTAAATAAATATGAATATTTTGGATTGTGATACAAAATTAATGTATCGTCTTGTCTGTTATTGATCTTCGCTATGAACTCTTTCATTTTTTTTTCTCCAAAAGGATTAAACATATAAATACATATTCTTCCTGATGGTATTTCATAATTTGAAATATCAGATATTAATAGGTCTGCATTACAACTCCGCGTTTGAAGATTTGTCCTACATAAGTTTATGAAACTTTTTGAGATATCAACACCATATAAATGTTTGAAACCTATTTCATGAGCAACAATCAAAGCTCTTCCAAGACCACAACCTATGTCAATAAAAGCATTATGATGATTTTCTTTTGCAAATTTTAATATTTTTTTTAATTTACAGTAACTTATTGTTTCATATCTCGAACCAAGATTTGGATCTAAGCCAATAGTCTTTAATTCTATATATTGTTGAGTATCTACTCTTCGAGCAAAATCTTTAATTCTATCGATTAAATTTAAGAATGGTATATATATTCTGTGTCTAAAAACCTGAAAAGGATAACTTTTAGCCAAATTTCTCATATTAAAAAATACCATTATTCCTTCGCAGATTCATCCAATAAGAAGTCTTGCCAAACTCTTACTGGATCTTGGGCACTCAATGCATATTCTCTTGTGAATTCTTTTAATACAACTTGTAAATTTTCTTGATACCACCAAGAAGAAACATTGTTTGCTATATCATTTATGTGTTGTGCTGCTCTTTTTGGACAATCATAAAAAATGCCAACTTCCTTTAGGGAGCTTACTTTTTGAGATGCCTCTTTTCTTAACTGGTAATGATTTTTGTCCCAGAAAATTATTGTTGGAAAATTTAAAGCAAGGGTTTCAAGCGGAACTGTCCCATTATGAGTAGAAACACTTAATGATGCGCCTCTTAACTGATCAAAAAGAGGAATTTTTTTTCTTGAAATATTTTTTTTAAACCCATGATCTTTTAAGATATCATCTACTGCCCAATCCCATTTTTTTCCAGTATTATCCTGTCTAATTTCTAAACGCGATAGATTAAAGTCATTTAGTTTTTTGAGAAAGATTATTTGATTTCTTAAATAATCGATATATTCCGAAGCTAATGGCATAGAAAAGTAATTATAAAAAAACCTTGGTACTGATCCTAATACATGTATGATCTTGCCGTTATCTCTTTGAAATGTTTTTTTTGGCTCGCTTTTAAGCTTGAGTGATGGAAGATAAACTACATTCTTGTGTTCCTTTGAAGACCAGCCCCATGATATAAATTTGTCGGCGATTTTTATCTGGTGTTTTTCGGTTTGATTAAGCAAAGATAGTCCAAAAGTTCCTCCATGCTGTCCAATGAAAAGTTTAGCATTTTTTGAGGTCATCTCAGCAGACCATATTTTAAAGGATTCTATAGATTGATATGCATTTGCTGTAAAGATAACTTTTGGGAATCTTGGATATTCTTTAAGTACCTGTGATTTTATCATATTAAAGTTTTCTACATATGCCAGAGGTATGTTTTTACATATTTGAGTTGAGAGAAATTCCTCAAAATCATCATTGATATTATTAAATATAAAATATTTTCTTTTACTTTCGCTAATCCGTCTATTTGTAATTTTTATTTCTGGTGTTATTAAAAAAGGGAATTTTACTAGCGATCTTTGCAGTCTTATTGTCTTGAAGGTGCTAGTGTACGGAGAGAATATAACAATTTTATTGTTAAGCTTTGAAATAAGAAATTGATAAAACATCAGACTCTTATCGATTATCTTTCTCAAGAAACTTTTTTTGTGAGGAAAAACTTTTTCAGGTTTTGATAAGTCTCCAGAAATATTATGAGGCAGTCCTAGGTACTTTACGCACTCAGAAAAAATTATTTCATTCCAATAATCAGAAACAAGACTCTCATAAAATTCTTCAAAATCCTTGGGAGGATTTTGTTCATAATTATATAGCGTAAAAAAAGAGTTTGGTTGATCATCATAAGAAAGCCTAATGCATTCGTATCTATCAAATAAAGAATCTATAAAAAATCTGAGCCACGGTCCTATAACTATTCTCCAATACCTCTGGTTTTTATTTGTTTTGTGTATTTTATTTAAAATATTTGTGCATTCTGCTAATTTTTTTTCATAAATCTTATCTAAATAAGTGTAATCTTTTTTAAACTTGTCTTTATTTGCCCAATGGTAAGGAAAAACATTATAAGATTTAATATTCTTTAATAATTCCAAATTATTTTTTATGCACCAAGTCCCTAACAAAATAACATTTGATTTTGTATCATCATTTTTTAGATCGAGCCTAGTCTTTACAACTTTCATCAGAATTTTAAAAATTTAGAATCTGAAACATTGTAGAATATAACTTTTAAATTAAAAAATTTTAATGGATGTCTAAAAAAAGTAACTCATTTCAAAATTGGAAAAAAGTTTGGAATTCCAGGGAAATTGAACTTAATACAAAATCACTGTTGCTTGATGAATTAATCAAAGCGAATGGTTTTGATACAGGTGTTGGAGATTATAATACTGAAGATTGGCAGACTCTAACTGCGTTTATAGCAAAAAAATTTAATTTAAATACTAATTCAAAGGTTTTTGAAATTGGGTGCGGATCTGGAGCATTCTTATATTCTCTCAAACAGCATTCAGGTTGTGAGATTTATGGAGTTGATTACTCTCAACCACTAATAAAAATTGCGAAAAACTATATCGATGGAGATTTTAAAATTTGTGATGCAAAAGATAATTGGGGGCTTGAAATAAAAATGGATAATATCATTTCTCACTCAGTCTTTAATTATTTTCCTGATATGGAATATGTTACAAAAGTAATAGAAAATACTTTTTTAAATTTGAAAAAAGGTGGTTCGATAGCTTTTTTAGATCTAAATAATGAAAAAAAAGAGAGTGATTATCATGATCTTAGAAAAAAGTTATATGTTAATCCAGAGATCTACGAAAAAAAATATGAATCACATAGCCACCTTTTCTTTTCAATTGATGCAATGATAGTTATTCTTGAAGAAATTGGTTTTAAGAATGTAAGACTATTTGAAAATCCTTGCAAAAACTATTCGAATTCTCAATTTAGATTTAATTTAATGGCAAATAAATAATTAATACAAAAAGTCCAGAGGTAAATTTATCTCTTTTATTTTTTGATTAAATATATGTCGGGTTGTTTTTGGTGGGAATTTCTTATTTTGTTTTATGACTTCAAAGAATTCGTCAATAGTTATGTCTTCATTTTTAGACCAAGATCTTAAGAAAACTTCATCTTTCAAGTATGACAAAAACACACATGGTACTCTTCTTAATCCAAGGATTTTGGCTGCATTGAACCTATGATGGCCATCCATAATGGCATTTGTATTAATTTCAACAGCTATTGGAACCGTCCAAATATTATTTTTTTTAATCTCTTCAGCAAGAAGAATCGCCTTATTTTCAAAGTGCTCTTCAGTTTCAATTAGATTTGTGACTGATGTAAGATCATATTTTAAGCTACCCATTAAACAAGAAATGTTTTAAATATTTTGAAGGCAGTTCAAAAGATATTCATTATCTCTAATATCCCTAACAGCAATGCGAATGTAATTTTGATTTATACTTTTTTTATTTGAACAATCTTTTATTAAGATTGCATATTCATTGCATAGTTTAATAGCAAGTTCTCTCGAATCTTTATTTATTAATTTACAAAAAATGTAATTTGCTTGAGATGGATAAGGTTGAATATATTCAATTTCTTCAAGGCCTTCCATTAAAATTTTTCTAGAATATTTTAATTTTTCACATGCCTCAATATACTCATCATAATATTTAGAAATAATTTGTAAGTAAAATTCTGACACTGAGTTTATATTCCAAATTGAGATATCTTTCTTTATTTTTGTGATTAATTCCTTATTTGACGATGCTAAAACACCGAGACGTAAACCACCTATACCAAAACTTTTTCCTATACTTTTAATTACAATTAAGTTGCTGAATTTTTTTAAAACTGATTTCTTAATAACTGAAGAATTAAAACCATTATCAGCAAAGTCCAAAAAAGATTCATCTAATACTAAGATTTTTTTACTTAATTTGAACTCTTCAAGGATCTTGATTATTCCATCATAATCGATAAAGTTTCCTGTAGGATTATCAGGATTTATCAAAATTACTCCATCATTTTGTTTCGATAGATCCATAATATCTTCATGAGCATAAGAGAACCCATCATTTTTTGAGACTTTTAAATCAATGTCTTGAAATCGAGCAGTATATTCTTCAAATGTCGGGCCATAAATACCAAATTTATGGCTCATACAATTTTTCATAATATTTATTAATTCAGCTGCCCCATTTCCGACTGCAATGTATTCTTTTGGAATGTTAAACATCTTTCCAGCGAGCATGGCTTGAACTTCTTGACCGGATGGATAGCTTTGCATTAATTTTTGAAGGCTAAAATCAATTTCATCTATCATTTTTTTTGGTGGGAAATAAGGATTAACTAAATAGCAGAAATCTATAAGCTCATCGAATCTCCAATATCCACCATACCTATTCGAAAGTAAATCAAACTTCTTTTCAGGAGGTGAAAACATTATATCTGCAATGTCTAAGTCTTGAGCATCATCAATCTCATACCACATCTGTCCATTTAAGGTCAGAGCTTTAAGGTGCTTTGTATCTAGGTTTACAATAACTTTTAAAACTTGCTCATAGTATTCATTTTTACCAAGAGCTTTTGAATACGCCTCTAAAAAAGGTACATATATCTCTTTTAGGAAACTTTTTGAGAATTTATAAATATTCACAGTCTTAAAATATGTGTCTATCTCATCATAATTGAAACTATTTTTTGGAATAAAATGACTAATTGAAAAATCATCATCAACCTTTACTACTGTTCCATCCATCCATGCTCTATATTTATCCACTACTGCAAGATCCTTACACTTATTTTCAAAAACCATTTCAAATATTATTGGATCAAAAATTAAATCGCTTTCTATTAAAATAGTATCATCCTCAAGTAAATAATCTTTTGCCAGAAATACTGAATATATGTTATTTGTTTTATCATAATCGTCATTATCTACATAAACGATTTTTGTTCCGTTATATTCATCGCCTAGAAATTCCTTTAATTTATTTTTTTCAAACCCTGCAACAATTATTATCCTAGTGATTTGGTGCTTTGTTACAGAATCTAGGCAATGCTCAATAAGTGTTTTATCTCCTAATTTAACCATGCACTTAGTTTTATTGGCTGTCTCGTCCCCTAATCTCTTACCCATACCTGCTGCTGGAATTAATACTTGCATCTAGATCCCTCTTTAATCATCAAAAAAATGGTCTTTTGGAAGATCCGGTTTTTTTAAAGTCACAAATAAATTATTATATGCTTTTGAGGCCTTTTTTTCTCTTATGACATCATTTATAAGCATAATCATTACACTAAAGTTTAATGTTCCTGCTAAGACTGTAAAAACTACTCTAAAGTCAAATAAATCATTTATATAAATTAATTGCATGAATGCCAACAATGGAAGAATAAAAATCATATAGTTTTCATGGAAAACTAGCATTATTATCTTCTTAATTGGGAAAGTCTTGATTTCTCTCTTTGGCATTGCTGAAATAATTGTCTCTGCGATATGCATATCATCTTCTTTATTTTTGTTTTGCTGATACTGCATAATAATTGAAAACCATGCCATAGAATTTCTCTCATATGACAAAACTGATGCCAAGATTGCAGAAATCATAAATGGTATAACCCATGGTCCTGCAGCTAATACTCCACCAACTGATATTCCAATGGTAATTGAAGTGCTAGCAATCACATTCATTAACCAATCAATGTATTGCCCCTCAATTGAAGCTGTATTTTGATATCTAGCTATAGATCCATCAACGTAATCAAGCAAGTACCACATTAAAAAAGAAAGAGATCCAATAAATACTAATAAATAATCTTGAGTTGCGAGAAGAATACCTCCTAAAATAGCTACAAATCCTGAAAACCAAGAAATCTGATTTGCGCTAATATTCAGATAAACACAGATCCAAGAAATTAAAATTGCTGGCTCAACAAAAACTCTGTCATGAAGGTTGTCATATTTAAAGAATCTTTTTTCCATACATAATCTTTTAAAATCTTTGTATGAATGAATAGATTTATGCTTCATAAGATTTGATAATCTGATTTATTTTTTCTTTAATTATATCTCGAGTGCTTATTTCAGGGTTAAATGATTGGTAATAAGTCATTAATTTAGAAAAATTCTTTTCATAATCACTTTCTGGAATTTCTAATAGTTTATCTAATTCAACAGAGAGAATATTATTTTCATCTTTATCAAAAACAATACCTTGATCAAAATCTACATGATAGATATCTTTATATGTGTAGTTGCAATAGAGAATTTTTTTCTTTGCGCCTAATGCTTCAAGAAGAACTGTTGTAGAAAAGCCAGAAATTATAATTTTTGATCTTAATATTTCTTTATAAATATTTCTTTCTGTAAAGTTTGTATCAATAATCTCTATCTGATCATTATAGATTGATTTGAAATATTCCTCTTCATTCATACCTATTTCCGGCATGAACCATTGATCAGAATCTCTTTCTGATCGCATTATTACTCCGGCTCTCAGATTGCGTTTCTTTAAGTAGTTAGAAAAATCTTCATCAAATATTCTCATCCCTTCCATACTGTCTTGAACATCTTTTGTAAAACCTATGTTCCCTCTCCAGCAAGATACAATTAAGAAATCATATTTATATTTGTCTAACTTTTTTTTATCCTTAAATTTCAAAGATGCGTTCAATGACCCAACTGGATAAAAATTATTTACAGTCCAATTTCGTAAAGGAAACTTTTCGGTTTCAAACTTGCCAAAACAGAAAAGATGTTGGCAATGATAGATTGATTCGGGATCAACATCGTAACTTAGACGAAATCCATTTTGGACAGCTATAAAAGGTATCTCACTTATATTTTTTGATAACCATGCAAATTTTGTGCAATTATCTATCGATGAAATTACAGCTTTAGGCTTTGCTGCATGAATATAGGACTTAATATAAATGCATAAAATTTGCCAAAGTATATTTCTTATAAAACTTTTATTTGGGGTATATTTCTTAAATATTCTTATATCTTTTAGATATTTTAGAAAATACAAAACTATCTTAATCGTTATTGAAAGTTTTACTGGTCTTGTTCTAAAAATAGAAGTGCTATAAGTTTCTGGGATAACCTGAAAAATAATATCAGAATTTGTTTCATCAAATATTATGAAATCTGTATATTTTGGAGAGCTAAAGGATATAGACCTGCTTAATAATTTCATTTAATAATTTTTTGCAATAGCTTCAAGTTTTTTTCTATTAATCTTTCCACTTTCAGCTTTTGGATAGTTATCAATCGAAATTATTTTTTTTGGGAAAAAAACTGAATCGAGTATTTTCATACTTTCTTTTTTAATTAAGCTCTCTTCATCTCTTGTCAATTTTTCTATTATGAAAGCAACGCATCCTGTGACTATGTCTTGGGAATCCCTTAATGGAACAACTACTGCTCCTTTTGTTTTTTTAAACTTAGAAAGTGCATATTCTATTTCTCCTATCTCTATTCTCCTTCCTGCAATTTTAATTTGGCTATCAATTCTTCCAATACATTCAATATATCCTTCATCATTTACAAAACCTAGATCTCCTGTTTTATACCATGTGAGGTCACTTGCGTCCCATTCAAATTTTTTAAAAACTTCTTTTGTTTTCTGTTGATTATTGAGATAACCCTTTGATAGCTGTTTACCAGAAAAAATTATTTCGCCTTTTTCATTTTTATCGACAAGATTTTCACTCTCATCTATGAGCGCAAATTTATGATCGCCAAGTGGCAAGCCGATGGGCACAATATCATTTTTGAAATTCTTATCTTCATCTTTTTTTGAGTAAATATATCTTGTTATATAAATTGTAGTTTCAGTTGGTCCATATAGATTTTCTATTGTGCTATTTGGTGCAGCTCTCCTCCATGCCTTTGCTATATGGGTAGGAAATTGTTCACCACAAAACATACTATACTTTAGATTAGGAAAAGAATTTGGATTTAGATTCCCAGTTTTCATCATAAAATTTGCAATTGATGGAACTGAATTCCAAAAATTAATTTTCTCTCTAATTATAAAATCGGTTGGAACTAATAACTCTTTTTCAGGCAAAACACATAAAATGCCATTTTTATACCAAGTAAATAAAATGTCGGAAACTGATGGATCAAAGCTTAGATCAAAGGTTTGTGAGGCAATGAAACCAGGATTGAGCTCATATATATCTGACATGTTCATTATAAAATTAACAATATTTTTATGAGATACTTTTACTCCTTTAGGCTCGCCTGTAGATCCAGATGTAAAATTAATGTAAGCAATGTCTTCATCTTCGCAGTCTACGGGGTTAGATAAAGAGCCAGTAAGTTTTAGCTCTTTTTCATTAACAATCTTTATGTCTTCTAATTTTTGTAAATTACCTTCGGGACAAACTATCAAATCAAGACTTGATAGCGTATCTTTTTGAAGATTTAGGACATCTGATTCATCGCCAATAAGAATCCTGATTTTAGATCCTTTAATAATTGATTTAATTTTTTCACCATTATGTTTTGGATTAATTGGTGTGAAGCTACAACCCGCTGATAATATCGAAAATAACCCGATATATGATGCAACTTTTCTTTGCCCTACAATGCCAATAGTTTCTTTTTTTGCTCCATTTTCTTTGAGAACTTTTGCGATTCCCAATGCTTTTTCAAATAAATCATCATAAGTTAGGATTTTATTATCAATTTTTAAGGCAATATTATTTGAAAATTTTTTTGACTTTGAGAGGATTAATGAAGCAACATTCATCTAATTTTTTGTGGTTTGAATTATTTTTAAAATCTCCATTACAGAAATTGCATCTGCTATATCTGATGGTGATAGATCTAAACCGAGTTTTTCTTTAAGAGCCACCATAATTAACATATGATTTAAAGAATCCCAAGTATCAATATTTTCCATACTTGAGTTTATATCAATGGTTTCATTTTCTAGGACTTCACTTATTAAATTTACTATTTGATCGGGAGAAATATCTTGATTATTAAGCTTAGAATATATTTGTTTTTCATAATCATTTTTTATCATTCCATATCGCCAACCATCAATAAATTGACCATTTTTACAATAATGATCTCTTGATATGCCTTCGTGCGACATTCCTGCTGCTTGGATGGATTTTATGGTTTTATAGTTATTGACCATTGTTACCCCATGAATTTTGTTGAGTTCAAGAACATTAAAAACATAATCTTTTAGGATTTCTTGAATTTGTAAAATATATCCCTTTCCCCATAATTTTGGATCTACGCCATAGCCCCATTCAATTGATTGCCGTGCAAAATTTAAATCAATTAAGCCCGCGGTACCAATTAAGTAATTATCTGATTTCCTTCTAATCAACCAATATGTAGTTACTCTCTCATCCATCTCACCTGACATTCTAGATATAAGCTTATCCATGTAAGCACTAGTTTCATCAATCGAAGTAAAGGCATCAAATTCGTAGTGATCATAAAATGATTGATCGATAGAGTATCTATGCATTTCCTCAACAGCATCCTTAGAAAAATGATCAAAATATAGACTAAACTCTTTTAAGTTTTGATTGTTATTATCAAATTGGCCAGGAAGAACTTTTGTAAATTTATGAAAAAATTCTTCTTTATTCTTTATCATATTTATTTAAATTATTGATCGACCACCATCAATTACTAAATTATGCCCATTCATATAAATTGACGCATCAGAGCATAAAAACTGAATTGCACTGATATATTCATCACTCGTCGCCATTCTTCCCAAAGGAATTAGTTTGCTAATCCTGGTGACAAATTCTTCATCCTGATTAACAAATACTCCACCAGGGGAGAGAGCATTAGACCTTATTCCTTTTTCTGGCCAATAGCTTGCAAGATATTTTGTTAGTCCAATCAGGCCATGTTTTATGACAGAATAGGTAATTGGTTTAACAGCTTGGATTTCATCTGGCAGTGAATCTTGATGATAAATCCTCTGATCTGGAGCAATTACAGAAAGGTCAGATGCAATATTTAAAATAACACCGCCATCATTCCCTTTTGCCATCTCTGTCCCAAAGATTTTTGAGCATAAAAAAGCACCAGTCAGTCCAACCTGGAACTCATTATTCCATCTTTCTAGAGAAAAGTTTTCTAGCCTAGTTGTTCTAATGTTATTTTCAAGTGATGAAACCGTTGGATTTACAGCAGCATTATTAACTAAGATATTTACATTCATATTCTTTTTATGAATAAATTCCAAAGTGGATAAAATGCTTTGTTCATTTGAAACATCCATATTAAGGATATGGATCTTATCTTCTTCATATCCATCATTAACAAGAATTTTTTTTGTTTTTTCTAGCTCCAACAGATTTATATCTGTTAAAAAGACTGTGGCTCCAATTTCAAGAAGTGCACTCGCATGTTTGATACCTAAGAGGCCAGCTCCACCAGTTATTAGAGCAACTCTTCCTGAGATATCAAATTTTGTGTCTTTAAATTTCATAATCCTCTGCTAAGAATTTTTTAAGAAAATTTAGATTCATAATTGCACTTTCAATAGGATTGATCCCTCTAGAGGTTTCTAATGTATAAAATCCATTATACTTTTGAATAAAGGGATGATGGAAAAAAAAATCAAAGTCACAATTTCCTTCTCCCAATAAAACATTTTTTCCAGACCTATTTTTATCTTTAATATGAATATGCTTAATTTTTTCATCTAGTAAATCTAAATCTTCTCCAATTTGGTGTCCAAGAAAAGTTGAATTTCCTACATCATAAACTATGCCCACATCGTAAATCTCCAGAGACTCCAATGTTTTAAGTAAATCTTTGGCATTAAGATCAACTTCAATAATTAACTCATTATCAATATTTTTATTCATCTCTAGAATTCTTTTTATATTTTTATGATTTTGAGTATTTTTAAGATCACTTTTTTCAAAGAGAGGTAAAACAATTAATTCAATTCCTATTTCACTCAAAAATTCAATTGCGGTAGAGGTTTGTAAAAATACATCCTCTTTGGAGATAGAATTTCTAATAATAAAATTTATACATGAAGAATATGCCTTTAATCGACTTTTTTTAAATTCATAAAGGATCTGATTTCTTCCATATGGTGTCCATATTGGATTATTAATATTTTTTTCTTTATCGATTACAATTTCGATTGTTTGAAAGCCTAAATCTTTAGCATATCCAAATTCATCACTCCATTTATCTAGCGGAAACCAGTCTAAGTTATCGTTGTCAGGAGCATTGGTAAGTCTTCCTTGCATTATCCCAAATTTATTTGAATGCATTGGTCTTATCCAATTTCTTTAATCAAATCCTTAAGGATTTGAACATCTTTTGATGCTTCGTCTGGATCTCGATGATTTGTTTTAAAAAGCATGATACTTTTTTGATATTCTTCAGCTATTGGGCAAAGACCTAGATTTAAAACCTGTTCGCCAAGTTTTTTGCCCTTTAATACAGGTTCGAGATATGGATTAACCCACGCTGAATAAAATCCATTTCCACCTTTTGAGGTATATCTATTATAGAAATCTTTCCATGAAATACCTCTCATCTTTTCACCTAAATATCTTACGCCAAAAGTATAGAAAGTATGAGTCGTATTATCTAAACGTCCTTGCGGTACAAAAAATTCGCAATCTTTTACAGCATTTAGAAATTTCTCTCCTATTGAGATTCTTCTTTTTACCAAAAATTCAATTCTCTCCAGTTGAGCTAGGCCAACAGCAGCTGTTATTGCATTCATTCGATAATTAAGACCTAAAACATCATGTCTTTCATAGTCAGGATTTTGAAACTCTGATGAGGCTAGACTTGTTCTACCTGCAGACGCGGTTAAGTTTTTATATCCTATACCTGAGAATTTTCTTACCTTTTCTGCCAGTTTTGGATTTGAGGTAATGACCATTCCACCCTCTGAACCAGATGACATATGTTTTTTGTTTTCAAAACTATATACAGCCATGTCTGCATACATACCAGGAAATTTTCCTTTGTGTTTTCCCGTGATCGTCTCAGCTGAGTCATCAATGACTATTAAATTATGTTTTTTTGCTAACTCCATTATCGGCTCAATATCTAATGGAAGACCAAATAATGAAACTGCCATAATAGCCTTTGTCTTTGATGTTATTTTTTTTTCAATTGAATTAGCATCAATATTCCATGTATCTGGATTTATGTCTGCAAAAACGGGAGTAGCGCCACATGCAATTGTCACGAGAGAGTTCATTATTACTGTTAACGCAGGCTGAATTACTTCATCATTTGGACCAACATCTGCAGCGACTAATGCAGCATGCAAACCAGATGTTGCAGAATTAACCGCTATTGCATACTTTGCTCCAGATAGTTCACAAAATTTATCCTCGAATTCTGTAACCCATGGATATCCCCTGTTTTGAGGACTTTCAGAATCTAAAACTCTTAGCGCATACTCGGCCTCATTGCCATTATACTTTCCAAATTTATTCTTATAGTCACTTTTCATTCTATTTTATATCTTTTTCTTTAGTTGAGCGCTCTTCCATTCATCATTTCTAAACAGGTTAATTTTAGCTAAATCTGGATTTTTTGCGAATAAATTATTTATTTCTTCTCTGGATGCATATGTCCCAAATAATCTTTTTAAAAATGATAATAGCCAATAATCTTCCTCATAATCTAGAGTAAGTCTCAATTGTTGCTGAAAATCAGTATCATCGACTAATTCTTCCATTTTTATATTCTTAATTTTCTCTAAAAAATACCAAATCATTTCAGTATCATCATCTTCTGAAAGACCTTCAATTGATTTATTAACTAATTTACTCGTTAGCGAATACCCTACACTTGCATTTCCATTTGAAGATGCTCTAGTTGGGCATACACAGTCTAACTCCCTTTCCTTTAGGAGCTTCATACTCTTTCTCACTAAATTAACATCAAAAAAAGGATCATCAGCATCTATAGTATGAAAAGCATTTATACCAAAATAGTTTGCACAATCTGCCCATCTTTTAAGTTTATTTTTTAAAGATCCTCTGTATATCTTGACTTCCATTTTGTTAGCAATTTCTTCAATCTCATCATCCAATGCATGACTGCTAGTACATATGATGGCATCAATCCCGAAATATTTACTTCTATTTACTACATGAGTTAAAACATTTTCTTTATCTCCAAAAGGAAGAAAACATTTTCTTGGCAATCTTTTTGATGAACTCCGCACTGTTATAAATCCAGGTATTTCTAGTTTTTCATGATTTTTTTTCATAACAAATCTTTAGGTTTTCCTTTTTTTACAATTGAGCCTTTTTCTAATTGGATAATAGTGTCGCAATCTTTAACGGTAGTTAATCTGTGAGCAATTATAATAATTGTTTTGTTTCCTTGTAAGCTTGTAATTGAATTCATTACACTTTTTTCTGTTTCGTTATCTAAGGCACTAGTTGCTTCATCAAAAACCAAAATAGATGGATTATTATATAAAGCCCTTGCAATACCTATCCTTTGCCTTTGTCCTCCAGAGATCCTTACACCTGCTTCACCAACGAAACTATCAACACCATTAGGTAATTCATTAATAAGTTCTCCAAGTTGTGAAAACTTAATTGCATCTTTAATTCTTTCATCATTAATTTCCTTTTCAGAAACGCCAAAAGCTATATTTTTTCTAAATGTATCATCAAGTATAAAAATAGATTGGGAAACATACCCAATGTTTTTTTGCCAAGATTTAATATCTTCAGATGTAATTTCTTTTCCATCAATGCTTATCTCTCCTCTGTTTGGAGAAAGTAGTCCCAAAATTAAATCTACAAGGGTACTTTTACCAGATCCACTGGGTCCAATAATTCCTATTGATTGTCCAGCAAAAATATTTAAATTAATGTTTCTGAGTACCTCCTTTTCAGTTTTTTCATATTTGAAAAAAATATTTTTTAGAGCGATTTCATTTTTAAAGGGTAATTTTTTTACTGAATTATCCAATCTTTTTTTAGATTCAAGTCTTATTTCATGCTTAATTTTTTTAATTACAGGAGTAGCAAATCTTAATGCCTGAACATTAGTTACCAGTCTTGAGACTGATGGAAGTAATTTGAATGCTGCCAAAGCAAATACACCTAATGTAGATATTAATTCAGTTGAAGACATCCCAGATTTATACAAAACATAAATTAAAATTGAAATCGCAAAAACTGTTAAAAGTTCAAAAAAAATTTTTGGCATTCCTTGGAGTGTTGTTTGTTTCATTCCAGAAGATAAACTTATATTTGTACTTTTAGAGAAAAAGTCAGAGAATATTTCTTCAAATCCATGAAGTTTTACTTCCTTAATACCACTCAAACCTTGTTGCGCTGATTTTATTCTGTTGGCTTCATTCTCTTGTCTTTTTTCTCCCCACTTAGCAGATCTATTTTTTGATAATATGTATAGGAAATTGGAACCAATGAAAAAAAGAACCATTACAGAAGCTGCTCCATATGGCTCAACATAAAAAAGGAGGATACTTATACAAACTATTATCAAGATGTCTGTAATGATATAAATAATTGGTGCCACTAACCCAAGAGCAAATTGCATCGCTTCAGTAACACTATTACTAATTATCTCTCCTGAATTTCTATGTAAATGAAAACTATATGGCTGATATAGATATGTTTTATACAATCTAGTTGAGATATTGTTTTGCAACGAATATATATATCTTGACTGTCCATAAACAAGAAGAGCTAGATATATGCTTTTTAAAAAATAAAACATCACAAAGAAGCTTGTTGCCAGAAGAATTATTTCCTCTTTAGATGATTCTTGCAAAATGGGAGCAATTGAAGTTATCTGATTTGGCAAAGCAAATTCATCTGATAACAAAGTACTGACAAGAGGAATTATTAGGGATATCCCAAATGTCTCTAAAAAAGCTCCAATAATCATCAAAATAATTAAAACAAAAAACTTTGATACATATTTTTTTTCAATTATTGATATTAAATCTTTATAAATCTTCATGTTTTCATTTTTTTAAGAGGCTTAATCTTTTTGAAAATAAGATTTTTCGACAAGACCGCATATTATATGGCCAATGAGAATATGGCACTCTTGGATTCTTCCAGTATCTTTTGATGGCACAGTGATACATTTACACATTTTATTTATTTTTCCGTCATTAGATCCTGTTAATCCTATTGTTTTAATATTTTTTTTATTAGCTACGTTTATGGCCTCCAAAATATTTGGAGAATTACCACTAGTTGTGATCGGAATAAACGTATCTATGGCATTACCAAGAGCACTTAGCTCTCTTGAAAAAACAAATTCATAGCCATAATCATTACCAATAGCACTCATTGAAGAACTATTAGTGCCAAGTGCGATTGAGGCTAGTGGATCTCTATCAAAAAGAAAGCGGGATGTAAACTCAGCAGAGATATGCTGTGCATCACCAAAACTTCCTCCATTGCCTGCAAAAATAACTTTCCCACCATCTCTTAAGGATTTAAGGCAAGTTTTTGCTAAATCTTCTATCATATCTAAACACTCATTTGAGCTTAGCAAATCTTTTTTTACACTAATTGAAGAACTTATAATCTCCTCAATGTATTCATCATATTTGATGTTCATAACACCCCCTCCAACTTATTAAGTGCAACCCAAAAACCTTCTCCACCATTTTTATGACCTTGCCAAATTTCAGGTATGAAGCCAGCATCAGGACATTTCTCATTTAAGATTATTGATAATTTTTGAAAATCAATTTCACCCTCTCCTATTTGCAAACCCTCTCCATTAACTCCTTTTGCATCACCCATATGCAGATAAGCAGTTACAGAAGATATTTCATCAGCAAATTCATAAAAATCTAGTCCAAAATGATTACAAGTAAGCATAGAATGGGAAATATCAAAGCACATTCTGATATCAAATTTATTACACCATTTGACAATTTCATCAGGCATAACAAATATATTTTGAAACCTCTGTCCACCAAAATGCCATGGAAATGGCGCCATAGTTTGAGGAATTATTTCAACATCCTTTGTGTCGAGTTTCTTTAAACTTTCACCAAAGGTTTCATATAATTTATTCTTTTTATCATCACCAATGGGCTCATCCATTGAAAACCCACCCACATTTGCAACAATCATAGGTCTCTTTGAAGAAGGAAAGAATTTGTTAAGATCCCTTGTTATATCTATAACTTTTTGAGTTTGAGTAATCGATTCTTCCCTATATGATTCATTGCTAGTTGCTAAATCCATCAAGTGGCTGTTTGAAAATAATTCAGGAGCATGAACAACAAAACCAGTATTAGAAATTTTTTTGATATATTTATTAGGATTAAGAATCATATCAGAATAAGATAGATGAAACTCAAAGAAATCTGGTTTTATTTTTATGCTATATTCCTTGAAATCATGATATCTAACTGGAACACCCCATGGCCTTGAAAAAGAATATCCCTTTGGTAAAACCTTTTCTTCTGTAATATCTGATAAAAAAAAGAAGTCTTCATCAGCCATTGATCTTTTGAGGGTTTTACCTAAAAGTCTTTCATAGTTCTGAGGAGATAATCCCTGGCCTGGACTTCTTACTTTTATGTGGGATGAGTTTATAACTGTTCCTTCGGAAATTTCACCATCAGCTACAAGGCTTTTACCTAAATTTTCTCTATTAATCATCTCTCCTTGTGAAACGACTCTTTCTTTGTTGCTTCCAAGAGCTTCATCTATCTCCCTAATTCCTTTTACTAAATTTCTGAACTCCTTAATCTCTAGACTTGCTGCATGATCAGGCCCCTCCATTTTCCTATCAAGGGTAAAATGTCTTTCAATAATTTGAGCTCCCAGAGCAACCGCACCTATTGAAACGTTTATTCCTCTCTCGTGACCAGAATATCCTATTAAATTGTGCATTTTTTTGAGGCTTTCAATCCATTTAAGGTTGATATCATGAAGTGGAGCAGGATAAGTGCTATTACAATGAAGGATTGCAAATTGGACTTTTCTTTTATTTAAAAAACTAATGGTTATCTCAACTTCCTCTTTAGTACTCATACCAGATGATAGGATTAGGGGTTTATTTGTTTTAGATAATTTTTCAAGCAAAGGTAAATTTGTTAGATCTGCAGATGCAACTTTATAAGCCTTCACGCCGAATTCCTCCAAAATATCTATGCTCTTCTTATCCCATGGAGTACACATATAAGTAATGCCTTTATTTTCGCAGTATTTAAAAAGTTCTTTGTGCTCTTCAACTGTCAGCTGAAATCTATCAAGGAGATCTAAAACATATTCTGTTCCCAGATCATCACCTGTTTTATTCAGTGATTTTTTTCTATAAGTTTCCTGCATATTTCTCATTTGAAACTTTACGCAGTCTGCATCAGTATCTGCAATAAGATCTATCATTTTTTTTGCATTTGATATAGAGCCATTATGATTATTACCTATTTCAGCAATGATATAACTTCTTCCTTTACCTATCTTACTTTCATCAATTTTCATAGCATTACTCAGTCCTATTACTCCATGAAGTCATACCTTCAGACTCGAATGAAAATTTTGTAGGAGCCATTTTTTTCCTTTTCATTGAGTTTATAAAAGAGTATTTTTTAAGAGGTTCTACGTAAAATAAAAAATAACCGCCTCCACCAGCACCTAATAACTTTCCTCCTAAAGCTCCAGATTTCTTTGCATATTCATAAATTTTATCGATTTCGCTATTTGATATTTTGTTACTAAATTGACGCTTTAAGCTCCAAGCCTTGTCTAATGATTCTCCAAAACTTTTAAGTTGGCCTCTTAAAAGTTGATCTTTCATGAAGTAGCACAAGCTTACAGCTTCTTTTACTTTGGATTGAACTACTTTTGACTTCATTGAATTTTTCTGGCTCTTATGTATTGCATTTCCATCAATTGAACGCTTCTTTGGTAGCTCATAAAGAAGAAAATTTTCTTCCATCTCAAGCATTATTTTTTTTTGTATCTTCAGATTATGAATATTATTTTTACTTTTATTAAACTCCATAAAATTAAACCCGCCAAAAACTGTTGCATACTGATCTTGCCAACCACCGGCTATATTCATATGTAACCTCTCTGCTTGAAAAGCTAATTCAGCGATTTCATGATGATCCCATTTATCTGATCTAAATTCATTAAAACATCCTAAGATTGCTGCAGAAACTACTGAAGAACCACCAAGGCCCGACCCTTTTGGAAACTCAGTAAAGACATCTAATTCAAATCCAAAATTAGGCCTTATAGCTTTAAGAATCGATTGAAATAAACCAAAATCTTTGTCATCTAAAGCTAGCGCCTTCTCTAGTTCCTCAATCTCCCATTCTTTCTTTAAATCGACTGATCTTATAAAAATCTTTTTATCATCCCTTTTAATTAAAGTTGAGTGGCTATATAAAGAAATTGCTGCATTGATAACAGCACCATCATGACTTGTAAAAAAATGAGTTAAATCGGAGCCCCCGCCACCAAAAGTAATCCTTGCGGGCGCTTTTGACCTTGCATATATTCTTTTTTCATTTTTTACAGGTAAATAATCCCTTGTTGCAATATCAATGAGTTTTTTATCTTTACTTAGTAGAGGTATGACCTTTATATTTGAATCAAGTTTTCTTAGAATATCTTCCCTTGAGGAATCAAAATAAAACCAAACAAAATCTTTATTAAAATTATCCTCTATAGAATCATCTAAATTTATATCCTTTAATAATAAGTCTCTTATATCTCCATCTGTTAAGACGCCAATTATTTTATTATTTTTTGCGCTCTTTTGAATAAAAATAGTACCGGTTTTATTCTCACTTATTGCACTTAAACATTCTCTGATAGTTGATTCTTTTGAAATTTTTAGTTTTTTATAATTGATTTCCATTGCCTGCAACTCCGAAGAGTATTTTAACATTTGTTTAAATCTTTAATCTATTTAATCTATTTAGATAAAAAAGGCTTCAAATCAATTAATGATGCTATTCTTTTGAACGAAATATTTTTGGAATTAATTATTTCTTCTGATGAATTATTAAACAAAAAGTTATTTGATATCCCAAATCTTGTGCTAGCTTCTAAATCAGTAATTTTATCCCCTAGCATAATAGATTTCTTAATATCAATATTAAAATCTTTTAATGCTTCTTGGAACATTCCATGACCAGGTTTTCTTGTGTTCTCTTTTTTTAAATATCTGCCTTTGCCATTAATGGGATGATAGGGTGAAAAGTACACAGCATCTATATGAGCATTATTTCTTTTAAAATTTTTAATCATCCAATTAGAAGTTTTTTTAAATGTTTCAATTGAGTAAATCCCTCTACCTATGCCCGCTTGATTTGTAACAATAATGACTAAATAGTTGAGAGAGTTTGCAAGTTGAACAATTTTAAAAATATCGTCTATAAAAATAAAATCCTCTATCAAATGAACGTAGCCTGTATCAACATTAATTACTCCGTCTCTATCTAGAAATAATACGGGTTGTTTGTCTTCCACTTTTTGTTTTTGTGAAAATAATTTCATTATTTCTATTTAATAAATGAGAATATCAATCGTTAATGGAGTAAAAAATATTTGAAAATATATATTAATATGATTCTTTTATTTCCTTTTGGCGAATGTTTTTTACCAAGGCAATGGATATTGAAAATAATCCACCAAAAATGGTAATTAAGATACATATAATTGCTCTTTTTGGTGCAGATTTCAGTTCAGGAACTACTGGAGGATCAATAACAGATAAAAGATAGTCATCTCTAATACTTGCAAGCATTTTATTATTCATTTGACTACTTATCAAAGCATTTATAGCAAGCTTTAAGCTTTGCTGATTTGTATTTTCATATTCAGTATTTAAATAATCTAATGCAGCATTTGTTTCTTCAAGTTTAATTTCTCTTGTAATCTTGTTTAACTCCTGAATAACTAAAGAAACAAATTCTTGAGCAAAAACAGGTGATAAATGTTCAAATGATATCGTTATCAAACCTGTAATTTCATCTTTGCTTGCTGATAGATCCTTAAGAGCCGTATCATGTACTTCAATATATGATGGCTCAGGACTTCCAATTCCTGAGTCTTTTCTGATCCATGTATCTTTATCTTGATCATAAATTTTAGGATCATAGATGATGCCTCTAGAAATATTGTCATAGGACTTAGTTGCCATAAGATTTTGTTTAATATTTGGAAAAGTCATTAAATGCTTAGCAAAATCTCTAGATTTAATAATTTCAATAGCATAAATGGCGCTATCAACCCCGCTTGATGGCATTGAAATGCCAGCAATTGATGCTAGACCTCCATATCTCGATGCTAGCTCAGATAAATTTCTCCCACCATTATTATCACTTTGTTCTGTGACCTTCAAAAGTGCAGAAGATGTATATGAATTTGGAATAGAAAGAGCGTAAAAAACTGAAAAAATTGCGAAAAAAGATGTAAGTGAAATTATTAGGATCTTTTGCGACCAAAGAATCTTTAGGATTTCTATGATATCAAAATCTTCAATATTCTCTGAGATATCTGTCATATGTTTAGCTGCCTCTTTAAAATTATAAGATATTTCTTAAAATCTAAAAAATTAATGTTTAAATTAACTTTCTTTTAATTATGGTGCCCAGAGCCGGACTTGAACCGGCACGAAGTTGCCTTCGAGGGATTTTAAATCCCTTGTGTCTACCAATTCCACCACCTGGGCAAAACTACTCCTCTTTTTTAAAAGAGATATTTTGCTCAATCTCTCTTTTCATGGGATCATTATATACTGATCTAATTTGATTATTTATTTTAATTACTTGTTCAATTAAAGAAAAATCCACGCCTATTTTAGTCGAAAAGTTTTTTAGCGCAGAAATATCTTTTGGAAAGCAGGCACCTCCAAAACCTTTCCTTCCATCATGTCCAGGAACATTCATATGAGATGATCCAATCCGAATGTCAGAAGAAATAATTTGTATGAAATGCTCCCAATCAACTTTTGCATCAGATTCATCAAAAATGGACTTAAGTTGATTAAAAAATATTACCTTAGTTGCAAGAAAACTGTTAATTGAATACTTAATTATAGAAGCACTAATTTGATCAGTAAAAAAGTGGTTTTTTTCTTTGCAAAAAGTATGTTCCTTATAAAATTCTGAAACTTTGACACATAAATCGTTTCTACCACCAAACAAAATTATTTTCCCATTTATAAAATCATGTTCAGCATTTTTTTCTCTCAGAAACTCTGGATTGTAAACAAATTCTATTTTTTTACTAAGAACTTCTAGATTATCTGGAGTTACTGTACTCTTTAATACAATTGTTGAGTCTAACTTTGCTTTGTTTAGAAGATTAAAAATATCATTGAGTATCGATATATCTTGGCCTCCTTCCTGGTTCATTGGGGTAGGGACACAGACGAATACAAACTTTGGTTTGAAACTAATTAAATCATTGATATCTGTTCCAAGCTTTGGATCTATCTTAATTATCTCAACATTCTTTTTAATGCCCGCTAATAAGGCATTACCTACAAAACCAAGCCCGACGATACCAATCTTCATAATAAAAATATGGAGGCTGAGGCCGGAATCGAACCGGCGTACACGGATTTGCAGTCCGCTGCATGACCACTCTGCCACCCAGCCAAATTATTTAATTTTACCTTCATTCCTTAGTTCCTTTCTTATTTTAGTAGCGCTTATTGACTCGATTTCAGACTCAAAGGATTCTTTTTCTATTTTATAACCAACTCCTCTGCCATAGGTGATGTTTGTTATATTAGGAACTAGTTGAATAATAAAATCCTCATTAACTTTATATCCTTCTAATAAAAGTTTTTCTGATATGTCTTTTGATATTTCTTCATATGAAAATGGATTATCTTCCTGACCTTCTCCTCCTGAGGAATCTTTAACATCTCTTACATGAATGGCTACTTGTCCAGTTTTTGCAATAGCTTTTTTAAATAGGGCTAGATGTCCATCATGCCAAGGCTGCCATCTACCTAATAACATTACTGTTGGTCTTTTCGGATCAAACATCTTTTATCAGACTCGCAACTTGTGATGGGCTATATTGATCCCACCTAGAGATTTTTAGATCAAATCTTAGAGGCTCTTCAAAAATCTTATCAGTATCTTTGTAATTACTCTCTTTAATTGTATCCATCCAAATGCAGAAGTCAGCATTGAATATCTCTCTTGCCTCTCTTGTTGGACAAATAAAATCACAAATAACCATTCTTCCATTATCTTTTTCAAAATCTGCTAATGCTTTCATTCTAAAACTTTGCCTCTTGCGCCCCTCATCTGAGAAGTCCCAATCATTAGCCATTTCTCTGAGATTATCAGCATTATACCAAGCACAGGAAAGCTCTTTCTGGAGTAACTTTGATAAGAATGTTTTACCACTTCCTGAAAGTCCCATAATTAAAATCTTCATTAGATACCTAACTTTACAAGATCTTTTTGGTTTACCACTCCCACTAATTCATTTCCATCCATAACAGCAAGACATCCAATCTTTTTTTCTGCCATTTCTTTAAGACATCTAGAAGCAAGTTCATCTGATGAAACTGAGATAAAATTTTTGCTCATAAAGTCTTGAGCAGTCATATCAAAAAAGTAATTTGATTTATCAATCGCTCGTCTAATATCTCCATCTGTAATAAGGCCAATAATTTTATTATTATCTTGTACGAATGTTACTCCCATGCCTTTTTCAGAAATAATTTTAATTACATCTTTCGATAGCGCATCCTTATCAATAATAGGCATATCGGTTCCTGAAGCCATGACATCATTTGCAGTTAGAAGCATTCTCTTCCCCAAAGTTCCTCCAGGATGAGATTTTGCAAAGTCCTCTGGTTTAAAATCTTTTTTATTCATTAAAGAAATTGCTAAAGCATCTCCCCACACCAAAGTTGCTGTAGCACTTGAAGTTGGTGCAAGATCAAGTGGACAGGCTTCCTTTTCGACTCTTATCAACTGATGATAGTCAGAAATCTTCGACAGTGTTGATTTTTCATTCCCAGATACCCCTATAACAGAGCAACCTAACTTTTTTATAATTGGAATTGTTTTAAGAAGATCCTCTGTCTCACCTGAATAACTTATTGCAACTACTATATCGTCACTCTGAATCATTCCAAGATCTCCATGAAAAGCCTCAGTTGAGTGCATAAAGAAAGAGCTAGTTCCAGTGCTGGATAATGTAGCAGAAATTTTTTTACTTATATGCCCTGACTTACCAATTCCTGTAAAGATAAGGCGGCCTTTGCATTCATAAATAACATCTATAATTTTTTCAAAGTTTTCATCAATGTAGTCCTTTAAACTTATTAGGGCTTCAACTTCGTCATCAATAACTTGCCTAGCTATATCTATTATTTTTTTATCTTTGCTCATTTTTTGAAAGTTAAAATTGTATATTGAAAACCAGTCTGAATTGTAATTAAAAGCGCAATTATAAGAATAATATCAGCAAAGAAAAGTACCATCATATTATTAATTGTTAAACCAAAAAGATATATTAATATCGACAACATTTGAATTGCAGTTTTTGTCTTTGCTAAAAAAGTCACACTCGTTTTCTCAGATTGGTTATTTCTGGAGTTGATATCTCTTAAAGCAGCGACCCAAATTTCTCTTGAGATAATAACAGCTGATATAAAACCAATTAAAAAACTATTAAGATTAATGCTTAGTCCAATAAGAACAAATACAATTAATAATTTATCAGCTATGGGATCTAGAATTTCTCCCAATACAGATACAGAGTTTGTTTTTCTTGCAAGGTAACCATCTAGAAAGTCAGAAAAAGATGCAATAAAAAATAAGAACAAAGCTATTAAGTAGTTATTCTCTAAATATAAAATCAAAAAAATTAGTAACCCACAGAAAATTCTTGAAAGAGTTATAACGTTAAGTATTTTAGTAATCATAATGTTTGTTTAATTTCTGATGCCATTGTCTCATTTATATTTTTGATAGTCATTAGATCATCCTTTGAAGCTTCTTTAATACCTTTTAGGCTCTTAAACTTTTTTAGTAAAGCTTTTTTAGTTATTGGGCCTATACCCTTAACAGAATCCAATACAGAATATTTTTTTGCATTTCGTATTTTTTTTCTTGATGCAGTAATTGCAAATCTATGAGATTCGTCTCTTAACTCATTTAAAAGCTTAAAAGATTCTGAGTGAGGATCTATTTCTAAAATCCCCTTATTTGTATATATAGTTTCAGCAGCTCTCACTCTTCCCTTACCCTTAGCAATCCCCAAAACGAGAATTTCTTTCATGCCAAAATTCTGTAGTATTTTATTTGTGAAATTTAATTGGGTTCTTCCACCATCAATTAAAATCAAGTCAGGTTTTTGATCCTCATAATATTTTAATCTCCTTGAAATTACATGTTCCATTGATGCAATATCATTACCAGTAATATCATTGGGAATATTGAATAGTCTGTAATCTTTTTTTGAAGCTCCACTCTCTGCAAATACCACACATGATCCAACTCCTTTCTGCATGTATTGATGGCTTATATCGAATGCATCTATTCTTTCAATTTTTTTAACTCCTAGCTTCTTAGAAAGTTCTTTATATGCAAAAGCATATTTTTCTTTTCTACTTAAATGATTTTTGATGATTTGAGCAGCATTATTCTTTGCAAGCGAGACAATAGGCTTGATAAAATTATTTTTAGTTTTCGGGAAAGTTATCTTATCTGAGATATTATCACTAATACATTTTTTAATAAGAAAAAGCTGATCTAGAGGTGATGCAAAGAATATTTTCTTTGGTAAATTAGCTTTACTTGAGTAGAAATTAAAAACTGCTAACTCATAAAGATTGTTTGTAGTTTCAAGAAAAGCATCTTTGACTAAATGAGTTTTTGTTCCCTGTATTTTTCCATCTCTTATAGTTACTATGCATATTCCAGCATAGTTATGTACCTTTTCAACTGAGAAGATATCAGCATCAATCCCATTTGGTGTTATGGCTTGTTTTTCATTGATAACTTCAACCTGATTAATCCTATTTCTAATATCTGCTGCTTTTTCATAGTTAAGTTC
>CEUF01008756.1_pt1 | contig 61018 bp, 32 predicted proteins | sample 531461 | NCBI WGS metagenome assembly CEUF01 (sample SAMEA2623350, study PRJEB7988) | marine metagenome | biome: marine biome (ENVO:00000447); feature: surface water layer (ENVO:00002042); material: "saline water (ENVO:00002010), including plankton (ENVO:xxxxxxxx)" | depth 5 m | reverse complement strand
GTGGTAATGGATTTTGAAACATGGTTAAGTCAATGCCCTGATCCTAGTAGATTTGCAATCGAATATGTTGATATAAGATCAGATATTTTGAATGTAATTGATACTTATGATCGCCCAGAGTGGGAGAAAATCAACTTCAATAAAGATAAATTAGATGATTTAGTTTATCAGGTTTATGACCAAGATTGGAGTGAGTGGAACGATTTTATCGCTTTTTTAATAGACAATGAGGTTAAATGGTCATGAATGAAAATCTATTCAAACAAATCAAATTTCCTACAAGAGAGAAATTAATTGAATATCGTTATGAACAGTTCCAAGAGTGGTTAAATAAATGCCCACTTGTAATAACTGATTATCAGGATTTTACAGATCGCTTCCAGATAACATTTGATTTAGAAGCAGATTAAATAACAATCGGCATCAGGTGGGTACACTATACGATTCCCTATGTGTAAGTCCGATATGATACGAAATCGTATCACTAGGCATTAAGCATAAGAACCTTAATCTACCAGTATAAGTGATCTTATACAATTCCAATCGGTCTAATGGCGGTTGCAATCTTATATAAGTCCTAAACAAAAGACCTTACCATAAAAAGGAATTAAATTGTTATGTGGTTGTGACAGTTTTATTACCTACACATGGTGAGGTCTTTTTTCACCATTATATGATTATAATGAATATATCAACCACACAGAAATTAACATGGCGAAACTTGACACTTACCAGAAATTAGTTGTTGAAGCAATCAACGAGTACGGAACAGGAGATTGGAAGAATTGGATTTCAGTTCATTATGTACATGAGTCAGGTTACTCTAATATTATATGTCATTCTGAAATCATAGGTAAAGTATTCTACGATAAGAGAAAGTTAGATTTAAACAGAAAAGAGTATCAGGAAATAATCATGGATAACACCAGAAAAGCACCTGTTACCTATATTGCATTTATGAACAGAGCAGGAGCAGAGGAGAGTTTTAACGAGACACAGATAACAAGATACAGAAATATGTTGAGAAAGCAAGGATTCTTAGTTATCAATGTAGATAAGAAATCACTAGCACAATATTAATCAAAATACTGGTTAGCATGTGACACTTTTATTAGTGTCACTTCACACCAGAAAACACCTCTATTTTCGCTATAATAGAGTCATAAGCAACCACACAGGAATTTTTCAAAATGCGTAAGATCGAATCACAAATGAACAGAGCAATCAGAGGACAGAGAAACTGGACTTCTGGTAATACAACTGTATTCACTACTGATAACGGTTTAGAGTCCACAGTATATCTACATGGCAATCATATCGCAACATTCGATCATGTACATCAAAACCTATACATCTTTGATGGCGGTTGGCAGTCTAACACCACTAAGTCTAGACTCAATGCACTTTGCTATGAGTTCAACACAGGTTTCAAGGTCATTCAGAGAGATTGGACATGGTACTTACAGAACTTCCTAGGCACTAAGCAGTTATTCATATCAGGCATGGAGGTTGCATAATGTCAGATTTAGAATATGATGCAATGCGAATTATGGAGCAAATCCAAATGGCAGAATCAAGGCATATGCAGATGGGAGCATTGTGTTCTTATCTATTGCAATATCCTGATATGACAATCAGAGATTTCTTTGCAATGGCAGTTAAGGAATTACAGGAGCAGGAGGAGGAGTTAGGATATTATGACTAAACTAAGAAGAGAACCCGAATATTACAAGATATTTGAACCAGTTAAGCATCTAATCGAAGAATACGCAAACGATCATTTTTCAACGTTTGGATACTATCCCGCCACAGTTCGATTATATCCACCAGTAGGAGAGGGATTACCCAGAGAATTGGATTATACAGAATACCAATTTATTATAACTGGTAACATATATTGAGAGTATTTCCCAATCGAGTGTGACGATTTTTTTAGTTGCACACCGCACCAGAGAAAACACCCCAAATCGGTGTTTTTTATGGTACAATTAATATATAAGCAACCACAGGTAACACACATGAATTTATTTGACGCAGTTCCAGTTATCGTAAACGATATGTTCTCTAACTATGCACCAGAGGATTCAATATCAACAAGAGATAAGGCAATGGCAGTCAAGAATAGCATACTAGCGACAGATTCGCTAGATTATGGTAATATGAAGAGAGCGACATATTCGCATGTTCACACTATGGTATCTAACGCAATCGACCTACTAATAAACGATAGAGACACATTTTTCAATGTACTATACCCAGATAACCTAACACCAGAGCAGAAACTATCCCCACTTTTCAGATATAACACACTATACGGTTTTACTGTTTACTCAACAGAAGCACCAACACTAAAATTTCAATAGGAGCATATAACAATGATTTTCAATTATGATGACTGTACATTTGAAGCATACGCAGAAGATGGTTACATGTATTACAGAGAGGTTTCCCAAGGCGGAGACCCATTATACGACTTTCAAAAGTTAGAGTGGTTCAACTTTGACTTTCAAAGCAATTCAGAGGACTTAGTAGAAATATTAGAGGACATGGAAAGTTGCTTTGATGAAGTCATAAATACGCATGATATGACCGAACAAACACCTTATAGTTTTTATCATTAATGAGCGACTCTACAATTAACTTATCCGATAGTCTCGAAACAGCGATTGATTTTGAGACTTATGGGTTATTCATGATACCAGTTACAAAGTATTCAGCAACCGCACTTGTTGATGATGTTTTGAAGTGGGCAAGAAATCAGGATTTTGTTAAACATGAAAGGCAGGCAATTTCCCATAATATCCAACAAATCGGAGAGACTAACCAAATATTACAGGATTTACCAGAGTTAAAGGCGTTACTGTTAGAAGTGGCAAGAAAGCATAATCAAAGCGGTTTAAACTATGCTAGTAATTTTGAGATAAGCGACTGTTACCTAGAAGTTGCACATCAGGGAGCGATTTATGCACCACATGAACACAGTAATTGCTTATTCTCAGGCACTTATTTTATATCATACGAGAAAGATGCCCATAGTTATTTGAAATTTAAAAGAAACACCATTTCTAACACTTATCCTATAATGATGCTACCATACGAGAGCATGACCGCATTTAATTTACAGGAAGCAACTATCCCTTACGCAGCAGGGGATATAGTCATATATCCAAGCAATTTAACACATGGATTTGACAGCAACCCCACAGACAATAGGATAACATTAACCTTTAATGTGATACCTATTTAAAATGTATGAATAAATCTATGTGTGTGTTCTATTTGGTTCGAGTTGTTGCTACCTCGGACTGTAACACATCAGGCGAGAGTTGTCAAGTAATACGAGCGATTCCACACAGTCCGCCCTGACTCTTTTGCCCTCGTTGACTTCTTTGGTATAATATGCAATAATATATAATGAGCATACTTTGCCCTGACCGTTTTGCCCTCTTTGACTCATTCGGTAGAATTTCCCCCTGTTGTATTGGAGACAGTTCCCCCTGTTTCTATTATAGTTGGGAGGGGTGCTAGTGGGTACTATTGGCGGTATAATTACACAGGGTGCGAACCAATGGGTAATTTCTTTAATTACTCTATCGCATTGCATGATGCTATTACATACAATCAACACTTATGCCAACTAAGTACAAATTACTATTAGATCTATACGATACAGGCGGATTACCACCTGATGAACAGATCGACCTTATACAGTTCTTAATAGATACAGAACTAAGGGAGGAATTACACCAGTATAGCAGAGTATGTGAATATTTCATTATGGAGGGGTTATGTTATGATGTAGCATTTAATGATACATAGCACTACACAGTTAATAACAATTAGTGGGTACACAGTTGTTGTTAATTAGTGGGAAATCAGTTAGTATAAACAAATAAAGTGAGAGATCCCAGTCATACCAAGGGATTAGAGCGTTTAGGAGTGCATACCTACTGAGTGTATCACAGAGAGAACACCTAAGAACGTAGTCATACCAATGGATTACAGTGATTATTTAATTACACTTAGGACAGTTAATTTGTGATGTTTGTTATTATATTGGGTTGCCGATATAAAAGGGTTCCTAGATCATAAGCTATAAAAGTATCCCAGAGGGGTAGATATAATTCGATTGTTCGTGCAAGTCTATATACAAAAAATTCCCCAGGTAGAAAATAGTCCCCTATGTCTTCACTAATTGCTAATATGCCCGCTGAGGAGGTCTGGGTAAGGAAAGAATACCTTACAGACTTCAAGAGTGGTCATGGTGAGTTTACCCCTGGTGTGTGGGTATCTGTTAAGAGTATGCCTGGTAGAGCATTCTACTTTGAAACATATCTACCTGAGTATGCTGCCATATATGATAAGTTACCTATCAGTGCATTCGTCAGTCGCCCTGAGACACCTTCTCCTGATATGGATTTACCTAACTTACAGTTCTGGAATTGTATGGACTATGGGGTAACTGCTATATGTAAACAATTTATAGGGAGTATGGATTATGAGATATACAGTAGAGATTATGGGAATATGCATGGTAAGTACGTTGTTACACTGGATAATTATCATGAGGATATAGATAGAGTCGATTACAGCACTGCTGAGACTCCTGCTGAACACAAGAGTCATAACTTAATAGAACTTGACAATGGTCAGTTTGCATTGTATCCTAATAACAGGTTAAGGATATATGATAACTCTCTTACACCTAAGAATCCTAAGATGCCAGATTTCAAAGTGTCTACTAGGGTATTCAGTGTAGAGAGAGGACACATGGAACGCTATGGAGACACCGATGACTACCACTATGGACTACGAGAGACCGTCAATGGAGATGATGAGGAAGACATACTCGCAGTGGGTGGATAGACCATGGATTAAGGAGAAGATGAAGGTTGGTGATTGTTATGGTATATGCATGGAGTTCTATGATAAGTTCTTTGATTTAAACCTGAGAGACTATCCAAACATTAATAGGAAGGCATTGTTTATGCCTGAGTTTATCGCTGATCAGGCAGACCGATGGGAGGATGGTGTAATACATGTTTATGAGGGAGATAGGGATGTACCACCACCTAGTTTAGATGATCTGATGTTCGGTGACATGATGGTCATGAAACTGTACTTAAATCCCCTACAAGGCGGTTATGCGAGTAAGGATGGGCGAATGTGTAACCACAGTGGCATTTACTTAGGACATGGTTATATGCTCCATCATGCATGGTTAGATCCAAGTAACATAGTAGACTTAAAGATTGATGGGTATTTGCTAAGGGCGGTAGAACTTGTTCTCAGATCCCCACATGTTGCAAACTATACAAATCCTATATAATGATGACACACATTTGTAACAATATGAGTAGACGATTCACATTACCTGTTGAGGTTGATGATTTCGGTGACATGTCGATAACATTCCCAGCAGAGTTAATGACTGAATTGGGATGGTACGAAGGAACCGAGATAGAATATACTGAGGAACTCGATGGGTCGATTATATTAAGAAAAGCAGAAAAATAACCCCTTGACATTATGAAGAGCGTGAATCAACAGATGCAATGGTTCGGAGTCGAGTCATGTGCAGGACGAGTAAAATACGATGATCCAAGAATGTATCATTTTAGGAGTTGGGAACCTCAGACTCCTTTTGCTCCAAGGTTCGATTGCCCGATGTGGTTAGATCAGGTAGAACCAGAAAAATGTAAAAAAATCCTAGAACAATGGGAAGAAGAAAAACGTCCGTGGGCGACGTATAACTTCTTTGACGAGCAAATAGAAAATAACCTCTTACCTGAGATCCACTTGATGACTGGGGCATTCTGTGATATACTTGAAGTAGAAATGCCTGAGAAACTATGGATTCGTGGTTGGATTCATAAACTTACTGTCGGGCAACACTTACCAACTCATCATCATAGTATTCATGAGAATACTTTCTTGTCAGGTAATATGTTACTTACACATAGTAAGACACCTACTGAGTATTACATTCCTGGATACTCTCTATATGGTGGCAACCTAACTCCTGCCCCTATCCCTGGTATGACTACGATCTTTCCTTCTTGGGTAGAGCATAAAGTAGGTACAGTCAGTGAAACAAGGATTGCTCTGGCATGGGACATATATACACAGGAAGCAATGGACTACTGTAAGAAGAGTTCACCTTCTAATGAAATGATGATGTCAATTCCTTTTGAATAATGAATGAAGAGTTCCTAAACGCTTATAAAGAACACATGGATATGATCTCCAAGGCATTGGAGAATCTTGCTGCTCGTATACAGACAATAGAAGGTGCTATGGGTAAGATGCCCCCACCAGGGTCAGATATGATAAAGTACAAACCAGATGGGTATGAAGATCACCTCAATATGAAGGAACTTTTAGATGATATCTATATGAAGATAAATATGTTGGAAGACCGTGTTGATAATCTTTAATGGCAATATACATCCTCGAAACAGGTAGAGGATTCCCAAACGTAGATGCAGGAGGCGAATATCAACAGACATGGGAACGACCATCGTCTAGTAGATACAAGTCACATAAGTTTCATTCGGGACCTGGCACCAACTACAACATAACCTTCAATGACGATGGACCTGGGTCCAGTATCTTCGGTCAGGACAAGGTGTATTATATTGGGGAGACAGAAGAGATATGTGTAGGTAACTGTGATAATGAAAGAGTAGGGATCTATCGCTTCTATCGTTCTGACGGTGGTAACCAAGATCACAAGTTTGTTCCTCAGAATGCACTCAGATATCCAGAGGACTTCCCTGGTGCCACCAGAGGTAATAGAAGAAACTTAACACATTCATATAACAAAGAACCAAGGAACGGTCAAGCAGTATTCTACATGGCACGCTCGAATGTGCCTGGTACGACACAACTATATCATTGGTATAACGCAACTTTAAAAGATAGTGCACTCAGTACATCAACTTCATACCTAAGTGGGTATGTCAATGTAGGCACAGTTGGATACATTTACACATCTGCATCAAATGCATCGACCTATGCTGACACTGGTGAGACAGCAGTGCCACTATATGAGTATTATAAGAATAGAAACAACAGTTCACGAGATCACTTTTACACAGCAGACACTACAAGAGAAGTAAATTTACAGGCAAATGTTCCAGGAGTACCTAACTCACCACAACCTCGTGATCAAGAGTACACATATGTGGGTATTGTAGGGTATGTCTTTAAAGAAGATCTAGGACAAGGTAACAGAAAGACAGTAGAAGGTGTAGGAATCATAGGACCGACTGGTTATGGTAGTCCAGTATCCTATGGAACAAGATCAGGATGGTATAATTGGGACGCAACTGGTGCTGGAATCTATACTCAGCAGAATTATGAGTATCAATATGATGCAAATTCTGGTCCACTCAACCCAACTCCGACTCAAAGACGTAATAATCGTTGGAGTGGAACTCCTTCTACCTCTGCATTTCCTAATTTTGGTTGGGGAGATCCAACTCTCTGCCCAAATTTAAACACAGATGCATTATTTGAGTGGGTCTATGGTAAAAGTGGAGCAGTCAAAGCAGCAGTTCCAAGATATTTGGAGTTTCATACTCTCTTTGACAGTCAATTTACCTATTATGTGTACGATACTTCCTATCCATGGAAGGGTCCGATCTTCGGAATCCAGTATGCGACCTCAGATCGTAACTGTGGACCCAACCAAGAGGTCAATGATGACTGTATTTTAAACGAAACACTCCTTAATATTGATTACTACTCTCATTTTTATGAAATTAGAGAGGATTCTTGGAAGACTACACGTTCTAAGATGGCAATTACAGGTGCACCTGGTGGAACTGGGGTCAATGAGTCGTTCAAAACTGTCGACACAGACACAAAACGTATACTTTTCCGTTACACATCCCGATTTGGTGACTCATTTAGCGTAGGTGACACCGTAAATGGGTGGGAAATTAGTGAAGTTGCATATTTTGGCAACAAACTAAGAGCAGGATATCTAGAATTGAAGGGTGATGGCAAGAAATTTACCTATCAACAGGTCATAACTGCGAATGGAGAGAACGGAAAAGAGGCACAAGTCATATGTGGGTATGGAATACAGGACAAAGCGGGGTTCTTTGGAGTATATGAGTTCCCTAAACGTGTATCTTACTACCGAGTTGAGATAGATAAGACCGCATTAGTCAGTAAACAGTCGATTGATATCGCAGATGTGGAGTGTATCGTCAATAAGAACGGAGAAATTCAGTCAATTCAGATAATCAATGGTGGAAGAGGGTACATAAATCCAAAAATTGTTATAGAAGAACCCGCACAACTCACAGAAGGTGGTGCGATGGACAATGTAAAAGAGAATATGAGGCAATTAGATGGTTGGGAAGGTGCATCTTTGCGTTCTCCTACCTCTACATTAGACAATCCTGACGGAACTAAGCACAATTTTACCTTCAATACGATCAAAGAGAACCAAAAAGACTCGGAAAGAAGCATAGAATCCGATATGAACGAGCGTGAAGCGAAGGTTCCTTATGGAAAAGACTCAAATACACAGATTGTTGGCGCGGATGATGAACCAGATGTGGATGAACAGAGCGTAACTATGAACGATAGATCAAAAGTAAGGACAATCAGTGCGGAACATAGGAGGAAAGGTAAGTTCAGACAGGCAAAAGTGGAGATTTTATCCCTAACTGCTGACGGAGCGATAGATGAAATCGTGATTAGAGACCGTGGATTTGGTTATGACACCGATCCTAACCGCAAACCAAAGGTTTGGATCATCCAAACAGAGGATGAACAGTATAAAATGCGTGGTCCTAATACAAAACAACAGCAAAAAGGGTTCAAGAATACCGTAGACGCTAATCAGAAGACCGAAGACCTTACTGAAAGGATGCGTGGAACTGGTGTAGAACCCTCACAGGGGTCACAAGAGGTCACTGGTATCAAAGGAGAGGTGCGTACAAAGAGTGGAGCGAAGGAAAATCAACTTTCTATCATGGATGATGGTGTCATGGGATCATTTGAGAGCATGATGGAAGGGTTTACTGCCGAATATCCCACTGGATACATCAAGATGACCAGTCCTGATGACGTTGAGAAGACTAAACTCTGCAATAATTTACCAGCAGGGTGTGTAAACATCGAAATGCCATCAGTTGTGGGTAAAGCATTGTTCCCAGTAGAGACTGTACAGGGGATTATAGAGGTCAATAGCAGTTTTAAGAGTGTAATGGAGAATCAATACCCAGAAATGAAACGTGGTGCAACCACATCTGACGAGTCTACGACCTCTCTGAGCGATTTGTACGGGTGGAACAGTGGTGATGAGTGTATTTCCATAGCCCAACCCAAGTTTAAGACCGTTACACGTCTCCAAGACCTACCTTGTCCCTATGTTGATGAAGATACTGGTAAGAATTTTGGGTGGATGATCTACAAATACTGTGCAGCAGAGGGTGACAACGCATCATTTAAGGTTTCTTTGTCTGTTGAGGGCAAAACAACAGGTCCACAGGGTGAAGCATTCATGGAATTCATGCAAAAGTTGGCAAGACCCCAAGTTCAACCGACTAGACCTGTCATTGATAGTGGAAATAAGAAGAAAATGTGGAGATGTACTCGTCAAAACATTGAAGGAAGGTGTTATTGGGCACCTAGCGGATCGGATGACGTAGTTTTCGTACCAGTTGGACTTGATGAGAACACTTTTAACTGGGATGCGGGTAATTTTTCGGAAGTACAGCAACTTCAACTCTGGTTAGGCAACAATTTTGTTCATTCTACTAAGAGTATAAGTGGATCTGGTAATAATTTCAACCAAACGTCCAACGTAATATCGGTTTCTGCGCTTTCTAATGGAGTTCCACCTAATGAATGTTGGGATACATACCTTAGACACGGTAATAATGCTAACGGAGTGCTAGATGTTTACTCTGCGTACTACAATAACAACAATACGCAAGGTAAAACACCAGGAGGAGGGTACTGGACGAGTAGCGGACTGTACAATGGGTACACTTGCGGGTCTAATCCATGTGGAGGGAGTTATAATTACTCATACGGAACACCTGGATTCAATAATAACAACGCTTGCGGTCTTGAATTCGTTAATGACATCTCTATTGCTGTTGATCCGCGTATGTTTACGCAACTTGGTATGCGTATGGGACCATATACAGGAACCGTGAACGTGAAAAACTGGAACACGGGCTCTAACATCGCATTTGGGCAAGCAGTGCAGAATATGGGCAACCCATTTTTCGCAGAATGTGAAGGAGAGGCATTTGGTCAGTCTCCTGCACAGATAAATCCACAACCTCCACTAAGAAGACGTCGAGTTCACAAAGCGTCGCATGATCCAGGTGATGCTGAACTGTTAAAATCACAAGCACGCGATATTAACGACCTAGAATTTGAGGATGACTCATGGAGAGAAAATTATGACCCTGATTTTGACTATGAAGCAGAAATAGCGAACAATCCAGTTTCTGATTTCTCAACTAACCCTATAACGGACATGACACAATAATGGCAGCAGGAGTTTTACTACCAGTAGCACCTATTACAGGTTTACCTTGCTCGGGACATGGTATTTGTATCCCAAGTACGGTTCACTCTGTGCAATCTTGTGGTTCACCACCTATTCCTTACACTATTAAGATAAAAGAGTGGACATGTTGGTGGCCACCCACTCCATTGGTGCCTTTCGGACCACTTAGTCCATTGAAAGCAATGGTATTGACCAATGGATTGCCTACAATGACATTTGGTGATAGATTCATACCACATATTTCACCATGTACCAATATTATCATCTATATGTGCCCATGTGGTAAATCTTTATGTCCAGTTCCGACTCCAATCCCTTGTAGTATACTTACAACCGAAGATATGGGTGGTGTAGGTCATATAAGAATCTTATTTGCAACCTCTTTGACTGTATATGTTACCAAGTTGCCAATCGGACGTGTTCTAGACCCTCTGGGGGTAGGTACGTTGGCATATAGTTATCCATGTAACAGTGTGGTTGCATATGGGTCACCAAATGTGCTATCATCATAGAATATTCAATTTTTAAGTTATGCCAGTCAGAACAAAGACAGGAAATTTCGGATCTCAGGTAGTTTCGGACACAATCCCAAAAAAGACAAGACAGGGTGCGTCACAAAACACAAAAGTTAGTGCTACATCGAGAAATAAGGCGAAAAAGAAGTATAGAGGGCAAGGTCGCTAAAACTGCTATAAATAAAACTGTAACGACTAAATAATCGTAATGTCGACATACAGATTCCGATCAGAAAAGTTCTTATCTCGTGGATTCAAAGATTTAGCGATTTCTTTTGAGGCAAATCCTAATACTAATGACTTCTCAGCAGTAACAAACGAAAATGCTATCAAGCAATCGATTCGGAACCTTGTATTGACAAGTTTTGGTGAAAGACCTTTCCAACCGACCATTGGGTCAAGAGTGAGAGGTCTATTATTTGAACCGTTTGATGTTTTCATGTCAGAAGACTTGAAAGATGAAATATCAAACACAATAGAACGATTAGAACCAAGAGTAGAGTTGGTTAACGTTGACGTGAGACTTTCTGAGGATGAACATAGTATAGACGTTGGTATTGAGTATGCCATCGTTGGACAACCGCAAACACAAGTGGTTGAATTCCTTTTAGAGAGAACATAACATGCCTGCCACCCCATCGAATCTAACGTCATTAGATTTCTTCGAGATAAAGGAGTCCATTAAGTCATATCTCAGAACAAGAACTGAGTTTAGTGATTATGACTTTGAAGGATCTAGTGCATCGTACCTAATAGACACATTAGCGTACAATACTTATTACAGCGCATTCACCGCTAACATGTCGATGAATGAAGCGTTTTTAGAATCAGCGACGGTAAGAGATAACGTTGTAAGACTTGCAAAGCAGTTAAACTATACACCTAGATCAATAAAGGCAGCAAAAGCATGTGTTCGTATTACTGCACAGGCAGCATTATTACCTGGTGCTCAGAGTTACCCTGATAGTATCATTATTAAGAAGGGTGATGTGTTTATATCTGAGATCAATGGTGAGACATTTACATATGCTCTTACAAGAGACACACAAGCAACAGTTGACCAAACTACTGGATTAGCAACATTCTCACAACTCGTAATCTATCAAGGTAACTTTGTTACTTTCAATTATACAGTTGATGACACTGCTAGGGCAAACTATGTAATTCCTGCTGAGGGAGTTGATACTGAGTTACTTACAGTATCTGTAAAACCAAATGAACAGTCTGCTGAAATTGATGAATACTCTCTATCATCAAACGCAACAGCATTGACTGCAACTTCTCGTGTTTACTTTTTAGAAGAGACAGAAGATCTTAGATACAAGGTAATATTTGGTGATGGAGTTCTAGGACGTAAGTTAATTGATAATGAGTTTATTGTATTAGAGTACATTACTACTGATGGACCAAAAGCAAACGGTGCTAATAAGTTTAGTTTTATAGGTCAAGCAGTAGATGTAACAGGACGTGCTGTGTTACCCTCTCAGATGTCCCTAGCAACGATTGACAGCAGTCAAAGTGGCGAGGAGAGGGAATCTGCTCTGTCAGTTAAGTTTCGCGCTCCTAGGGCATTCTCGACGCAGAACAGAGCAGTTACAGAGAATGACTACGCTCACATTGTTCAAGACATCTATCCCCAGGCAGCAGCAGTAACTGCCTATGGTGGTGAGAAACTCTCACCCCCTGAGTACGGTAAAGTGTTTATCGCAGTTAGATCAAAATCTGGTGTAAACTTAAACACTACAACAAAGAAACGTATTCAGAATCAACTACTTGCATACTCCATGGCGTCGATTCAACCAGTAGTTGTTGATCCACGCATTTTCTACTTGTCACCTAAGATCTATCCATCATTTGATGGTAACAGTACAACAAGGTCTGCTAACGAATTAGGATCTGCTATTTTGAAGTCAGTTGACAAGTTTAACTCACAGAATAGAGATGACAGATTTGGTGGTCGTCTTGAAATGTCAAAATTCAATAGTATGATTGACTCTGCTGATAATGCTATCGCTGGTACAACGACACAGATGACTATTGGTCAGAATTTAGACCAGTTTACATTTGGTAACGTATTTACTCAGTGTCTTGACTTTGGTAATGTCCTAACAGACCCCAGTTCATTAGGTGGTGGTGAAGGTGCTGATTGTGATCCTAAGTTCTCATCTGTTAAGTCTGGTTCATTCTATGCAACTGGTTATACAGAAGAAGTAGCAGACTTAATTGCTGCTGGTGAAGCAGCAGGATCCCTTACGACGCAACAACAGTCAAGTGGTCTTGAATCAGCAGTATTTAATGGTACCCTAGTAGAATCACAAACCTTAGTACCAGTAAATCTTCGTGATGATGGAAAAGGTAACCTATTGATGGTTACTAATAGAAATGAAAAAGAGGTCATCCTTTCTTCATCAGTTGGTACAGTTGATTATGCCACTGGAAAAGTCTGTGCTGGACCGCTAAATATTGCAGATACCCCTGACAGTACAACTCGTGTTCCTATTGTAGTATTACCTGACGGTGATGGACTAACAATCCCACCAGGTGTCGATCCTACGTTATTTGATCCGAAAGTTTATCCTGTTGATTATATTACTAACCCATCAAACGTAAGTGGATTTGATCCTTACAACTTTGGTGGTTGGAACTATGGTGGAAGCACCATAAATACAATTAATTACCCGATAGATGCGTTTACCTATCCAGAAATCGACTCCTGTTTCTAAATTAGATGTTTGCTGACAAAATAAACATTTCGGACAGAGTTAGTAATCAACTCCCAGAGTTTATAAGGGATGAAGATCAACAACTCGTTAACTTTCTCTTTGAATACTACAAATCACAAGAGAAGACTGGTCGTGCGTATAATGTATTAAACAATTTACTTGAATATCTTGATATTGATGCTTATGATCCTAAGATCTTAACATCTAATACAATTTTGATCAAAGATGTTGATACAAGTGTAGAAAAAATTGAAGTAGAACAGATAGATGGATTCTTACCGAAAGATGGTTCGGTAATGATCGATAATGAAGTAATATACTACCAAGAAACAGTTCGTGGTCCTGATGCTATTCTAACACCAGGAATTTCACTAGAAGAATTTAATAAAAAGCGTCAAAACCTAGAAAGTCCTATAACATTGTTCGATGGAGTCAAAACTACCTTCGATCTTAAATTCTTAGGCACCCCAGTCTCACCTGTCTCAGCAGATCACCTTGTTGTCACTGTTTATGGGACAATGATGCAACCAACTGTTGATTATACAATCAGTGGTTCTCAAATTGTCTTTACAACACCTCCAAGAGCAAAAACTGGTACTGACCAAACTGAATTTACACAAATTCTGTATTATATTGGTTTCGCTGACTCAGTAATCAAAAAATTAGAATATCCTGACGTTGCGACTCTTGCTGGTGATGAGTCCATGCCTATTTCTTATAATAGTCAACCTTATTCACCTATTTCAGAGATTGGTCTAATTATTAATCGTAATGGTACTTTACAAAGACCATATATCGATTATGTACTAACTGACAACAACACAAGGATCAAATTCTTTGTAAATATCACCTCACAGGATGTTTACCATATAAGATCTATCGAATACGTCTCTCCGTCCGTTGGATCGGGTGCTGAGGCGGTTACAAGGATAGGAGTCAATGGTGAGATTGAAGCAATCATAATCAAAAACGGAGGATCAGGATATGAACTTAACTTTGCTCCAAAAGTTTCTATATACAGTTCGACTGGTGTCGGTGGCAACTCAGCTGCAAGATCACTTGTCTCGGGAATCAAAAACATCCAACTCATAAGTGGTGGACAAGGATATACATCATATAACCCTCCACTTATTAATATCACACCCCCTAGTGATCTAGTCAACGGTTCAAGGGCAACTGCTGCCATTACAGTTGATGATACAACTGGTCAGGTAGATAGCGTTACTATTACAGACTCTGGTTCTGGGTATGACTTTATTCCAGCAATCACTTTCCAAAACCCAGGTGGTGCATCAATTAGTGATCCTACTATTGATGGTGAGGGTAGATTAAACGTTGATTCTATCACAGTTACTTCAACAGGTATAGGATACAGCAACCCTCCAACAATTTACATTGATCCTGCTCCTGTTGATGGTATTGATGCAGAAGCATCATGTACAGTATCACCTGATGGACAGGTTGTTCAAGTTACTATCAATAATAGAGGTAGAGGATATTTAACTCCACCAAGAGCAAGAATTATACAACCAGTTGGTGCACAGGTTTTAGATGTAACTGTTGCTAACGGTAGTGTTACCAATATCAACCTATTGACTGGTGGTGCTGGATATACAGACGCACCTTCTGTTTATATTGTAGATGATCGTAAAGGACCACTAGGAGAAGCAATCGGTGGTACAGGAGCATTAGCAGCAGCGACTATATTCAACGGAGAGATTACTGATATCAATATCATCAGTTTTGGAACAGGTTACTCTGAAAGTTCGCCACCCAAAGTGTACATAGCCGAACCTTTATCTGCTGCATCGTCCTGTGACGTTGGATTTGGTGAAATTACTGGTTGTAAGATTTTAAGTGCTGGTTCTTACTATGAACCCTCTGCATTCCTTAATTGTGCTCGTGGTGTATCTGATGTAGTACAATTTGACAACTATGGTAATCAGATATATGCAAAAGAGGCACAACTAGCACAAAGTAACCATACAAGTGGTGCTGTTGTACATAACCTTGACTCTCAGATCATTAGACAAGTATTTGACAAGTTTAGACGTCAATATATGCCTACTATCAACATTGACTACTCACAGGTCAATCCGATACAGGTTATTAAGACTATTAAGGACTTCTATATCTCTAAGGGTACGAAAACTGCTGCACAGTACCTATTCAAGATATTATTCGGTGAACAGGTTGATGTTTACTACCCAAGAGAAGAATTAGTCACACCATCTGCTGCTTCATGGATAGTTGACACTATTTTAAGAGCAGAGTTGATATCTGGTGATCCTGCTGACTTACCTAACTCACAACTTAATCAATTTGCTGATGATGTTGATCCAAACATCGGAGATGCTAATGTATTGATTGAAAACGTTATTTCAATCATAGAAGGTACAGATACAATCTATGAATTAGCAATATCAGAAGAAACATTATCAGGGGTATTCAAGATTCCCTATAAAACAGTTCTTGCAGAACCATTAACAACAACAGAGAACATAATAACAGTTGACTCAACTATTGGGTGGCCCGAGAAGAACGGAACTATCATTATTGGTGATTCTGAGGTTGTACAGTATAAAGAAAAATCACTAAACCAGTTTATCGAGTGTACACGTTCTAAAAACGGTGTGGTAGAAGACTGGGACCCAGGAACTACTATATTCTCTGACATATTTGTATATGTCAACCGTGACACACCAACAGAAGTCAAACTTCGTGTTCTAGGTATTGCAGAAGCGGGTACAACAGTCTTAGAAGACAGTGGATCATATTATCTACCTGGTGACAAGTTAAATGTTGCTGCGTTAGGTTCTACTGCTAATGATAAGCGTCTAAACTCATGGTTATATAACGTTAAGAAATTAATATCTGTTACACAGATCACTCCTACACAAAACAACAACTCAGTAAGTCAAATTGCTAACGTTGTTTGTGCTAACCCACATGGTTTACTTGTAGAAGACAAGGTTACCATCTATGGTGCTAACCCTGCTGTATATAATGGCACGTTTGAAGTAACATCACGTCTTGATGAGTTTACCTTTACATATAACTTACCTGTTCCTACTGATATTATTCCACAAGGTAATATTCTATTATCAGTTGACCTTAACAGAGGTAAGTCAACTGTAAATTCTATTAATGAAGTTATATCACTCTTTACATCTAACATACAGAACTCATTCTTTAATAGTGCTTATGTTTATATTGCTGCATCTGGATTACCCAACTATAAGGTTGGACCATTCACAGGATCTGCACTTATTCCAGGAAACCAACGTAAGTTACTAAGATTCCCTAGAACAGTTGAGACAGTATCTACAAGAACAGTAGTTGCACCTAACACTCCTATCGGATCATGGGTAAATGGTGTTGCTGCATGGTCTTACAAGTCTGCTGAGGTTGTAACATTCGGACCTCTAACCAGTATTAATATTCTTACAAATGGACAAGACTATGATGCTGGATCAAAACCAGCATTAGAAATATCTGGTGGTGGAGGTACAGGTGCTGCTGCTACGGTAACTGTTAATGGTTCTCTATTCTCTATTGCTGTAACTAATGAGGGATCTGGTTATACAGAACAACCATTAATCTCTATTGTTGGTGGTGGTGGATTTGGTGCAACTGCACAAGCGGTTGTTACTAACGGTAGAGTAACTAGAATACTTGTAGAGAACGCTGGAACAGGATACACTTCTCAACCTACTATATCAATTACTGGTGGTGGCGGTACAGGTGCTCTTGCATCTGCACAAGTTCGTGGTCCTATATCAGGTGTGACACTAACATCTCCTGGTGCTGGATATACATCAACTCCTACAATTAGACTAAACTCTGGTGAAGGTGCTCTGGCACAACCTATTGTTATTAATGGTCGTATTGTATCAATCGCTATTATTAACTCTGGTTCTGGATATACAACTGCACCTACTATCTTCATTAATGGTGATGGATTTGGTGCTCAGGCAGTTGCTGTTATTGGAACATTAGGAGAAGATAAAGGTAAAGTTATATCTGTAACAATTACAAACAGAGGTGTTGGATATACACAAGGAATGACAACTGTACGTTTAGAAGCAGTTGGTCAACTAGCAACATTCCAAGCAAACGTATTCCAGTGGAATAAAAACCTTGAATATGAATTAGATACAAAGTATGACGTAGCAAGAGGATATGTATTTACTGGATTCAATAACCAGTATGGTGGTGAGTATGCACATATATCAGATCCAAAAGAACTAAGATATGTTGTTGGTGATAACGTTGTATTAGATCCAGTTACACAATCATTCAGAGAGATAGGTGTTAATGAAGCACACTCTCCTATTATTGGTTGGGCATTTGATGGTAACCCAATCTACGGTCCATATGGATATATTGACCCAACTGATCAGAACAGTGGACTAAGAAGAATGCGTTCATCTTATAAACTTAAAGATGAAGTTGTATATGATGTAGATACTAACCCAACACCATCAAGAACAGACGGTCCTGCATTATCAGAGTATCCTGCTGGTATATTTGTCAATGACTATGAATACACATTCCAAAGAGGTGACTTAGATCCTTACAATGGTAGATTCTGTAAGACACCTGATTTCCCTGCTGGAACATATGCATATTTCATTACTATTGATGAATCAGATGAGGGTTTACCAGTATTCCCTTATATTATTGGTCCACAGTTTAACTCTGTTGTTGATACATGGAATTTATCACTAAATGCAGTTCAAGAGAATATACCTCTTGATGTTTCTCGTTTCAGAGATCCATATGCCAATGTTGACATTGATATTGAACGTCAACCTAACCAAGAGTCAGATCAGTTCGTTACTGAGAAAGAAGGTGATGTGCTTATCTTTGAAATAGAGGATATCGATGGTGATGGTATAATTACACCTGTTGAGATTGCAAATCAACAAGCAATTACAGAAGAAGCAGCATTACAGATATATGATTACTTCCCATTAGTATCTGCTGAGTCAAGAGTTGATATTGAAGTAGAGACAACTACAAAATTTGAATCTGCACAAATTGATGGGTTTGTTATTGAAAACCCAGGTGTATCATATCAGGTTAATGATACATTGTTCTTTGACAATACAGGAACAGGTGGATTTGGTGCATCTGCACAAATTGAGTCAGTGGTAGGTCAAGGTATTGCATCTTATCAGAAAGAAATTATAAATGACATACCATACGGTAAAATTGTTACTTCTGCTAACCATGAACTTATTGCACAAGATGAAATCATCGTAAGTTCACGAGTTATTACAGAAAACACAAATAAGAGATTCTACATGTCAGTTGTTACTGGTATTGAGACAATCTCTGTTGATCAGATAGGTGTTGGTTATAATGAGCAGATTCCTGCAACTTATGAGATTATTGCAAGTCAAGGACAAGACGTAGAACTAGATGTCGTTCTTGACACTACTACTGGTAAGATTGATACTGTTAATATCATTAATTCTGGTTATGGATACTCAGTAGATGCTATACCTCAGATAAGAGTATCACATCCACAACAATACAAGAAAACTTACTATTGGGTTAACCAGTATGCTGAATCTTCTGCATCATTTGAAATATTTGACATTCAACCAGCAGATGATCGTACATGGTATGTGTGTGGTGAACTTACAGAGACAAATGGCAATAGTTCTGCATTCTTAGCTAAGTTCTCTGATCTTGGTGGTGTAATTTGGGATAGAACACTTTTACCAAGTGCAAGTATCAAGAAAGCAAGATTTAAACGTATATACTTAGATCAAACAACTGCTGATGACCATATCATCTATGTTCTTGGTGAAACAGAGTCACAATCAACTGCTGCATACAATCCTGACATATTAGTTGTCAAATATCAATCTGGTCTTGATAATGCTAACAACCCAGAGGGTATTGTTGAGTGGCAGAAGGAAATTGCTGGTGTATCAGGTTCAACAAGGTCTGATTATGCTGGTGACCTCTATATGGACGATGAACAACGTCTATACATCTGTGGTTGGACAGATACTAACTCAGTTGACCCAGATGACATCTGGATCATGCAACTTAACAGTTTAGGTGATGTTATTGAGAAACGTAAGTTTGCTTCACCTAATCAAGGTGAACAATTACATCAGATTCATTATATTGGTGATGATAAGATTATATTCACTGGTATTGACTTAGATAACAACGATCTCATGTTTGGTGAAATGATCTATGATGGATCTAACATTGAAATGAGATATGTTAAAAAATTAGCAGTATCTGGTGGTCAGGTAAGAAGACCACAGTTTGTTATTGATTCTTACAATGATTTGTTCTTCACATGCGATATGTGGAACGGAACTAAGCATTATGGTGTTGCATTGTTCAAAATTGCAATGTCACAGGTTGAAACTACTGCTGCTAACCCAACATGGATATTCTCGAAGATTATTGCACCTAGTATTGCTTTTGAGTCAATTACACATGCTGGTATCTCTCTTGATGAGTTTGGTAACATTAATCTTGTTACACATGTCTTATATGAAGATAATAACCAACAAGCAGTCATTAATTACATCAAATACGATGGAACGACTCTTAAAAAGTCAAATGTCATTTCTGGTGCTTGGAATAGTGGAACTTCATCAACAGATTACGGTTTAGGGTTTACTGCACATAATCATATCGTTGATAACTCTGGTGATGTCATAATTCCAGCAAATATTCAAAAATCAGTCCAAAGTGCTGTATATCGTTTTAATGACACTAACGATCTTTACTTTGACTCTACAAAACAGAAAAAGGCGATTCCTACGATTGTAAACAGTGCACAACTTGTTTATGATAGTACTGTTCAAAAATTTGGTACTGGATCACTTAAATTCCAACAATACGGTTCATTATCATGGGCAGACCTTGATAACAATGATGATTGGACTGTTGCGATGTGGGTTAAGATGGATACGTCTCATGACTCCAATAATCCAATAATGGAGATGGTTACAGTCATAGATGACGCTGGTTCGACTGTAAAACTCAATATTATTGGTGCAGCATCAGATGCTAACTTTGGTAAGATCAGAATGGTGATTGCACCCCAAGGTGCGAGTGCAGTGACTGTTGATTCAGTTGGATCAACATATTTCAATACAATGGACGCTGGTAACTGGCATCACATTGCATTTGTTAAAGAAGAACCTAGTTTGGGTTCATATGACTATTCTGTTTATTTTGATGGTGTAAGAACAAATACTGCGACTAGCACTGCTGATATTGCAATGGATGACCTTACAATCGGTTGTGCAACATCAGGACAAGCAATTACCAATTCATTCCTTGGAAATATCGATGATATCGCTATTGAACCAAGAGCAGTCTATACTGGATCATCTTTACAGGTTCCTACCGAAAGATATCGTATTACAACAGTTAATAGCAATACCGACTACATTAAGTTTGATAGAGAGCATAGTAAGCGTGCTGATTACCAAACATCAACAGATGGCATCGTATTTACAGAAAATACAAATCTCAACATTAATAATCTTAATAATCCAGTAATTACCGTTTGGAACGAAGGTGCAAGTGGATTACAGATATTAGACTACTCTGACGTTACTTCTCAACTAAGTCCAGGAACTTATACGTTCTCAGAGACAATTACAACATTTGCGTCTAAAACTTCGACTATTCCAACTCCATTAGGTAAGAGACTACTTATTACACCTAATGTTGTTGCAAAATACTATATTAGGGATGCTGGGTATTCTAAGATTGATAACGTCCTAGAATTCACATTTAACCAAGATATCAAGTATTCTAAGGGAAGTATTATTCAACAGTTCAATTCCCAAGGTGTAACACAAGCATTCGGTACTATTGTTGAAGTTCCAACAGGAACACTTAATAATCCTGGATTAGGCAACAAATACAAGATTGGTAAGATATATGGTAACTTTAACGATTCAGACAGATTTAGAAACGATACTGGCGAAGAAAACACTATTGACAACGTAGAGTTCAATGTTAAGCGTCCACAGGAACAATGGGTAACTGGTAAGGCATATGTCGTTGGAGATCAGGTTTATAGTGCTGGTAAGATATATGCTGCTACAAACTCTGCTACATCAGGTGTAACTGCTCCTACACACTCTATTGGTATAGTTACTGATGGTGCTGTCACATGGAACTTTATTAGTGTATCTGGAACATTACAAGTTAATCTTGCAGACTATGCTTGGCCCAGACCATCAGAACCAGAATGGGAAGAAAATAGATCTTATTCTGCTAATGATTTTGTTTATTATGGTAGATACAAGTATCAGGCACAAGCAGATGGTATTGCTGGACCAACTGCTCCTGTACACACAACTGGTACTGTTAGTGATGGAAATGTCGACTGGGCATATGTTTCAACATATACAGGATTAGATTCGTTTGCTAGATTTAGACCATACGCTGAAAACGATTATCGAGTACAAATTATGGGAATCTACACAGATTCCGATTTCATAGTTGGTGACGTAATTTCGCTAGGTAATAGTATCACGGCTATACCAAACGCAGATAATCCAAAGATAGCAGATATCGATGGAATTGGATCTGTAAGTAAGATTAGATTTACTGTAAACCTTGATAAAGACATTATTAGAACTGCTAATGCAAGAACTGACTTAATATATGCAACTGCTACTACTGCACATAATTTAAACGCAAATGACATTCTATATGTTGAAGGATTCACAACTGCTGAATTTAATGGATCATTCTTTGTACAAGAACTATTCTCTTCAAGGGATTACACATATAGACTTCGTTCAACTGCAAGTGCTGATCCAGCATTTGTAAACAATGGTATTGCGAATGTCAAGATATCATCTAAGCACCCAACATTATTGTTGGTTAGAAATCATTCTTATATCTTTGATATGAGTGATGCATCTAACTTTGGATATTTCTTATCATTCTCACAAGATAACCAGTTTAAACTTGAATACTCATTTAACGTTATTGAAAGAGAAGGAACTCCTGGTGTAGCATCTGCAACTGAGACACCTACTGTTCAGTTTACAATCGGTGGAGAAGTTACTAATATTACTTACTACTTTGACCCATCAAGACTTGGTTCTAATTCACCTGTTGGTGCAAACTCATTTATTGATGTTATCAAAACACCGTTTGATGGTACATTTAGAATTTCTGAGGTTCTAAGTGATACTGAGTTTAGATTCCCATTATTATATGAACCAGAATTTACGAATGCTAATATAGGACTTGACGATCAAGATCAACCTAATTCCAAATACTCTACTACATCAGTAAAAGCGATTGGTCCTATTAACAATATCAAACTGATATCCCCAGGTGGGTTCTATCAGAGACTACCTGTTGTATCTGATATTGCATCAGATCGTAAGATTGAGAAAGTCAGAATTGGTAATGGTGGTACTGAATATGCAGTTGGTGTCTATACACAGGTTCCTATCCTAGGTGATGGTGAAGGTGGTCTTGTTCAAATCACTGTTGAAGTTGATGAAGAGATTGGATCAGGAACTATCACTGATGTTGCACTAACAGACCCAGGAAAAGGATATACAGAAGCATCTATTGACGTAGATGGTATCGAAGGTATTCTTGGACCCACATTATCAGGTTCTGGTGCAGAATTAAATGTTATCATTCCTGCTGAGGGTTCTGGTGCTGCTGTATTCTTAACTGGTAGACAGATTGGTAAGATCAAGACTCTTAAAAACAATGAGTTTGGTTATGGTTATTCACATGACTATACCTTACGTCCTGAGATTGCATTCCCAGTCAACTTACAGTTATTCAATACATCTATTCTTTCACAGATTACGATTACAAATCCTGGTGCTGGTTATACATCTCCTCCTTCTGTTATCATCGAAGGTGGTGGTGGATCAGGTGCTGAGGCAGAGGCAATCGTTAAGAACAATAGATTATCAGAGATTCTAATTAAAAATCCTGGTGCTGGATATAGTTCACAACCAACAGTCACACTTAAATCAGAATTTACATACGTTGTAAACCTTGATTTGAACTACTTACAGTTCAACTTCCCACATGGTATTACAACTGGTGCTGCTGTACAGTTTAGAGCAGAAGATATTGGTTCTACTGTCGGTGTACTACCAAAACCAAGTTCAGTTGGTTTGACATCATTATCATCTACACAGACATACTATGCCATCACTGGTGATGCTAACTCACTAGAATCTGACCAGTTAAGATTTGCTTTGACACCTGTTGATGCACAGTCTGGTAACTTTATCACATTCTTGACACAGGGTGATGGTCGTCAGGTTCTTCTTACTGAGGTATTTGGTGGTCAAGCAGATGCTATTGTAGAGACATCACGTTTCTTAGAAGGTGAAGAAGTATTCCAAGGTGAGACATATGAATTAGCAAGTGCATTTGGTTTTGTATCAGAAAACGAAGGTTGGCAGATACAACCTAAGATCTTAAAGATTACTAACCCAAGAGGAGACTTTGTTGTTGGTGGTAAAGTACAAGGTGTGATATCTCGTGCATCTGGTATTATTGATAACTTGAATATTGCTAAGGGTGTTCTTAATATTGACGCTCTTACTAAAACTCCTGGTAGATTTATTGATGACGTTGGTAAACCATCAGAAATTGTACAGAAGATTCAAGACTCTTACTTCTATCAGAACTTCTCTTATGTTATTAAGTCTAAGATTCCTATCAATAGATGGAAAGAGCAGATATTAGAGAACAACCATCCTGTTGGATTCAACATGTTTGGTCAGTTAGAACTAACTGGTGGTAAGGACGTATCTGGACGTAAAGTTATTGCTGGATTTACAAAACAGGTAAACATTAATGAGTATACTAATGTAAACCAGATTACATCCTTTGGTGCTGCACAACCCATCTACTCTACATTTAATAACTCTGAGGTTCTATTCCGTAAGAAGAGATTAACTAACTCTGAGGAAATTCTAACTTCTATTGTTAAGAAGATTGATAATATTGCATCACAATTTGATGGATCTAGAAAGTCATTCCCAATCGCTGTTGAAGGTGAAAACTTAGTTGTAAATGAGAACCAGTTACTAATTACACTCAATGGTATTATACAGGCACCTGGAACTTCATATAGTGTTGTTGGTAATAACATTGTATTTGCTGAACCTCCAAAACCTGATTCTAAGGTTGTATACAGAAATGTAGAAGTTGACCTATATCCAATTACAAGATTTAACTTGAATACTATCGGTGGTATATTCCCATCAATAGGTGATACAGTATTTGGTTTTGTTTCTAATGCAACTGCAAGAGTTGTTGCAACTGGTGCTACATCTATTGATGTTGTAGATATTCAAAATGGTCCATTTGTACTTAATGAAAGAATTGATGTTAGCAGAACAGGATTCAGTGCTCTTATTGGATCAATAGATGACTCTATTACTAAAATATTCTTACAGAATATAGGTGGTGAATTTACACAAAGTGCACTTGCTGGTGACAAAGTAACTGGTGCTACAACAGGAGCAACCGCTACTATACAAACTGTTGATGCTGTTAATCAGACTATTGACGTTGTTGATATGGCAAATGGTTACTTTGATAGAGGAGAGGATGTATCATTCTTTACTGCTGGATATGGTGCTAATGTATTAAACGTAGATAGTGTAAACTATAAAACTATCTTTGAGTTTGGTGAAACAGTAACAAGTCTTGATGGTAATACTGCTGTAATTGAAGAGAACAACCTTGACCTTGATGGTGTTATTGATGATAAGTTAGTTCTTTCTAAAACATCAGGTACATCTGAATATGAAACAGGAACATACAGTATATTCTTAAACGATATAATCTACTCAGCAAGTTCTAATATTGCTGCTAAGATTACAAGTATTTCTCCATATAGAGATCCTATTGTTTCTATCAACTTAGTACGTCCTGTTGGTAGTACATCTGGATCATGGTCTACTTTTGAAGAAGGTGATAAATTCCAAGGACCAGGTGGAACTGCTACTGGTGAAATTGTAAGAATTGACTTTGAAGCAAACCCTGTAAGATTATATTACTTAAAATCTAGTGAAGCAGAGATTCAAGATGGAGAAACAATACAGAGATACTTCCCTGATGCACAAGGAAATAGATTACTAGATTCTCTTACAGAAGTAGTTTCTGGTGATAATGTATTAGGAGATATTGTTGATACTCTTATCATTAACAAAGGATCTACATTCAACGGTATTATATTTGAAAGACTTATATCTCTAACTAACCAGAACGTAATTCTTGACAATATTGCTGAGACTACAATTACACCTACTACATTAGATGACCCTGATAATCGTATTAATGCTGACTTCCTAGACTTTGAAGAAGTAAGATCTACTGAGATTGAATATGAAAATCTAACTGGTGGTACAATCGCAGCAAATGATTTACTTCGTTCTATTACATTTGAGTATGGCAACCAAGTAACTAACGCTAAGAATAGATGGCAAGATGGTGGTCGTATGATCGCCCTAAACAAGGACGAGATCGTTGACTTTGCTAATGCACAGATAGCAGTTGAGCACCCAGGATTCTACTATCCAGGTGATAACATGACTGATGCTTGGAGTAGATATGCTGACGCTTATCGTCTAATCATCAGAAATATAGATTACATTGCTAACAAAGCATATGCGTTGATGGTTGCACAATATCCATCATTAACAATTCCATCTGGACCTAAGTGTATTAGAGATACCAAGTATATGATCGAAGCATTGGCATTCGACGTTTATAGTGGTGGTACGAAATACACACGCAAATTGTTACAAAAGTATTTCTCAACTGATGGTACGACATTTTTATATGTAAATAATGAGGCAGAGGCAACTAACTATGCATTTGGTCAAGCAGTTAGTTTGATGAAACAGGCATTGAGCAATATGCTCACTGGTTCTGAAACTGTTGATGGTGTGACCTACGTTAAGTATAATGAAAGAACTGCTGGCGGTTCCAGCGGAACTGGGATTACTGCTGACCCTTCACCAGGTAATCCTTATGGAACTGCTGGCACAAATACTGTAAACTACGGTGCTACTAATTGTTCAGATGTTCAGTCAGCTTTACAAACTTTATATGACAACGTTTCTGTTGTACTTACTTCTGGTTCTCTCGCTGATTTACTTGACGAGGTAACTATCACACAGTACACTGCACATGAAATTAAGTGCAGAAGAGACATAGGATATCTTGTAGATGCATTATCAGCAGATATCACAAGTGATGGTAACTTCCAAACTGTCAAGTTTATCAAGACATACTTTGATAATCTTGGTGTTCCTATTACTAACGGATTTGTAGGAGAGGTAAAAGAATATCTATCTGCATTTAAGCATGTAGCAGAATTATGTAAGAAAGCAATCAATAATTTATTATATGTACAGGTCAACACAAGAACACCTGAGACAGGTTATATGTTGAAAGATCCAACAACATATCAAGGTCCTTATCTTGGTGCTGCTGGAACTACACTAACACAATTTACACCAACTGCTGTCACATATACTCCTGCTAATGGTCAATTAGTAATGACTATTGGTAGTCATAGTTTGACAACATCAGATACTGTTAAGATCAGACCTTACAGTTTGAACTTTACATGTACTATGGACGGTGGAGCAACATTCCATCCATATCCTAGAACAGGTGATCCAGCATTTAACGCTGATCTAAATATATCTGCTACAACACCTACATCCATTACTGTTGATGTTGGTGCATCACCTCTTGTACAATATACACCTACTGGTGCAACATACGACCCAGCAACAGGTGTGATGGTATTGACTATTGGATCTCATTCACTTGATATAGGTGATCCAGTTACGATTGCAAATAATTCAATCACATTTACTTGTACACAAGACGACAACGCTACCAACCATACATATCCAAGAACAACTGACCCTGCATCTGGTGCGTCTTTACCAGTTGTTGCTAAGGATACAAATACTATATCTGTAAACGTTGGTGCTTCTGCTCAGACTGATCAATATGCACATACATTTGTTTCTGCCTCTTCTAACGCTGTTAGCAGTGGTGGTGGTTTCACTCATACATTTATTTCTGCTGAACCTAATGCTGTATACAATGGGGGCGGAACCGAAGCAGCATATTATGATCCTAATTATTACAGTGGAGTTAACGAAGGTCTTGGTAATTGTGCAGACGTTCAAGCAGGCATTCATACATTAATAACACACGTTACTACTGCAATAGGTGCAGGATCACTTAGTGCTGTTCCTACTGGTGCTGCTCTAAATGATGGTGGATATGTAGAGAATGAAAACCTCAGAGTATTTAAGATTGCATATAAAGATCTAGAAGGTAATGGATTCTTCCTTCCTGGTGAAACAATCAGAGGTGCAACTTCTAATGCTAACTTTGTATGTAAGGGAACAAATGCTGGATTGAAGTGGTTGTTCACTAACGCTGTTACTGGAACATTCCAAGATAGAGAGTATGTTTCTAACTCTAAATTAACTGTTAATGGTTCTGCTGTTCTAACAAAACTACAAAAGAAAGCAGGAACACAATCAATAAGATTCGACGCTGGTTCTTACTTAGCACATACATTATCTGATCGTCAGAAGTTTGGTACTAATGACTTCACGATTGAAATGTGGATACGTCCTAATGCAGTGACTGGTACACAGTTCTTATACGACACAAGAACTACAAGTGCAACATTGGTAGGATCTCCTGTATTATATCTTGATGGAACACAAATCAAATACTGGTACAATAGCACAGATCAAATTGCTGGTGCACATAACTTAACTGCTAATGTTTGGAGTCATATTGCTCTTACCAGAACAACAGGTATTACTAAGTTATTTGTAAATGGTACACAAGTTGGTGGTGATTACAATGATACTAATGACTACCTAGAAAGACCATTTACTATTGCTGCTGATTGGCAGGGTGCTAATGGATTTGTTGGACATATGGATAACTTCCTACTCCATACAGAATCTAAGTACTCAAATACATTTACCCCAGGATTTACATATCCAACAGATACTTCCAAGGTAACATTTGGATTAGACTGTGAGTCACCAATAATTATCAGTACAGAAGACTGCTTCGGTATATACACAGGTCAGACAAACTCTACTGCTACAAGTAAGAAAGTTAATTATGATACTAAGGAAGTTATCATTGAAGATATTGACCTAGGTAGAGACGCATATAGAGAAGCAGCAGATATATTAGAACTTAACTTAGACTGGATGGCAGAAACTGCTGTTGGTTTAATGGCAGCAAAATATCCTGATTTTATAATTCCAGGTGACAGTAGCACTAGCACAACTGGTACTGCCAAGTGTATTAGAGATACTAAGGAATATATCGCAAAAGCAATCATTGCTGACCTTAGATATGGTGGTAATTATAACAGTACAATATCTGGTAGAGGATATCTAACCAAGGCGGGTGGTTTAGATTACGTTGGTAATGAACTTCTACAATCTGTATATGCTTGGAATGAACTTGCTAATGTAATGAACTATATCATTACAACTACAAGTAGTGATCTTGTAAATTATCCTGCTGCTGGAACTAAGTATACAGAGGTTCTAAGAGTTCCTAATAACTTCTCTTCTCCTGCATCTCAGGCAATACAAGATGAGATAACAAGTTTAGCAGATCAAATAATTAATATTCTTGCTCCTACTGGCGATAGGTTTAGGGACGCTGGTGATGCATTATGGAAGAATAGAGATTACATTGCAGAAGAAGTTGCTCTTAAAATACAAGATGACTATAAAGCAAATATCAATGGCACAGATTATGACTTCTTAGTAATGCCTGGATATGGTCAACCATATTGTGAAAGAGATATTAAGGTTTACATTCTTCCTGCTGTTGTTACTGATTTACTAACAGGTGGTAACTCTGCTACACAATATGCTATTGATCAATACATCAATCCTTCTAGTCAGATTATTCATGTAGAAGATCAATTAAGTGCTATGTTGGATGCATTTGAACATACTAAGAAATTAGCACATCATGCAATCAACCAAACACTATTAACATTTGGTACAACTGCATCTAGTCTTGGAATCTCAGCTGAATATGTAGATGATTACTATGTTGCTCAGTACACACAGATAGAAGCATACAGAGATACAACAGTCACAATAGACACACAAGCACCTGATCAAAGTAGAACTTCTCCAAGTCATAATATCTGGATGGATACTGCTGATCTACTTGAAGCAAACAAACATGTTATTGCTTGGGAAGCAGTTCATACAATGAACGATATGTCTTACTTCCTAGACTTCAAAGTTCCTGGTGGTAGGATGAATTGTGCTGATGACTTGGTAGATGTCATAGAAGCAATGGTTCATGATATTAGACTTGGTGGTAACTCTAAGACTTGGGATGCTGCTGCACTATATCTTGATCCAGAAGATAGCAGTCTTATCCATGTAGAGGGTGAAGATAAAGCATCTAAGTGGGCAATGACATGGGCGATGGAAATGGCAATCCTTACCATGAGAAATGGATTTGGTAGAGAGAACCTTTACATCTATGATCCAGAAGATAACTCTGGTGCAACAGAAGGTGGAGAGGCAACTGGTGGTGGCGGTGCTTCTGAATCATTTAATGAAGTTGAGACAAGTACATATGAACAGAATGCTGTAATTGATAGATTTATTGATGCTGCAAATATAATTGAAAGAAATATTAGATTCATTGCAGAGCAAGCAGTACATGAAATGCTTGTACAATATCCAACACTACACAACACTGATTGGGTAAGTGGCGTGGGTCCATTCACCCCAGCAGCAGGAAGCATGACATATGATGCTGCTACTGGTGTTATAACATATGACCATGGTTCTGCTCATGGACTAACAACAGGGCGTAAGATCTATGTACGCCAAGAGTCATTAGTATTCACATGTACTAAGGATAATAATAATTCTGAGCATGCATATCCTAGAACAACCGATCCTTGGTATAACAAAGGTATTGCGATCACATCAACAGGTACAAATACATTTACATTTAATGTTGGTGCTGCTGGTGCAAACGATCAATACGCACATACATTTGTAAGAGCAGAACATGAAGCAATCACTGTTGCTGGTAAGCATGACTGTGTACAAGACGTTACTGATGTTCTTGATGCAATGCAGTGGAACTTACGCCATGGTGGTAACAACAAAGTATTCCATGCTGCTGAAATGTACACAGATGGAACTGCACTTGCACACGTCTCTGGTTACGTTACAGAAGTAACTTGGGTAATGAATAAAGCAAGAGATCTTGCTATACAAGTAATGAGACAAGAGACTGTTAATACTACTGGTTCTACACATGGATTCTCACAGAAATTATTCACTGATTTAGACTTCTTCCCATACAATCAATCAAACTATACTATTACTGCTGATGGTAGTTCACCTCTTTGTGCTGACGTAGCATCTGCCCTAACAACATTTACATCTATCGTTACTGATACACTTGCTAATCCTGTACAGATAACTGATGGTACAATTCAGAAATCACTACCAAACATTTGGCCAATCAAGTATGCCAATGACATGGCAAATCGTGACACAACAATCACATTTGATGAAAATGGTGGTACATCTGGTTGGAACAATACTTGTGCACAGGCAGCATCTGGTATTGAGACATTGTTCAATCTTGTAATGGATACAATAGAGAAGGCAGCATCTTCAAGTCCTGCTCCTAGTCATCTAACAACTGTTACTAGAACAACTCCATACAATAGTAATACAAACTATCAGTTATATACATGTTATAACGTTGTATCTGCATCTGATACATTATTTGATCTCATGATTGATACACTTGGTGGTGGTAATTCTCCACACACAGGTGGTAACTATTCTGAACGTTTCATTGCAAGATACCTAACATTTAATAAAGGAGCAATCTCTCGTAAGGCATTTGCTGAGACACAATCACAATATCCTACAACTAACGCTGAAATAGGATTTGCAGAAACTATAATGGATGCTATTATCTACGACTTGAACACTCGTGGTAATGCTGGAATGATGAAGTATGTAAATACATGGTTTGATGGTGAAGGTAACTTTATTGCATTCCCAACTGTTGTTAGACAACACTTAGTATTCTATCTCTTGCGTATTGCAGAGGCAGCAAAACGTATATCCTATGACCAGAATAATACAGCAGAATGGGGAGCACAAAATACTTATGATGCATACTTTGATACTACTCTTTCTGCTGCTATACTCAATCGTATTGAATATCAGAAGGAATCTACTGAGTTCTTCATGGACGCATCAATCAACGTTGCTGAGTTTGCGTTAACCAGAGGTACACCTCCAACAAATAATACTATTACATGGATCAATAATACACATGCAACCAATGATCGCAACTTATATGATGAAGGTAATGACTGGAACACTGACCCTGATCTTGTTCTTAATACACCAACAGTCGAGGTTGGATTCGAGAGAAGAGAACATAGAGTTAAGATTACTCGTCCTAATTTCTATTCTCGTGGTGATGTATTAACTTACGTTCCTGCATCAGCAGATATTGAGCAAGGATTACAAGGACAGAATTGGTTCTATGTTCTTAATGCAACTCCTACATATTTCGAGATTGCAAGAGAGATTAGACACGATGCAAGATACTCACGTTTCCGTGTAGACACTCTTACAACTGGTCAACAACAGTTTGCTGTTGATGTAAGATCTGGTATCGAAAGAGCAACTACAACATTTGGTGTCAGAGATATTGACACACCTATAAGTGGTGGATTTAATATTGCTGATGTTGTTACTGGTATCACATCTGATTCTCGTGCTGACGTTATAAGAACTAGAAACAACGAAGCAAAAGTTATTAAGTTGTACAGCAAGTTCTTTATCGACGCTGCATCTGGTAGATTTACAAATGGAGAGACTATACAGGTTCAAGGTTCTGCGTCTAACAACGGTCAAATTGTTCAGACATCTGTATTGACAGGTGATAATAGTAACGAAGGTTATATTTACGTTGAAAATATTACTGGTGCATTCAGTAACGATGATGTATTAGAAGGTGTAGACAGTGGTGTTACTGCTAGTGTAAATGGCACAGGTAAGACTCGTATGTTGGTCAACCTAGACAGAGGAGCATTTGCTGTTAACGAAATGATATTCAACAAAGCAAACTCCGCTGAGGCAGATATCGTTCTTTATGAAAACTCTGCTGGTGCTCTTACAAGTAACACAGGTGGTAGAATCAGTATTGATATTGAATCACTAGATCAAGACTTTGTTGATGGTGATATCATCTATGGTTCTGTAACAGATAGGATTCTTGATATTGCAGATATTAGAGTATCAGGATTAGATCAAATTGAACTTAATCAGTTTGTACATGGTACTAAGACTGTTCAGTATCAGGTTGCTAGTGTTACAAGAGACCAAGGATTTACAGGTGATTTTGCCCCAGGAGATTTAGTATATCTCTTACAAGGAACTATTCCAAAAGAACCAGGTTGGACTGCTGTTGTAACCGAATATAACTACGATCCTGATAATAGTATTCATAACATATATCTTGCTAACTTTACACCATATGGTCAGGCACCAGATGGTTCAACAGTTGATGATCCAAACCTAGCAGTCAATGGTGCTATCGGTAAATTTGAGAACCTTAATAACTTCCCAATTATATTTGCTAACCTAAGCAGTAATACAATTACTAACTACACATCTTATGGACGTGTTGCTGGTAAGGCAATCTCTGGTACAACTGGTAGATTATGGTTAGAAGATGTAAGTGGTGACTTCCCAAGTAATTTAAGTATTATATCTGACTATGGTTGGACTGCTGGTGTTACACAAAGTAAAGGATTACTCGGACGCTGTGATAGATATTTCAGAGGATTTGATGGGGTTGCAACAACATTTAAGTTGACCGTCAACAATGGCGAAAGATACTTCCCCGACCCTGCTGGTCATATCCTCACATTTATTAATGGTGTTCTACAACCCCCAGGTGCAAACTTTGCATACACTGCCTTCTCAGACCAGATCCAATTTACAGAACCTCCAACTATCGGATCTGAGTTTATCGGATACTATGTCGGTAAGTTACGCCAGTTGGACGACATTAGTTTTGAATTTGATTCACTTCGTTCGTCCTTCAACCTCAAATACCTTGGAGGATTCTACTCACTAACATTAACAGAAGGTGTTTCATCTAACACTATTCTTCCAGAGAACAATATCATCTGTTCATTGAACGGTGTTATACAGGAACCTGGAATAGGTTACGAACTTGTTGGTTCGAGAATAATCTTTGCTGAAACTCCTCGTGCAGGATCTACATTCGTAGCATTCTCATATATTGGTTCTGATGCTGACGTTATCGCTGCAACTGTTGTACCTCCTATCGAAGCAGGAGACGTATTAGAGATTGATGGAGAAGGTTCTCCTCGTGAAGTTGCGTTGATTGAATCTTCAAACTCCTTAATTACTTTTGAGTACACAGGAACTGTTAAGGGTCGTGACGCTGCTGCGTTATCAACAATCAAATCTGGTGAAATAACAAAAGCAATAATTACAACTCCTGGTGATGGTTATTCATCACGTCCACAAGTTGATGTTATATCATCTACTGGATTTGATGGTCGTGTTCGTGCGTTGATGGGTATATCAAGTATTGTTGTTAAGAACGCTGGTATTGGTTATGCATTACCTGATGTTGTTGTAGAGACAACTGTTGAGGATGATTTCGTTGCACCTACTGGTGGTGGTGTTAACGGTGGATTTGATACATACCTCGGACAAGGTACAGATGCAGATGGTAATCCAATCGTTATCGTTGCTGGTTATATTGTTATCAACGCTCAACCAACAAACGTAACTGTTAACCAAGGTCAGACTGCATCATTCACAGTAGACGCATCATTCAGATTACAATCTGATAACAGTGTAGGAACTACACCTCTCAACTATCAGTGGCAGCGTAAGCAATACGGTGAAACTTCATGGGCAAACATCACTGGTTCTACACAAGCAGTTTACACATCTAACGCTGCTGAACAGGCAGATGATGGTGATGAGTTCAGAGTTGCTATCACCGCTGCTGGTGCACAACCTGTTTACTCCAACTCTGTAATCCTAACAGTACAGACTGGTGCTACTGTAATTTCTAACTTCACACCTAATCAACTCTTCCAATAAATAAATCATGGCAGGGACCGCAACCTACAATCCAGCAACACGAATCATAGATGTATCAGCAGATGGTTTACCAAACCCTGTACTCTATGGTACGTTTCCTAATGCGAATAATCCTAGTTCTGTAACTGAGCAAGACTTTGACCATGACTTTTATTTTAGAGGTGGTACATTTGGTGTTACAAGAACGTTTGATACTGCAACATACACACAGAATGGATACCTAGTATCATTACCACTCTCAGCTAACGATAATACGCTGCTCGGAACAGAATCTAGTGGACAGATTAGAGTTGGTGATAGGATTCTATTTGTATTCGATAAGGACACTGCTAACGAACGTAAACAAGTATTCATATACAGAGGGACAACTCAGACTGCTATTGCTGGGGAGTTTTGGAGAGAGACAAGTAATAATTTACAACTTATTGTAGACTTTGCTTCTGATCAAAATGGTACAGTAGAGTATTATGATCAAAGAAATGCTCGTGTTGCAACACCTCTTGGTGCTATTGGTATAGCATCTAATGGTGTAGTATTCTTTAATCCTAGTGCTGGTGATGGAGGTAATCCCCCAGCAGGATTTAATTGGAATGCACACTTTGAAGATGCTGTGGTAAGTTTTGGAGATGATAATTGTGGTGGACACCCAGAACAGACAGGACAATATCATTACCATGACACTGACTTTTTGGCATGCTGGAAATCAAATGCTGTCATGTCAACATACAATGATTACTATGGTTCATCACAGTATAATGGTGACAATCTAAGGCACCCAGATGGGCACTCAAAGATGGTTGGAATAGCATTTGATGGATTCCCTATCTATGGACCTTATTTCTACACAAGTCCTTGGAACAATGGATCTGGTATATCATTAGCAACAAGTTCTTATAGAGTAAAAGCAGAAGAGGTTGCAGGCAGACCTACCTATGGCACTACTCAACTTAATCCTCCTGCTGGTGCTCTAATGCAAGACTGGGAGTATGCAGAGGGTCTTGGTGTATTAGATTATCACAATGGTAGATTCTGTGTAACACCAGAATATCCAAATGGAACATATGCATATTTCTTATCTACTGAGTTAGATAGTGAGTCAAATTTGAAAGCAATATTCCCATACTTGATGGGTTTCACATGTAGGGAATCAATAGATCAACCACCTAACAACGGAGCACAGGCACCCCCACCACCTCCATCAGGAGGAGGAGAAGCACCTCCTGCTACTATTCAGATTGGTGCACAACCAGCAAACGCAACTGCTGCTGCTGGAAACACAGTCACATTCGTTGTTACTGCTGCTATATCACCCGAAGATGGTCCCAAGTCTTATCAGTGGTTTAGATCAACAGACGGTGGATTCTCTTTTGCTGTTGTTACTGGTGCAACAAGCAATTCATATTCATTCACTGCATTATCATACATGACAGGATACAAATTCCGTTGTGTAATTGCAGGACCTATTGGACAAACACCAGCAACAAACTCACCATTAACAACTGAAATCGCTACATTAACTGTTACTGGTGTTGGCGGTGGAACTGCTGAGGACTTCTCATCAACTAACGTGAAGTTGGATAGCACACAAGTTTCCTTCGACGCCACATAAATAAAACTGTACAAACTGTAAAAAGATGGCAAAACAAACGATTGGGATTGGATCTTCTGCAAATGATGGCACAGGTGACACCCTGCGTGATGGTGCTATCAAGGCAAATGCTAATTTCACAGAAATTTACGATAAACTAGGGGATAGTACAAATGTTCTCATAGACATCGCTGGGGGAATAACTGAGGGACAAGTTCTTAAATGGACTTCATCTCCGACTCCTGCTTTCCGTGGTTCAGATTATAATTTACTAAGCAGTAATTTAGACACTAATGGTAATGATATTGTTTCTGACGGAACTGATGATATTACAATACATCAAACAGGAACTGGGAATATTAATTTTAGAGGTGGCGGTTCTGGATCAGCGTATACAAGAATAGATGGCACAACAGGTTATCTAACTTGGTATGCACCATATGCAACCGAAGGAGACCTTCCTAGTGCAACAGACCAGCATGGTATGTTTGCACATGTACATGGCACAGGTAAAGGTTACTTCGCTCATGCTGCTGCATGGGTTAAGTTGGTGGACTATAACGATGGTATATCTGCACTTACTGATGTAGATACAACTGTCAACGGTGGTCCTTCTGATGGACAAGTTCTAAAATGGAACGACTCTAATAGTAAGTGGGAACCAGCAAACGACCAGCAATCTGGTGGTGGAGGTGGTGGAACCACACAAAACTTATTTGAAACTGTTAACGCAGACACAGGAACAACAACTGCATCTGCTGCAAACGACACTTTAATTATTGCTGGTGGTACAAATATTGAAACTTCACTTACAGGAGACACATTAACCATCAACATGACAGGTTCACTAGGTGCACCTGATCAAAACATATTTGCAACGCTAGGTGCTGACAACGCAACTATCACAGCAAACACTACAACTGATACATTAACATTTACTGGTGGAACAGGAATTACCACAAATGCAAATGCTGGTGCTATCACCATAACAAATGATTCACCTAACGTAGTACAGAATGTATTGCAAGCAATATCAGGTGATAGTGGTAGTTATACTGCTGCTGCTTCTGATTCTTCTGTAACTATTGCTGGTGGTACTGGTGTTTCAACTGCTGTGTCAGGTAATACTCTTACAATCACAAATACAGTTGCTCTTCCCAGTGCAAGTGAAGGACAGTCACTTCTATATGGTACAAGTTCATATGAGGCAGTTGCATCACCAACAGTGTCATATGCATTCACATCAGATGGTAACTCAAACTATTATATCGTTAATGGTCCTGGAATATCTAATGGTCAAGATACTACAATCTATGTGTACAGAGGATTTACATACAGATTTGATAATGTAACTGGAAGTGGACACCCACTAGCAATCAGGGTATCTGATGGTGGTTCATCTGTTTCTAATGTTAGTGGTTCAGTGAATGGTGTTCAGTTCTGGACAGTCCCACAAACACTTGCTGCTGGTACAACGTATGTTTATCAGTGCACTATACACGGTAATATGAAAGGAGACATAGTAGTAGTATAATGACAAGAACTGTACCTGGAAGCGGAGCATCAATTCGACCTGTATTCAATAGTGTATACGGTGTGAAGGATGTTATTGTGACTGCACCTGGGTCAGGTTATAGTGCTGCGGATCCTCCTAAATTAACTATTGGTAATTGTGGTACTCCTATTCGTGATGCTGTATTAGCAGCGAATATTGCTGATAATGGTGAAATATTATCAGTAGATGTTATAGATCCTGGTGAGGGATATAACCCACTACGTCTTATTATTGAATCTGACGAAGATAATATCGTACAGGCAGATGCAAATATTATATTGAATGAGAGTGATATTATAGATCAACAGGGTAACATAATTGCTCCTGCTGGTTCTATAAACTACATCCAAGTTACTAGACCTGGTGATGGTTATTTTAGTGCTAGTGCAAGACTAGAAGGTGGTGGTGGATCTGGTGCTGAACTTGTACCTACTGTTGGACAGGTAACAGGTTTATCTGTTGAGAACAATGGTAGATCATACACAGCAGAAGATATTACTCTGGTTATATCTGGTGGTGGTGGGCAAAATGCTACTGGTGTTTGTGAGGTAAATCAATTTGGTACAGTTGAGAGTATAACAATATCAAACCCTGGTGAGTTCTTTGAGACACCTCCTCTTATCCAACTTATTGGTGGTGGTGGATCTGGTGCTCAGGCAGAGGCAGAAATAAATCTTGGTAAGATTACTGCAATTAATATATTGAACCCTGGTGGTGGATATACTTCTCCTCCTAGTGTAATCTTTACAAGAGATACAAACTTAATCAGAACTCAGAGAAATAGAACATCATTAGTATCTGCATTCTTTGAGATAACTGCATTGATTCGTAATGCAACTGCGACTGATAGCACAATATATGTTGAGACAACTGATGCTTTCCCTGGATCTGGTAAGTTCCAAATAGGCAGAGAGATTGTCAGATATACAGGTAAGACTCCTATATCATTTACTGGTTGTGATAGAGGTATTAACTTCCGATATGACCAGCGTGTTATTCTTGATGCTCTTGCTGATGATCCTGTAACTGGTATATCTGGTTATAATTTTACTGTGTCTGATAGAGTTAGAAGAGTACAGGAAGATAAAACCAATAAAGTTGCTATTGTATATGACTGGCGACCAGAAACAAAAGAACTATTCTTAATTTTCCAAGTTGATGAATTAGCATTTATTGATGGTGGTAGATCTAATGAAAGAACTGCTGTTATTCAATTTATTGGTGGTACTGCATCATCTACTGAGACAGGAGAGGCACCACACGTTCTTATTGATGATGAGACATCTTCTATTGTTACATTCGAGAGTCCTCTTGGTGTATTAGAAGGAAAGAGATTTGAGGATGATGATGAATTACAAGGTGCTGGTGATGGAATACCTGACCTAGTAAATACTGGTACAGATTATGAGAATGAAATCAGTCTTGATGGTGGTATAGCATCATCACTATATGGTATTGAGGAAACTGTTGGTGGACAGAACACTACACTGTTCCAGCAAGCAGACCAATTATATGATTCAAGTTTAGTTCCACTAACTGCATCTGTGCAGCAAGCAGGAGCATTAGATGATGGTATTGAGCATACTTCTCTATCAACTATTAAGTTGAGAAATGTTCAGAATGCTTACACTGTTGGTGAGACAGTAACTGGTTCAACAACTGGTGTTACTGCTATCGTAGTAGAGGCACAATCTGCTGTTGATGACTTTGGATATGTATTTTTAAAGGTACAAACCATAACTAATAGCGGATCAAATTACAAATTTACAACTTCTGATACACTAAACGGAGGCAGTTCGGGTGCCAACGGTGTGTTTGTATCACAAGAATATACTAACCTTGTCAGAAAAGAGCAAGAGTAACCACTATAAATAAAAGGAAGGTAAACTAAACAATGGCACTCCTAACCGACCAATTTAGAATTTTCACTGCTAAAAGATTCATAAAATCTTTGGAGGGTGCTGATGCGACTCAATCTGACTTGCAAGCAGGATCCAACAGAGATCGTTTGTATGTTTTCATAGGACGTCCACAAGAGTGGGATAATGAAAACGCACCTCCGACTCCCGTTGATTCTTTCCAAGAGTTTAGTGATACATTCTCAGACATGATTTCACTGAAACGTGTACTAGCAAATGACACGATTCAAGTGGTAAGACGAATTGACTGGACTCCCCCAGAGCAGACTACTGGTGGACTTGGTTATGTTTATGATATGTATCGTCATGATTATAGTTCCACTAAGACCGCATCCAGTGGTGCTACCAAGTTATATGACGCAGATTTTTACGTTGTTAACTCGCAGTATCAGGTCTATAAGTGCATTTACAATGGTACAAGTCCTAGTGATCCTAACGGTAAACCTTCTACTGTTGAGCCAACTGGCACCTCTACATCTATTATTACGACTTCCGATGGTTATCGTTGGAAGTATCTGTATACGATCCCTGTTGGTCAGGTCTTAAAATTCTTCTCGAATGACTACATGCCTGTGCTTTCAGACGTTGCTGTTACAGGTGACGCGGTTGGAGGAGAGATTGACACTGTTGTTATCCAAGCATCTGGTACAGGTTACAACAATGGTACATATGAAAACGTACCAATAAAAGGTGATGGAGTTGGTGGTAGAGTTTCACTTGTTGTTGACGGTGGTAAGGTTGTATCCGCTACTGTGACATCTGGTGGTTCTGGTTACACCTTCGGTAAAATCATCATTGATGAGGTTAATGGTATTGGTGCTGGTACAGGTACTGGTGCTGCTATTGACGTTATCATTCCCCCAGAATTAGGTCATGGTTCTGATCCTACCAAAGAACTTGGTGGTTACAGAGTTATGATCAACACGAAGTTCACTTATGATGAAGGATCAGGTGACTTCCCAACTGATAACGACTACCGTCGTATCGGTCTTGTTATAAACCCAAACCAGTATGGTACGACAGAACTGACATCTGCTATTACGTTGTCTGCTACTCGTGCTGTTATCTTCTCACCTACCTTCACAGGTACGTTCTCAACTGATGAGATTATCACACAGTCAAGAACCGTAGGTGGACAACAGGTAACTGCAAGAGGTCGTGTTATATCATGGAATACCACAACAAAAGTTTTGAAGTATTATCAAAACAGAATTGATGGTGTGTTCCCAGAAATTACTGGTAACCTAACAGAATTTGAAGGAGGTAACCCTGTCACAGGTGCTACTTCTGGTACATCCGCTGATCCTGATATCAACTTCCCAGTTGTATCTGGTATCTCGACCCGAGTCATCAACAACACTGAATATGACTTAGGTATGTCCTTTACTAATGGTTATGCGAAACCAGAGATCGATCCTAACTCAGGAGAGATTATCTACATAGATAACAGAGGAGCAATCTCTCGTGCTGGTGACCAAATTGAAGATATTAAAATCGTAATCGAGTTCTAAGATGCCACAGAATACCAATCTGAATATAGCTCCTTATTTTGATGACTTTGATAAGGACAAAAACTTTTACAGAGTTCTCTTTCGACCAGGATTCCCAATCCAAGCGAGAGAACTTACCACTATGCAATCTATTTTGCAGAACCAAGTGGAAGCAATGGGATCACACCTCTTCAAGGAAGGTGCAATGGTTATCCCAGGTCAAGTTGGATATGACCTTAACGTAGATTGTTTAATAATCCAGCAGTCATTTTTAGGAGTAGACGTAGAGACATATCGTACACAGTTAAATGGAAAAATTGTAGAGGGTCTTACCACTGGCATCAAGGCAAAGATTCTTTTCTCTATTCCAGCAACAACAAGTACAAGAGGATATATCACATTCTATATTAAGTATGTTGAGTCAGGAGACACAACATCTGACGCTACTACAAAGAAGTTTGGTGATAATGAACAGTTAATATGTGAGAATGAGATAACTTTCGGTAACAGTTTGATCGAAGTTGGATCACCATTTGCACAATTACTTCCAGTAAATTCTACTGACATTGGATCTGCTGCTTATATAAGTGAGGGTGTATATTTTATAAGAGGACACTTTGTAGATGTTCCTACTGAATACATTATATTAGAACAGTATGATAACAACCCATCATACAGAGTCGGTTTTGATATCTCAGAATCTATCATCACGCCAGAAGATGATCCATCATTAACAGATAATGCTATTGGTTCGTCTAACTATTCTGCACCTGGTGCACATAGATTTAGAATTAAAACACAGTTAGTTAAGAAACCTATTAATGATGATACAGATAAGAACTTCATTGAACTTCTTCGTATCAGAAATTCTACTGTTGAAAACTTTGTTGACACAACATCATACAACGAGATTGAAAAATCTATTGCTCGTCGTACATTTGAGACACATGGTGACTATGTTGTTAACTCATTCGAGGTTCGTGCAAGAGAACACTTAAACGATCAGTTTAACAATGGTGTGTATCTTCCAGGAACTTCATCACCTGATGATCAGGTTGCTAGTGAGAACTTTGCTGCACTAGAAGTAGGACCTGGTAAAGCATATGTAAAAGGTTATAGAACTCAATTACTTGCATCTACATATGTTGATGCTCCTAAACCAAGGACATTTATAGGACGTCAGAACCAAATCATTCCTATTGACCTATCACAGTCAGTAGAGGTATATGACATTTGGGGGTGGCCAAGTATTGCAGGAGAAGGTGTTACTAACTGCTATCAAGTTGTTGATCTTAGAGACAACTGGTTAGGAACTGGTGCTTCTAATGCTGCACAAGGAAATAAGATTGGTAAGGCAAGAGTCTTACAACTAGAAACTGATGGAACAAAATATAACTTGTTCTTATTTGATATACAGATGTTTACTGCAATTAACTTTGCAAGTTCACAAACTATAAATGATGGAGAGGTAATTGTAGGACGTTCATCTGGTGCCAGAGGATATGTGTATGAAGCATCTGGTGACTCTGCTGTTGTTCATCAGGTATCTGGTGAGTTCCAAATAGGAGAAGTTCTAGAAAGAGATGGTCGTGTATTAGATACATGTTCTGCTGTATTCAACTATGAACAATCTGATGTACGTCAGGTGGTTGGATATGAAGACCCATCAACTTCTGCTACTGTGACATTTACTGCATCATTAGCATTGAATGAATCAATATCATTAGTTGGTAAAACAGTTACAGTTGACCAAGCATCTTCTACTAAGACAATCACTGGTTTCGATACTGCATTCTCTGCTGATATCAGACCTGGTGAAGTTATATCTCCTGTTGCTACTACTAACAAAGGTCAGACATCACTTAGAGTTAAGAGAATAGATTCTACTAACATTGCATTTACTGCTGCTAATAGAAAGAGCAGTGGTTCAACTCCTATATTTGATTTTGGATTACAGACTGCTGTATTAGATTCTAGTTTAACAAAAGGTAGTATAACTGACGCAGAATATCCTGCTATCCAGTTTACACGTTTACGTCCTATCTTTACACAGAAGAATGTAAGAGACGGTGAACTTGTAATTGATATGCCCAAGAAGGCAATCAAGTCTATCGCTGATGAATCATTTACATCTATCAAGACTTTCTATAACAAACAGTTATCATCTGGTGACGTTACATTTACACTACCAGAGAACGAACAGTTTACTACATTAGATAACGAAAACTATAACTTAACTATCGTTACTGGATCTAACTCTCACACAGGATATGGTTGGTCCCCAGGTACTAACCTTGACATTGAGAATGAATCCACAAAACAATCACCTACTATCTCAGTTTCATTTGGTGCTAACAGACAGTCATTACAAATTACTGGTATCAACAATGGTTCTGGTGGTAGTGCTAATATTACTCGTGTTACACTGACTGCTGCTGTATCTGTAAACACTGTATCTAAGAAAATTAAAACTGCTGCTAAGATGAGAACCATGAAGGTTATCAGAACCAGAGAGCAGAATGATGTGATGAATTACGGATTAGCATTTGGTAACTTGTATGGTACAAGAATTGAAGATGAAGAAATATCTTTTGCATTGAATGACGTTTATAAAGTGCATGCTGTATATGAATCTACTGATGACAATGATGCACAAGTCCCTTACGTTGTACTAACAGAAAACGTATTCTTCGACAACGGTAGTGTTGTTGTAGGAAGAACATCTGGTGCAAGGGCAAGGGTAGTATCATTCAACTCCAACAACAATAGGTTGTATGTAGTTCCATTAAGTTCTGATTACTTTGGAACTGGTGAAACTATTGATGGATTTGATGCTGACTTGAATGCACTTGTCGGTGTTACTGAGGATGGTGATGGAGCAATCGAAAGAGGATCCAGAGACATCTCAGGTAATTTTGACCTAGATTCAAACCAAACACCATTCATGTATGGTGTATCAAAAATTGTTAGGAAGGCAGGAACCAGCGAACCAAAGAGAAAACTCGCTGTTGTATTTGACTACTTTATTCACGAACCATCTGGCGATTATTTCTCTAACCAATCTTACTCTGGTATATCATTCTCTGAGATACCTAGGTATAGATCTGAACGCAACTCAAAGTACTTAACAGATGGAATCGATTTCCGTCCTGGTGTTGGTGAACTTGCTAGTGGTTCTGGTACTGTGGAGCAACCGTACTTCACAAATTGTAAGTCTCTTGACTTCGACTCTCGTATTTTTACAAGCACAGGTGGTGCTGGTGGTTCTACTATTTTTAATATACCCAAAGTAGAAGAATTCTTCCGTGCCGACTACGACTACTATCTACCACGTCAGGACAAACTCTTCATGACACATGATGGAGATCTAAAACTCTCCATGGGTGTTCCTAATGAAGATCCCCCAGAGGCAGATAACATTGATAAAGCAATGTTACTTGCCAAAATTCAATACGAACCTTATGTGTATGATGTAGAAGAGGACATCTTAATTACACTAAACCAGCAACGTCGTTACACTATGGAAGACATAGGTAACATGGACAGACGTTTACAGTCTCTTGAATACTATACATCATTATCATTACTAGAAGCAGACGCTAGAAATACAAGAGCGTTTGACTCTGATGGTTTTGATAGATTGAAAAACGGTTTCATGGTAGATGACTTTACAGATCATTCTACTTCTGCTGTTGAGAACATAGACTTCAAGTGTTCTATGGACTTTAATAATGGTATACTACGTCCTTCACATTACACCTCTAATATATCTCTTGAATTTAGTGGTAGTGCATCAAGTAATATAACAGATCATAATACTAGACAACTTCGTTCTGGTAAGACAGGTGCTAACATATTGACTCTTCCTTATGAAGAAGAAGCAATCATTATCCAACCTTACGCTTCTAGAATGGAGAACGTTAACCCATTTAACGTATTCACATTCATAGGACGTATTGACTTACTTCCAGCATCTGATGACTGGACAGATACAAGACGTGCTCCTACAAGAGTTACATCTATTGAAGGTAACTTTACTGCAACAAGACGCAGATTCAGAACTAACAATGCTGGATTTGCTCCTATACAATGGAATGCATGGAGAACTAACTGGACAGGTACTAGAAGGTCAGAGACAAGAAGATGGAGGGAAACAACATTTGCTAGGGGTACACCTAGAAGAGTCCTAGCGGGTGAGACTATTACTACGACTCGTCGTCAGGTAAGATCTGGTACTCGTATCAGAGTTGTACCTAGAATTGACAGACGTTCACTTGGTGATAGTATTATTGATAGCACATTTATACCATGGATCAGATCTAGGAACGTTGCATTTGATGTAGAACGTGTAAAACCAAAAACAAGAATGTATGGATTCTTTGATGGTGATAGTGTAATGAATTACATTACTCCAAAACTAATTGAATTAGTTAAGAACTCATCAGAAGATCCTAAGACAAATGAGACACCATTTGTTATTGGTGAAACTGTTATTGGATTGAACTCAGGTTGTCGTTTAAAAGTTGTAGCACCTAATAATGGTCTAACAACTAACCCTTATACAGCAACTAATGATTCATTACCAGACTCTTATGCATCACAAACCGCAGTCTTAAATATTGATACAACTGAGATTGCAAGACAAACAAGAGGAGACTCTTACGGAAATATAGCAGTGGGAGAAGTATTACTAGGTCAAACATCTGGTGCTCGTGCTGTTGTCAAAGATCGTCGTCTCATCTCCGATCTCTTGGGTATTGTAAAAGGAACATTCTTTATACCTAACCCAAGAAGAGACGCGAACCCAAGATGGGCAACTGGTTCCAGAACTATGCGTTTAACATCTTCTGAGCAAGATAGTAGGTTACCAGGTGCTGTTGATTCTGCTGCTGAGGCAGAATATACTGCAAGAGGTACATTGAATACGTTACAAGAGAACGTACTTGCAGTTAGAAACGCATCTATCGTTCGTGATACTGTCAATGATAGAAGGACAGTAAGGTCGGTGAGAACAAACACAAGACAAGTTGGTTGGTGGGATCCACTAGCACAATCATTCCTACTTGAAGCACAAGGTGGTATGTTTGTAACTGGTGTTGATATCTACTTTGCAACTAAGGATCAGAAGATCCCTATCTCTATGCAGATCAGACCTATGGAGAATGGTTATCCTACTAAGGACATTCTACCTTTCTCTGACTGTACATTGATTCCATCACAGGTTGAGATATCAGAGAACGCATCTATTGCAACTAGGTTTGAGTTCCCTGCACCTGTGTATATTCCAGAATCAGAAGAACATTGCTTTGTTCTATTCTCTGACTCTAACGAATACAAGGTATGGATATCTCGTATGGGTGATATTGATATCACAGGTACAAGAACTATATCTGAACAACCTTATGCTGGTGTTCTATTCAAATCACAGAACGCATCTACATGGACTGCTGACCAATATGAAGATTTGAAATTCAATCTTTATAGAGCGAAGTTCAATACAAGTGTAACTGGTAGTGCTGTATTCAATAACGCATCACTTGGTGCTGGTAATGATGGTCTTGCATCGCTTGTAAACAATCCTATTACAACGATACAACCACAACAAAACATTACATTAGCAACTGGTGTAACTTACGCATTCACTGTGGGTGCAAGAGTTATACAGTCACCATCTAATGCACAGGGTACAGTTAAAGAATTTGATTCTACATCAGATCCACAAATCCTAACTGTTACAGATATCAGTGGTACATTCGTACAAGGTATTGTAGATAACTCTGGTAATATTACCAACGCAATGAAGTCATCACAGTCATCCGCTACTATTGTTTTATCAGCAATATCTAACGGTGTGTTTGAAGTTGGTGATGTAATCACTGGATCATCTTCTGGTGCTACTGCAACTGTTACTGCATATGATGTTGGTACATCTACTATAACTGCTAACTATGTTTCCAAAGCATTTGACGTTGGTAACGATACACTGTCAGAACCTGGTGGTGTAAGTGGTACTATCTCATCTGCATCATATAGTGGTGACTCATATACAGGATACCCTGTATCACAACCTACTGTAAGAGCAGGAGACAAGAAAATTATTGTATACCAACCTAATCATGGTATGCACAATAGAGCAAATAACGTTGAGTTAAAGAACGTTGTTTCAGAGATACCAGCAACTACATTAACATCTAACTTATCATCTACTGCTACTACATTGTCAGTAAATGATGCAGGAAGTTTCCATAAGGTAGTTAACGGTAAACCTATTAGTACAACTAACCCAGGATATGTGATGTTAGTTGGTGAGAGTTCAGATAACCTTGCTCTTGATCCTCCATCACCTCCTGGTGGTGACGATGATGCAACAGAGGCATGGAGAAGTATTATGCATGTTGTTTCTGCAAAAGAGATTATTGCTTACTCAGCAATATCAGATAACGGTAAAGAGATTACTGTTGCACCATCTGGTAGAGGTATTACATCTGCTGTTATGAACACAGGTGCTGCACTCACATGGCCATCAGAGACAACTGTAAGATGTTATAATCTTGATGGTATACCACTAACAGAAATCAACAAAGTTCATACTGCTATCGGAGATCCTACTCTTGATACTTACTCACTATCAACACAATCTGTTGCTAGTGTCGGTATAGCAACTGGTGGATCTAACGTTAGTGCATCACAGAACATACCATTTGAACTTATCACACCTACTATACAGGTTCTAAATTTCAAAGAAACTGATATAGCACCTACCTTGAATACCACATCTGGTACATCTATTGGTACTGGTGGACAAGTTGTTGACCAAGCATCATTTGTAAACAATGGTCAATATGATGAGATCCAGTTGAATGAAGAGAACTATTATGATAATCCTAGAATTATATGTTCCAATATTAATGAAGCAAATAAACTAGAAGGTTCTAAGTCTCTAACTATGAGAATTAACATGATGACTGAGAAGGACAATCTAACTCCTGTTATTGACCTTGATCGTGTCTCTGTAATTACTACATCAAATAGGATCAACAAGTGGCCAGGTGGTCCACAAGTCTTGGGAATACAGAGTGAGATAGATACCACAGGTGATGTTTCATTACTCGCTGGTGGTGATCAAAACGAAGCAATTTACTTGACTAAGATAGCAAAACTTGCTAACATATCAAGAAGTATTCGCCTCATGATTTCCATGCAACGTTATGGAGATTCTACTATCGACATATATTACCGTATTCAAAAAGCAGGATCTGACAAACCAATGAATGAAGTTGGATTTGTTAAGATACCTGTACCAGATGTCGGTTCAACCAATGTCGGTGAGGAAGAATGGGAAGACTTTGAATACACAGTTGAAGGTCAGGAGTTCCAAGCATTCCAGATTAAGATTGTTATGAAAGCGATGAACCAAGCAAAAGTTCCTCTCATCAAAGATCTTCGTGCTATTGCCTTCGCATCGTAATGGATAAACCTAGATTCCTCCCTGTTGAAGGAGAAGAAAATAAGGGTTTGTTTCGTGATACTGAAAGTAATGCGATTGTGTATCGGGACTCTGACGAGTACGATAAATATATGCAGTCGTATAATCAAAGGCAAAGGAAGAAGAGGGAATTTACTGATCTGCAAGGTGAAGTAAAAGAACTTAAATCTGATGTTTCTGACATCAAAAATTTACTACTGAAACTTATTAACAAAGAAAATGACAGTTGATGTGAAAGAAAACAGTTCACCTGATGAACTACTTGAAGGGTTCAAGACCCGCTACCAAAAGATACTTGATGAGAACAAATCATTAAGTAATAAGATTAGAGACAATGAAACTACTGCACTAAAACTGTTGGGTGCAATAGAAACTTTGGAATATCTTTATCCACATACACCAGAAGCAAAGACAGAGGAATCGCCAGGAACACCAGCATCAGTCGAGTAGCATCGTATTTGCGGTATAAATAACAGGAGACATCCTTGTGTCATTCGATATAAACAATGGCAAATAGACTACAACTACGACGTGACGGTGCACAGCAATGGGCAAACGTCAACCCAATTCTTGCACAGGGCGAACTTGGTATTGAACTAGATACCTCGCGTCTGAAAATCGGTGATGGTGTTACACCATGGAACTCACTGAAATATGAGCGTCCACTAGAAACTGAAAGTAATACTGCAAATACACTTGTTAAGCGTGACGCTGACGGTAACTTTGAAGCGGGTGCCATTACTGCTTCAATCGTCGGTAACGCTGCTACTGCGACTAGACTTGCTAACGCTAGATCATTCACCCTAACAGGTGACATGACTGGTTCTGCTAGTTTTGATGGTTCTGCAAACATCAACATTACTGCTGAACTAAACTACCAACCAGGTCTACCACACTATGACGCAAACGATCTTAGCGCGACTGGAACTTATACTCAAATTACACTTGACTCTCGTGGTCGTGTTACTACTGCTTCTAACCCTACAACACTAGCAGGATATGGTATCACTGACGCGACACCAAGTGACCCAGATCTAATCGCACTTGCTGCTATAACATCTCTTGGTTTATTATCAAGAACTGGAAATGGAACTGCTGTAACTAGACAGATTACAGGTGCATCTGGTCAAATTGTTATGACCAATGGTTCTGGTGCAACAGGTGACCCACAGGTAGGACTTGCTGATACACCAGTTGTTGTTGGATCATACAACCCAACAGGATCTGTATCATTAGATCAACCTCAGTTATCTGTATCAGAAACATCAAGTATTCACCAAACAGTTAATACACCTGACTTTACAGTAGACAGATATGGTAGATTAACATATGCAGCAACAGCACCTATTGCTACTGCTACACAGGGTACAGAATCAGCAGCATGGAACTCAGGAACAACATATGCACGATATGCAAAGGTTAAAAATTCAAATGATCGCCTCTATGAGGCTATCGCTCCTGTTAACAGTGGTGGCAGCGAACCTACACACACCGACACCAGTGATACAGGATCTTGGAGATATCTCGGATCTGCTCTAAGTCCACAGAAAGGTCTAGCATCATTCAACCAAGAAGATTTTGATGTAACATCATGGAATGCTGCTGGTAACTACGAAGGTGGTTTCGTTACTATTGCACAGGCAGGGGTAGATAATACACAACTACAAAATAACAGAGTTTCATTTGCAGACGGTAATACAAAAGAAGACTTTGAACTAGATCAAGAATTAACTGCAACCACAGGTTACAGAGGATTCAATTACTTAAACTATATTAAAATTAATGATACCAGTGGTAACCTATTAGTTGGTGCTAATAACACTGGTGATAGTGGAGCAGGAGAGATTGACATAAACGTCAGATCATATTATAGTGATCCTGACATTACACTTGATGGTTCTGTTGATCAGAAACTTGATAAGACTGGTGATGGTAATTTAACATTCCAGTTAACTCAAAACAGTTCTAGTGCTAGAACAGTCTTAATCAACGCTACAAACTCTGGTGCTGGTGATGCAAAGATTGATATCACATCAGAAAATGATATTACGATCAATGCAACTAACGTTTCTAATAGAGTAAACGTAGAAGGTTTCCAATTTCAAGATGATACTCTAAGTAGCACTGCTGCTACTATGATATTAGACCCAGGTGATGACGACGCTGCAACTGGTAAAGTTCAGATTCGTGGTGACCTACAAGTAGATGGTACTACAACAACTGTTAACTCAACTGTTGTAACTATTGATGATCCTATCATTGTATTAGGTGGAGATACTACACCTGTATCAGATGACAATAAGGATCGTGGTGTCGAGTTCTCTTATTACGATACACAGGCAAGAAAAGGATTCTATGGGTGGGACGAAGATTATGCGAACGCTAACATGTGGTCTGGCACTGGTGGGTATCGCTTCCTCTACAACGCGACTAACACAAGTGAAGTTTTTACTGGTACTGATGCTCCTATCATCGCTGGTAACCTCAGACTAACAACAAACACAGGATCTACTTGGAAAACACCTACAACAGGTACATTAGTTGTAACTGGTGGTGCAGGAATTTCTGAAAATCTTAACGTTGGTGGTACAACCCACTTGAATGGTAATGTTGAGATAGATGGCACAGTTGATATTGATGCAAACTTTGCAGTAAGATCTGGTACAACTGATAAATTTACAGTCGCATCAAGCACAGGTAATACAGTAATCGAAGGTACATTAGATGTACAGTTAGAAACTGAGATAACAGATAACTTAATAATAAAAGCAGACAATAAAAAGTTTGATATTCAAACTGCTGCTGGTGTCAGTAAGTTTGAGGTAGATACTGACAATGGTAATATACACACAGATGGTACTCTTGATGTAGACAGTGGTGTTACACTCAACAGTACTCTCGATGTTGATAACAACGTTACATTAAATGCAGAATTAGATGTTGATGGCAACTCATTATTCCATAACAACATCACTCTTGATACAACTGGTAAGAACTTTAAGATCACAAATGGATCACAAGATAAGTTCTCTGTTCTATCTACAAATGGTAATACAGATATCAGAGGTACATTAGATGTAGGATCTAATGCTATCTTCGAGACAAACCTAAGTGTAAATGGTAATACTACATTAGGTAATCAAGCATCTGATAATCTTACAGTAAATGCTGACGCTGTATTTACAGATAACCTTACAGTTAATCAGGCAGTAGATTTTGATTCTACTCTTAATGTAGATCAGGCAGTAGACTTCAATTCAACTCTTGTAGTTGATGGTCAAACTACAATTTATGATTCTCTAATCTTACAGTCTGACAACGAAGTATTCAACATTAATAATGACGCTGCACAGACACAGTTCTCTATTGACTTTGATAATGGTAATACAATCATTGGTAGAAGTGGACAAGGCACAGGTACATTAACAGTCCATGGTAATTCTACATTCAATGATCTAGCAACATTCACTGACAATGTAATTGTTGGTAATGCAAATACTGACACTCTCACAGTAAATTCTGTTTCACAATTTACAGATAATGTCACAGTTGATGGTAGTCTAACTGTAAATACAAACGCATTAATAGAAGGTAACCTAACAGTTAATGGAGTCACTACAACCGTTAACAGCACTACGGTTACACTAGATGACCCTATCATTACATTGGGTGGAGATACTGCTCCTGCATCTGACGACGCAAAAGATCGTGGTGTGGAGTTCCGTTATTTCAATTCTTCTGCTAAAATAGGATTCTTCGGGTGGGATGATTCTGCACTAAGATATGTATTCTTACATGATGCAGCAAACAACTCGGAGGTGTTCAGTGGTACCAAGTCAGGAATTGACGCAGGGTCCATAAAATTATTTAATACAACAAATGCAACGAATAGTGCTACTGGGACTCTCATCGTTGGGGGCGGTGCTGGTATCGGATTGGATCTATACGTCGGTGATGATCTCACAGTCGGAGACAATGGATCGTTTGGTGGAAATGTCGATATCACTGGCACGCTCGATGTAACAGATGACTTCGCTGTTGCTTCTACATTTACAGTTGATGCCCAGACAGGTAACACATTTGCTAATGGTACATTCACTGTCAATGGTAACGCTACGATTGGTAATCAGGCGGGTGACTCACACGCTGTTACTGGTACTGTACAGTTCAATCAGGCAGTAACTGGTAATGCAAGATTCAACATCAGAAACCTTAAAGTTGGTACTGATGCTGCTAACGAAATATCTACATCCTCTGGTAATCTAATATTAGATTCTGCTGGTGGTACAGTAAACATAACAGACCACGCTGACGTGGATGGAGACTTAAATGTTGACGGTAATACTAAGGTTGATGGCACTCTTACTGTCGATGGTAATACTACTATCGGTAACGCATCAGGAGATAGTCACTCAGTTACTGGAACAGTCCAGTTTAATCAAGCAATCACCTCCACAGACATCACCGCAGACGCGATCAAAATCGGGGTCGATGCTAACAATGAAATTAGTACCACAACTGGTAACCTTATCCTCGACTCACAAGGTGGTAAGGTACACATCACAGACAATGCTGAGGTAGATGGAAGTTTACAGGTAGACGGAAATACAACTCTTGGTGATGCTAGTTCAGATTCATTGACTGTCAATGCAACATCTGATTTTAACGCTGCTATTACATCAGAACAGATCACTGCTAAGAACATCAAGATTGGTGTTGATGGTACATCAGAAATCAGTACATCAACTGGTAACCTAACTATTGATTCTGCTACTGGTGAGACTATTATTGATGACAACCTCACAATCAATGGCACACTTGACGTTGATAACCTAACAACAATTACAGATGGTTTAACTGTCAAGGCAGACAACAAAGTTGTTGCAATCCAGACTGCTGGTGGTGTTAATAAACTTACAGTTGATACTGATAACGGAAATACAGATATACGAGGAACCTTAGATGTAAATGGTGCTACTACCATTACCAATACTCTTAACGTTACTAACAATGTTGACCTTGATCAACAGTTAAACGTAGATGGTAATGCTACATTCCAAAGCAATGTAAACATCAACGGTGACAACTTACTCTTTACAATAGAGAACCAAGCAGGAACTGATCAGTTTACTGTTGACTCTGACAATGGTAATACAGTTATAGGTGGTACATTAGTTGTTGATGAGACCATAGATGCAACTGGTATTATCACATCTAATAACTTCTTAAAAGCAGTTAACTCTACCAACCCAGCAAACCTATCTGCAAATGCTGCATTGATGGTTACTGGTGGTGCAACTGTTGGTGCTGATTTATTCGTTGGTACAGGATTTAAAGTTGGTGCAAACGCTGCAACTAAATTCTCAATCGCTGGTGGAACAGGTAACACAGATATCACTGGTACATTAGATGTCACAGGAAACACAACTCTAACAACTCTCGATGTCTCCACAATAGACACCACTGGTGCTACAACTATCGGTGGTACATTCAACGTTGGTTCAAGTAAGTTTACTGTACTATCCAACTCTGGTAACTTGGATATGGCAGGAACACTTGATGTTGCTGGTCGTACAATTATTGATGATACTCTACAAGTTACACAGAACGTAGACTTTGATTCTGATCTTAATGTAGATGGTAATGCACAGATTGATGGTACACTTACTGTTGATTCTGCTACAACAATCAAAGACAATGTAATTGTCAGAGGATCTACAAAGACTCTTAAATTACAAAACGGTTCTAATCAAGACAAGATTACATTCCACTCAACAAGTGGTAATGCAGAGATCACTGGTCTATCTACACTTGGATCTCTTGGAGTTACAAACAATACAACTATCGGTGGCACACTTGGAGTCACAGGTCAGATCACTGGTAACGTAACTGGTGCGTTGACAGGTAATGCAGACTCTGCATCATTAGTTGATGTTACTGAGACTGCTGCTACTAACTTAGACTTCTTCCCAACATTTGTTTCTGCAACATCTGGAAACACTGAGATAAGAACTGACTCTACTAACCTAAGATATAATCCATCTACTAACAGACTTACTGTTACAAACTTCCGATCAACAACTGACTTTGAAGTTCAAGGTAACTTGACTATTACTGGTGCTATTACTTACGGTCAGGCACAAGTTGGTAGTATCGCAAACCATGATACTGATGCTCTTGCTGAGGGATCTACAAATCTATACTTCACTAACGAAAGAGTTGATGATCGTGTTGCTGCACTAATTGATGGTGGCACAGGTATATCTGCAACTTACAATGACTCAGGTAATATTCTATCAATCTCTGCTGACTTTACAGAGTTTGATACAGACAACGTTGTAGAAGGAACTAGCAACAAGTATCATACACAAGCAAGAGTTCGTAACTCATTTACATATGGCACTGGTATTCAGCATGATGGTAGTGGTGGTCTTCAAGTTACACAGTCAGATATCAATACTGACAACATAACTGAGGGTAGCACAAATCTATTCATTACTGCTGCTAGAACTCGTGGACATTTAAGTGCTACTGGTGATCTATCATATAACGCTTCCACTGGTGTATTCTCATACACAATACCAACAACTATTGCTTCTCTTTCTAATCATGATACAGCAGATTTAGCAGAGGGTACTAACCTCTACTTCACTAACGCTCGTGCTGATGCTAGGGCAGATGCAAGAATCGCTGCTGCTGACACAGATGATTTATCAGAAGGTTCTTCTAACTTATACTTCACTAACGCTAGGGCAGACGCTAGAATCGCTGCTGCAACTACAAGTGATCTAACAGAAGGAAGCAACCTATACTTTACTAATGCAAGAGCAGACGCAAGAATTGCTGCTGCATCTACAAGCGATCTATCAGAAGGAACTAATCTTTATCACACAACTGCTCGTGCTCGTGCAGCAATCAGTGCTGGTGGAGACTTATCATATAATGCTTCAACTGGTGTGATGAGTGTCACATTGCCAACAGTATTCTCTGGGGCATACAATGACCTAACTGGTAAACCTACATTATTCTCTGGTGCATATGCAGACTTAACTGGTAAACCTACATTATTCTCTGGTGCATATGCAGATCTAACTGGCGCACCTTCTCTTGGTGCTGTTGCGACATCTAATGATTATGATGATCTAAGCAACAAACCAACACTAGGTACTGCTGCTGCTACTAATAGCACTGCTTATGCTACTGCTGCACAAGGTGCTCTTGCTGCATCTGCATTACAGGCAGAAACAATTACATTAGCAACACTGAAATCTGTTACAGCAGCGTCTACTGACTTTGCTGACTTCCAATCTAGAATCGCTGCTCTATAAGTAAATGGCATCTCCAACCTCAAAATCTGAACTAAAAGAATACTGTCTCCGTAGACTCGGTAAACCAGTATTAGAAATCAACGTGTCTGATGATCAGATTGATGACAATATAGATTACGCTATACAGAAATTTCAACAGTATCACTATGAAGGTGCTGAACGTGTTTATCTAAAACATAAGTTTACTGCTGCTGAGATCACTGCTGGTAAAGCAAACTCAACAACATTAGCAACAGATGGTACTACCGAATGGTCAGAACAGAATGCATTTGTTCCTGTACCAGAACATATAACATCTATTGAAGGTATCTTTAAATTTACAGACAAAGGTACTAGAAACATGTTTGATATTAGATATCAAATGCGTTTGAATGACTTGTATGATTTTACATCTACACAGTTCTATCATTACTATATGATACAACAACACTTAGAGACTATTGATTTCATACTAGAAGGTATGCACCCAGTAAGATATCAAGCAGTACAGGATAAAGTTTACTTAGACTTTGATTGGTCACAAGATGCACTAGAAGATCAATATATTGTTATCAAATGTTGGAGAGCATTACAACCTGAGACATGGACTGAGATATACAATCAGTTGTGGTTAAAGGACTATGCTACTGCAAAGATAAAGAAACAGTGGGGTCAGAATCTTACTAAATTTACTAGCGTTCAAATGCCAGGTGGTGTCACTCTCAACGGAGAGATGATTTATAATGATGCTGTTGAGGAATTAAAGATCCTTGATGAGCAACTTCGCACCACATGGGAAACTCCTCCATTAGACATGATAGGATGATATGGCAACTAACAGTTACTTTACCAACGGTACAACAGGAGAGCAAGATTTACAAGAGTCTCTTGTCACAGAGCAAATTAAAATGTTCGGCAAAGATGTCTACTATATCCCGAGAACTCTTGTTAAAGAAGATAGCGTCTTCGGGGAGGATACCCTCTCTAAGTTTGAAGGAGCACATTTAATTGAAGCGTACATTGAAGATGCTGGTGGTTTTAGGGGCGACGGTGATATTTTCTCTAAGTTTGGAGTCAGAATACAAGACCAGATCACCTTTGTTATATCAAGGTCAAGATTTACAGCAGCAGTAGACGATAATGCAACTTTAATTGTAGAGGGTAGACCTAACGAAGGTGACCTAATACATTTGCCTATGGCAAATAAAACTTTTGAGATACAGTTTGTAGAGCACGAACAACCTTTCTACCAGTTTGGTAAGAACTATGTTTGGGGTTTACGCTGTGAGTTGTTCGAGTACAGCGACGAGGATATCGATACTGGTGTGGCAGCAGTAGATGCATTAGAACAGAACTTTGCCAATGCTATCACAGTTGGTCTAGTTGCTGGTGGATCTGGTGCGTTCACTGCTGGTGAAACTGTAACTGGTGGTACATCTAATGTTACTGCTGAGGTTAAGTCATTTGATAGTTCAACCAATACTTTGATAGTGATTAACAGATCAGGCACCTTCACGGTCCCAGAAACGATCACTGGTGGCACATCTAGTGCATCGTTCACAACTGCATCATATAATACAATAAATAATACTAACTCCGAATTTGATATTAATGCGTCTATTGAGACGACTGCCGATGGTATACTAGACTTTACACAAGGCAATCCATTCGGTGAATTTGGAAATAGTGGAGGTTCTATCTAATGCTTGGTTCATACAATTACAACGGTATAATAAAGAAGACCGTTGTAGGATTTGGTACGTTATTTAATAATATAGAAGTCAGACGTACGTCTGGTTCTAAGACAGAGGTCATGAAAGTGCCCCTTGCTTATGGACCTAAACAGAAATTCTTAGCACGTTTAAGACAGTTAGGTGACTTGACAACAAGGGATCAGGTACAGATTACATTACCTAGAATATCATTTGAGATACAAGGTATTAATTATGATCCTACTAGAAAGGTATCACCAACACAATATATTAGACATAAATCAGGCACCAAAGAGAACAAAGGATTCATGCCTGTTCCTTACAATATTAATTTTGAGTTAGCAATATTAAGTAAAAACCAAGATGATGCTCTACAAATACTAGAACAGATACTTCCATTCTTCCAACCAAGTTTCAATATCACAATGAATCTTGTACCAGAATTAGGAGAGACAAAAGATTATCCTGTAACACTGACAAGTATTGATTACGGAGACGAGTACGAAGGAGACTACGATACCAGAAGAACGTTAATATATACATTGCAATTCATTGCTAAGACATACATGTACGGTCCAGTAGTTGATAACTCTGGTCAACTTATCAAGAAGACTATTATCGACTACTCTACTGAGGCAGTTAGAACTGCACCAAGAGAGGTACGTTATGTTGCTACACCTAGATCTCTTGTTGAAAGAGATAACAATGCAGTCACAACTGTATCAGCAGATATAGATGATAATGATGGCATTATAAATGTAACAGACGCATCTGGAATATCATTGAAAGATGACATTCAGATAGATAGTGAGGTAATGCGTGTCACAAAAATTGTTGACAACAAACTATATGTTGCTCGTGCGTTTAATAATTCAACCATAGCAGAACATGTAGCGAGTTCAAATGTATTCATCATAACAAGTGCAGATCATGCATTGTTAGACTCTGATGATGACTTTGGATTCAACGAACTTTATAGTGAGTTTACTGATGGAAAATCAAGAAACCCAACCACAGGAGCAGACGAGTAAGTTTGCTGGTATCGAGGATGCCCTCGATGTCAAGACTGAAATTATGCAGGCAAACACTTCTATTAAGAAGGTGGAACCTAGTGCAGACATATCAGATAAACAACAACTTAAAAAAGATTATGAATATACCAGAGGCAACTTGTACACACTAATTGATAAAGGACAAGAAGCAGTAGATGGTATTTTAGAACTTGCACAGGAGTCTGATCAACCAAGAGCATATGAAGTTGCAGGACAACTCATAAAGCATGTTGGTGACGTGGCAGACAAGTTAGTTGATCTACAAAAGAAGGTCAATGAAATAGAAAATCCAGGCAAAGGAAAACAAACAGAAGTCACTAACAATACCATGTTCGTTGGTAGCACTGCTGATCTTGCAAAATTCTTAAAGCAAGAAAAGGATAAATAACATAGTAGGAGAATTTTTACCCAATGTCAGTATTAAATGTAATTGACACCCAAACAGTATCAGGAAGTGGCACAAGCTATATCGTGGTAAAAAGTGGTGTGCTTAGATGCTATGCAGCATCCGCGTCAACGTTAGCGATAGACGGTGGTCCCGCTATAACTTTGGCAGCAGGAGAAGCATTGCTAGTTTCCTGTGGTAAATCTAAAACCGCAAAGATCGCTGCTGCGACCAACGCTGCTACTATGGTAGTAACAGCAGAAGGTTTCTCAGGTGGTGGTCGTCATACATTCAGTGTTGGTGATTTTATCCAGACTGTTGATGGTGGAGACACAGATGGATTTACATCTGATTTTGAATCCGCAGCAGCATCTGGGAAGAAAGTTACCGCAGTCACTGGTTCTACTATTACAACAGACTATGACGCATCAGGAGCAGGATCTGCATACACTCTTAGTGCAGCAGATGCAACAGCAGGAACTGTGCCAGTCATACAACGAGTTGCAAAACTTGTCGCTGGTTCTAACGCAGTTGTTGTTGAACAAGTTCAAATTGTCGGAGGATAAATGCCCGCAGTCTCAAAGAAACAACAAAGGTTCTTCGGGATGGTTAGAGCGTTTCAAAAAGGGGATTCGACGCAAGCTCCCTCATCTGAGGTTGCCAGAGTTGCTTCCAGCATAAAAATGAAAGATGCAAAGAAGTTTGCATCAACTAAACATAAAGGATTACCAGAAAAGAAAGTGAAAAAAGAATCAGTAGAGCATGTAGGTAATTCTGATTTTAGATCATCAGCAGAGTTTATGAACACCTTTGCTAAACTAAAAAGACTTCGTAAGAAGAACGACAAAATCGGCACAGGTAATACAGGTCTACCACAAGGTGTCGCCCAAACTAATAGGAGAGGTAAAATGCAAGGTGTCGAAGAGGCAGCAATAGGTACAGCAGCAGGCGGTGGTGCTGTTACTGGGAGCACCTCATATACAGGACCTAACAAAGCAGACAGAAAAGTTATCAAGAAAATGGATAACAAAAAGTTTGCTGCTAGACTAGCAGATTACGAAAAGAACATGGATCCTAAAAAGCGTGAAGCACTTAAAGACAAAGCAACTAAGGGTATGAAATTTACACACGAAGGTACATCATATGGTCTCTACAAAGGTGATGGTAAACCTAAGATGCAGTTTGCAGCATTTGTAAAGAAAGTTAAACCACCAGAAACAAAGAAGAAATCTGTAAAGAAAGAAGAAGTAGAACAGATTGCTGAATTAGATACAACAACATTACATAGTTATGTAACCAAAGCATCATCTGACGCAGTTAAGACAGGAGTTGATGCTGGTATTGCAGGCATGGTGGGAAAAGATAAGAAGAGAGATAAAAAGTTAGATAAGGCATACAAGAGGTCAAGAGGAATCAATCGTGCTGCTACTAAGTTAGCAATGAGAGCAATCAAAAAAGAAGAAGTAGAACAGATTGATGAATTGAGTAAGACAACTACTGC